>Ga0182024_10015192_pt1 | contig 14783 bp, 10 predicted proteins | sample P32metaG_FD_120480 | JGI IMG/M metagenome (GOLD analysis project Ga0182024, IMG submission 120480) | Permafrost microbial communities from Stordalen Mire, Sweden - P3-2 metaG (Illumina Assembly) | ecosystem: Environmental > Terrestrial > Soil > Wetlands > Permafrost | place: Sweden: Stordalen... | reverse complement strand
GGGCAAACGGGAAGATAAGAAAGTTTTGACTGAGGAACTGGAAAACAAAACCAACGGGGGAAAGAAAACGATCCGGGACGCTGAGGACGGGGAAAAGAAGGTACTTGCAGATCTTATCCCCCAGGGAGCGTCTCGCCCCCAGCTGCCGCCATCCGGGCGATTGCAGTGCGCCCCCGCCTTTGTCGCCCCGAGCATGACGTGGGCCGAACCGAACGATCCCAAGCAAGGCAACAAGGGCTCGCCTCCGTCGGCTAACGACCAGCTTTTCCAGTTCAGCTTGGGCATGCTCCGAGATGGTCCCGTGCCCAGCCAAACAACTCCCAAACCCGATTCGTCGGTGAACGGACGCAAGCTCGAAGAAGCCAACAAAGACCTTGCCTGGAATCAAGCGAAAGAGGGCAGGGACCCCCGCGACTTCTTCATGCAATCCGACGACAAGACGCGCGAAGAATCCAAAAAGGAGGTTTTGAGCTATCTTGACAGACTGAAGGCTCAGCAGCCCGACCAGTTTTATGCGCAAAACGACAAGTCCAAAGATAAGAAATCGCCACCCCCGAGCATGCCGATAGGGGGTGATCTGCCTGCCGTGCCACCGCCGCCTCCAGCGCCGCCGGCAAGTAGCGAAACTCCGCCGGCGTCAAGTGTTCCACCACCGACCGCGCTACCCATCGCCCCGGAATCGGTCGTCCAGCAGAAACCGGGCGAAAAGTCCGAGCCCGTCCAGAAGTCGCCCGCGGAGAAGCCGAAACTCCCCGACACCAAGGCCGACCCCAAAATCGATCCCCCGCCCCAGCAACCCGTGACGCCGCGCAAGATCATCATCCGCACCGGCGAGCTGGAGTTCGAGGTCGATTCCTTTGACGCTTCCGTGGCCAGCATCACCAGGCTCATCAACGCCACCAAGGGCGGCTTCATCGCCACCATCAACAGCGAAAAGCTGCCCAACGGCAAGGTGCGTGGCTCCGTCGTCATTCGCATTCCGCCCGAGCATCTCGACGCCTTCGTGCTCGATCTCCGCAAGGACCTCGGCAAGGTCGGCGAACTCAAGAATCAGCGCATCGGCAGCCAGGACATCACCAAGCAATACACCGACCTGGAGAGCCGATTGCGGGCCGCTCGCACCATGGAGGATCGCCTGCTTAACATCATCAAGGACGGCAAGGGCCAGATCAAAGATCTGCTCCTGGCCGAGAAGGAGCTGGGCGTCTGGCGAACCCAGATCGAGGAGATCGAAGGCGAGCTGCGTTATTACGGCAACATGGCCTCGCTTTCGACCTTGACCATCAAGCTCTACGAAAAGGACATTCGCTCCTCCGCGACCATCGTCGAGAGCGAACGGGTGCAAGCGGGCCTGGAAGTGGAGGATGTCGAGAAGGTGCGCAAGGAGGCCCTCAAGGCGATTGAGGACGTCAAGGGCCGGGTGACGCGCGACGAGCTCAAGCAGCACGCCGCCGGGCAGTTCAACGCCATCCTGAACTTCGAGGTCAGCCCCGAGGCGACCGGCCCCACGCGCGATCGGCTCAAGCAGCTCGGCAACATGGTCCGCCTGCAGATCGATCGCCTGCAATCCACCGAGGACGGCAGCCCCCCGGCCAAGAACGGCAAAATCGAACGGGGCCCGACGCAGTTCCAGCTCTCCATCTACAACCTGGCCAACATCACGCCGCGCGAATCCAATGTGCTGCGCTTGGCCGTGTCCGATGTGCCCGGCACCTATCAGAAGCTGCGGGGCCTGATCGAAAAGGCCAAGGGACGGCACATCGTCAACGCTCAGCTCAACGAGCAGGACAAGCAGAAGATCAACGCCCAACTCGATTTCAACGTGAGCCGGGCGGCGGAGGCGGAGATCGTAGCCGTGCTGGCAGGGACCGGTGAAACGCTGTCGCGCCAGGTGGTCCGCTTCCCGGAGGGCGACAACGTCACCGATTCGAAGGTCGCCTTCAGCATCTCCCTGGTGGATGCCGACTTCATTCAACCTCGCGAGACCGTCGCCCTGCGCATCGCCACGGCCGACGTCAAGAGTGCCTACGAAAAGCTGCGCGAGGCCCTCGGCGCCACCAAGACCAACACCCGAGTTCTGACCGATCAGCTCAACGATCAGGACAAGCGCAACATCACGGCCCAGCTCGACTTCACCTATAGCCGGGCGGATGAAACGCTGGTGAAAAAGGCCCTGACCCAGGCCGGCGATACGCTGTCGCGCCAGGTTACCCGGCTGCCCGAAAGCAACAACGTCACCGACGCCAAGGTGCTGGCCCGCGTCGAGCTGTTCAGCGCCGACACCATCCAGCCCCGCGAAACGCTCAACATCCGCATTGCCGCCGACGATCTGAAAGGCGCCTTCGAGAAGCTGCGCGGCACTCTGCTGGCCGCCAAGGTCAAGGTGCTGAACGCCGAGGTCATCGAGAAGGATCAGCAGCTCACGGCCCAGCTTGACTTCACCTACCCGCGCACCGACGAGGGCATCATCCAGACCGCCCTGAGCGGCGCCGGCGAAACGCTGGGCCGAATGGTCAACCGTCTGCCGGAAAGCGCCGCCGTCACGGATGCCAAGGTGCTGGTCCGCGTCGAGATGCTGCCGACCGACGCCCTGCAGCCCCGCGAATCGATCGACGTCACCATCGCGGTCGCCGACGTCTCGGCCTCCTACGAAACGCTGCGTGCACTGGTTGCCAAGGTGAAGGGCCGAGTGCTCGTGGCCAACGACAACAAGGACGACAAGGGCACCGCTCAGCTCGCCTTCACGTTTGCCCGGGGCGAGGAAAACGTCATCCAGAGCGCACTGACGGGCGCGGGCCGCAATCTGACGCGGAAGGTGGAACGCGTCACAAAGCCGGGCAACTTTACCGATACGAAGATCCTGGCTGTGGTCAATTTCGAGCAGGCCGATTCGCTGACGGCCCGGGAGACGGTGGACGTGAAGATCGCGGCCGTGGATGTGCCGGCGTCGTATCACTCCTTGCGGGCCGCCATCGGCAACGCCAAGGGCAAGATCATCAGCGCCAAGCTCAACGAGCAGGATCGCAGCAACATCACGGCGGACCTGAGCTTCGATGTGCCTCGTGCGGAGGAGCCGGCCCTGCAAACACTGCTGGTGAACCTGGGCGAGACGCTGTCCCGGAACGCGTCGCGGGAGCCGGAGTCGATCAAGGTCACGGATAGCAAGATCGGTTTCGTCTTGAAGCTTACGCCGGCCGCGTCCATCATGCCGCGGGAGACATTCACATTGGCCCTGAAGGTGGGCGATGTGCCGGATACGATGTTCGCGTTCACGCAGCTGGTGAAGGAGGCCAAGGGGCGCGTCATCAAGCCGCAGATCGGCCGCGATCGGGAGGGCAAGGTGGCCGCCAGCGCTACCTTCGACGTACCGTACCAATCGGCTGCTGCACTGGTCGAGAAATTCAAGGCGGGCCGCACCGTGGTCGCAGAACAGGCGGATTCCGATTCGCAGGCGCCGGAAGGCAACCTGGCCCTGGGCCGCATCATCGTGGTGGTCTCCGGCGTGGAGCCGATTGTGCCAAGCAACCAGGGGGCGACGGCGGAGCTGCGCAGGGGGCTGTCCATGGGCGTGTGGGGCTTTTCCAAGATGCTCAACTGGCTGATCGTCGGCGTGTCGTTTGCCCTGCCGGTGCTGCTGCTAGGGGCGTTCAGCACCTGGATTGGCCGGCGCTATTTGGCACGCGAGATCAAACAGGCCAAGCCCGCCAATGTGCCAACGCCTCCCGAGGGGCACCCATGAGTTCCGGGACGCGGCCCCGGGGGGTACCCTCAAGATTTTTTTGCGGAGTGGGTGTCAAATCGAATTAAGATGAAACGCAACAATACGTTGCGACGCGATGCCCCTCCGCAAACCTGCACCGCATTTTTTGCGGAGTGGCGCGTAGGTTGGCGAGCTGAAAGAACGCCGAACGATCCGCTGATGGAGCATTACGGACTTCTGCCGAACTGTGGGCCGTGACCGTACACGTGGGCAACTTCGACGATGTACGCCCAGGTTACCTGGTCGATTTCGACCTTCAGGATCTCAGCCACGCGGCGGCGTTGCTCGGGGCTTGGCGTGTAGCGCATGGCCATGATCGCCTCGATAACGCGGTCGTCAAGGCCCGACGCCTGGATAAGCTGCTCTTTGGAAATGCCGCGCTCAAGCATCCAATCACGGACGGACAATATCATCGAACCCTCCGAACGCAATCCTGTTTCGATTCATCGAAGGTCATGATACCAAACCGCGGAGCCGCGCGCCAAGGATTGTCGTTTCGCGCTGTTCAGAGCGCGAAACGACAACCTTTCACAGAGTTCAAGTGCCAGCGCCTTGGCAGGATGAGCCGGCACTACCTTCGCCAACGATAGTGGCCGCCATAGAAGCCGCCGTAGTAAGGATAGCGGTAGACGCCGAAATAAGGGTACGGACGGTAGACGACCGCCGGCAGCGGATTCACGTAGACGCCGACGGCGGGGCGATAGATCATGGGGGCAGATGGCGAGACCACCGTCACCGGCGGCGCGGCAATCGTCGTGGGAGGCACAACGACCTGGGGTTGCGACGGATAGGGATAGCCAGTCTGGGCCATTGCCTTCGAACCGGCCAGCACGAGCACCAATCCCGTCACGGCGACAATCGAAAGAATCTTGCGAGTCATGGGAATCTCCTTCATTCAACTTGATGTTAAGGTCCGGTTAACCGGCACGCTGCCGATCATGCCTTGGCGTCGGACCCTGGAATCGTCCCGACAAATATCTCATTGCCATTCACGGACGGAACGAACAGGAAAAAGAGCGTTTTTTTGTCTGGGAACGTAACCTGAAGTGCCGCAATGACATGAGAGAGGCCAAGCCGGCCAGTGTGCCAAAGCCTCCCGCGTGAGTACAATATAACAGCGGAATGCCGATCTCTCATCTGCGAGGCCAACGAAGATCTGCTCGGGGCGATCAAGCACCGCGAGAATGAAATTCGGCTCATCAAGCGGCTCCACGAGATTTCGCGAACGTCTTCCCAGCGGGAATATATCATGGGGCTCTACGGCTACGATGACCTAAGCGATCGGCTCGACCTGCTGGCGGTCCTGTACCAAGCCATCGGCGACGCGGACAAGGCGATCAGCATTCTGCGCGCGAGCAAGAACCTCTGTCGCGAGCACGGGATTCCGTTTGACGGAGAAGACATATTGCAAGAATGCTTGACCGAGAACGGTCACTCAAAGAATGTGCTGAGCCGGCCATCGGCAAAGATCAATGGTCGTCAAAACTGAAAATAAATAAACTGCTTCGTGCTCGACTGCGCTGCCAGCAGCAGATACACCAGCATGAACATCGCCAGACCGACCTTCACCACGTCCCATTCCAGAACCTTGCGCAGTCTCGATTGGCCCGCGAAAGTCAGTTGATAGATCCACACCGCCAGGATCATGATCGCCATCCATATCGGGAAGCGCGGATCGATCCAATCGGTCATCACCATGCGATTCAAGATCAGGAGCGATTTCTCCCACGTCTGGGCGCGGAAGAAGATCCAGGTGAACGTCACAAAAACAAAGACCGCCAGCTGCTTGACGATCCGTGGAATGCGTTCGCGATAAAAGACGGTCATTTCCAAATCGCGCGTCAGGCAGCGAGCCACGGCATGCAGCAGGCCCCAGATGATGAAGCCCCATTCGGCGCCGTGCCAGACGCCGGAGATCACCATGGTGAGGAACATGTTGCGATAGGTCGCCCAGAGCACGCCGCGGCTGCCGCCCAGTGGAAAGTAGACGTAGTCCTTGAACCAGGTCGAGAGGCTGATGTGCCAGCGGTTCCAGAAGTCGCCGAGCCCGACCGCGGCGTACGGGTTGTTGAAGTTCAGCATGAGCCGAAAGCCCATCATCTCGGCGACGCCGCGGGCCATGTCAGTGTAGCCGGAGAAGTCGAAATAGATCTGCCAGCCGAACGCCACAGTGGCCAGGATCAGCGCCGCGGCCTGGTAACTTTCGGGGTTCTCGTAGATCGGATCCACGTAATTGCCCAGGTAATCGGCCAATGCCACCTTTTTGAAGAACCCCACCAGAAAGAGCGACAGGCCGTCGGCGATGCGCTGGGCCGTGATGGTCGGCGTGCCCTGCAATTGCGGCAGCAGGTTATGGGCCCGCTCGATCGGCCCGGCCACGAGCTGCGGAAAGAAGGAGACAAACGTCAGAAAGCGGATGAGGTTGCGCTCCGTCTTGATGACGCCGAAGTAGGCGTCGATGGTGTAGCTCATCGACTGAAACGTGTGAAACGAGATGCCGATCGGCAGCACAACGCTTGCGAAGAGCCAATCGTTGGGGGCCCCGAAGAAGCTTAGCATCTTGTTGGGATAGAACGCGGGATCGGGCAGCGCGACGTCAAGCCCGCAATAATCCAGCAGAAAATTGATGTTGGCGGTGATGAACCCGGAGTACTTGAAGTACGCGAGAAAGCCGAAGTTACTGACCAGGCTGATGACGAGCCAGAGCTTGCGCGTGCTCTGTTTGCGGTCCATTAGCAGGACCATCCAGTAATCGATGGCCGAGGTGCCGAAGAGGAGCAGCAGATACCAGGGATTCCACCAGCCATAGAAGGTGTACGAGGCGATGAGGAACCAGATGTTCATCGCCTGGTTGTTCCTGCGAACGAGCAGGTAGACCGGGAAGACGATCAGGCAGAAAACGAAAAAGACCCAGGTGGGGAAGCTCATGGTGGGTACGCGAGGTAGGGTTAGGGCAATTTATCGCTGACTTCATACGGCCTGCAGACTTTCCATGCTTCGCCAATGGCCTCAGCGGCACTCTTTAGTGCTGCTGCCAATTTTCGCCTGCCCCGACCAAGATCCGCCGTCGAGTCTTTTTCAAAATTCTCGGACAGCTCTGTTAGAAATTCGTGAAGGGCGTCGTAGCGTAAGCGCGAAAGGTCAAGTGCCAATTGCGGCAATCCGCCCGTGTAGTCAATAGAGTTCTTGTGCTTGGTGCTTTCGGCCATGCGGATTGACGACACGCGGCGGATGTTCATGTTCCGCAGCCAGGTCCCGCTGCTGCTGGTCGGTTAGTTCAATCATGGCACTCTCCTTTTCTGCATTCTATTCTGCGGCGAGTTTGCCTGGCCAGACCAAATCGGCGTTACTGCCTCGTCGGCGCTTTGCGTACGCAGCGAAAGCCGATCGCGTCGCGGGCCAAGCAAGCATCCGAAAAGCCCGGTGTCTCGCCAAGCCGGTACGCCGATCGACTGGCATCGGCGACCGATTTCCAGGATCCGCCGCGCAGCACCATCTCCTTGCCGTCTTTCGGGCCGCGCGGATTCTGGTCAGGGCTCGACCTGTAGTAATCCTTATCGAACACGTCGTTGCACCACTCGGCGACGTTGCCGTGCATGTCGAAGAGGCCCCAGGGATTCGGCTTCTTTTGGCCGACTGGATGCGTTTTCTTGCCGGCGTTGTCGGCGATCCAGGCGGCCTCGCCGAGTTTGCGGACGTCGCCGCCGAAGGAGTAGTCGGTCGTCGTTCCTGCCCGGCAGGCATATTCCCATTCCGCCTCGGTCGGCAGCCGATAGCCGTCGGCCTCGAAATCGCACACGGCGGTGTCCTCGTTGTAGCAGGGCTTGAACCCTTCGAAGCGCGAACGGGCGTTGCAGAAGAGGGCCGCGCGATCCCAGGAAACCTGCTCGACCGGCAAGTCGCCGCCCTTGAAGTGCGCGGGATTGGCGAGGGCCTCCGCCTTGCCGATCAACTCCCACACGGCCTGGGTCATTTCATGTTTGTCCATCAGGAAGGCGTCGATCCGCACGGTGTGGACCGGCTGTTCATCGGCGGGGCCACGCTTGCCGCCCATCGCGAAGGAGCCGGCCGGGATGAGCACCATGTCGATACCGCTCTTGGTCGGAATAAACTTCGGCTCGATCTTGCCGCCGCCATTGCAGCCGGCCAGGGCACTGCAAACGAAACCGACGCAAATGCTGACCTTGTGCATTATCGTTTCTCCAATCGCAAACGGCGGGTCAGGCATCACGATCCCGAGCGAACGCCGAGCGTCTTGTTGACCGCGTACCAGAGTTCATTCATGCGAAACGGCTTGCGCAGGATGCTGACGTTGCCCTGCTCCAGAAGCATTCCCGCCTCGTCGGCCTTGACCAGGCCCGTACAAAGCAGAATCGGCAGGTCGGGCAGTTTCTGCCGCAGATTGCGAATGTTTTCCAGGCCGACTTCCCTGGGAATCATCAGATCGAGGATCGCCAGGTCGATGGCCGGGCCCCGCTTGATCGCCTCGACGCCGTCCGCCCCCGAGGTGACACAGGTAACGCGATGCCCGGCGATTTGCAAAAAACGGCGAATGATGTCGCCGACGGCTTCCTCGTCGTCGATGACCAGGATGTGCAGGTTGGCGGGCGTTTCCGGTTCCAGGATCTGGGCCGAGTTGAAGCCCTTGGTCGCCTTCACCGCGAAGATGGTCGATTTGCTCATGCGCGGCAAGTAGATGCGTATGCAGGTGCCGACGCCCAGTTCGGTGTCGATGGTCAGGAAGCCCGCATGGCCCAGGATGATGCCGAACGCGACCGGCAGGCCCAGTCCCGTGCCCTGGCCGATGTCCTTCGTCGTGAAGAAGGGGTCGAGGGCTTGCTGCAGGACTTCGGGGGACATGCCCGAACCGCGATCCTCAACTTCAAGCACGACATAGTCCCCCTCGGGCACATTCTGCGGAAATGCGGCCAGGTCGGTCGTGAGCAGCCGGCGCCTCAGACGAAACACCACGGGGGTCGGAGCTGCCGACTTGGGGCTGGCGTCGCGGGCGTTGAGGGCGAGGTTGACCAGCACCTGCTGGAGTTGATTGGCGTCGGCCAGGGCGACGAGTGGTTCACCGTCCACCATGGCGTCGATCGCCTCGATGCTGACGTCCAAGTTGAGCGTATGCTTGACGAGACTGGCGGTGGTCGTCAGCAGTTGCTCCATGCTGGTGATTTGCCGGCTCAGGGCGGGCTTGCGGGCGAAGGCCAGGAGCTGCCGGGTGAGATTCGCCGCCCGGTCGGAAAGCTGCACGATGAAGTCGAGGAACTCGTGGGCCGTGGAACTGAGGTTCTGCTCGCGCAGGGCCAGCGAGGCGTATCCCTGGATGCCCGCCAGCAGGTTGTTGAATTCGTGGGCGACGCCGCCGGCCAGGGTGCCGACGCTTTGCATCTTCTGGGCCTGGAATAGCTGACGTTCCATGCGCTTGTGTTCGCTGACGTCGCGGAAGATGCCGACGAAATGGGTCAATTGTCCCTGGCTGTTCACGATCGGCGACACCGTCACGGAGGTGTCGATGAGCGTGCCGTCCTTGCGCTTGTTGACCAGCTCGCCCTGCCAGCTGGCCCGGCCCAGAATGGTGCGCCACAAATGGGCGAACACCTCCGAAGAGTGGACGGTGCTGCGCAAGATGCGCGGGTTCTTGCCGATCAGCTCTTGCCGATCGTAGTCGAACATGCGTTCCAGGGCCTGGTTGACGTGCTGGATCGACCCCTGCAGGTCGGTGATCATGATGCCGTCGCGGGCCGATTCCAGAGCGGCGATCAAAAGGTTATTGGACTGCTGCAGGCGAAAGCGCGTGATCGATTCGTGGACGCGCTTGGGCAGATCGGTGAGGAACGTCAGGGCCCGGTCCTTGACCACGTAATCCAGAGCCCCGGCCCTGAGCACCTGGGCGGCCAGCACCTCGTCGCCAAAGCCGGTCACCATCAGCACCGGCGTGGCCACGCCTTCGCGATGCAGCGCTTGCAAGAGATCGAGGCCGGACATGTCGGGCAGCTTCTGGTCGAGCAGCACCAGATCGAAATGGGAATGGCCCAGGACGATAAGGGCGTCGGCGCCCGAATGGCAGACGGTGACCTGATGGCCGGCGCGTTCCAGGCTCTTGCGCATGAGATAGGAAAAGTCATCATCGTCTTCGACGAGGAAGAGCTGAAGGGATTCGGCCATGATAGCCTCCGTTGGCGACGTTGGCACCTTTTCAACATATCTGCTTTTGGCGCGGAAGAAAGGGAGGACGCCCGGCGAGCCGAGCCCCGTAAGGGGCCGGGTGATACTGGCTCACTCACCCGGCCCCTTACTGCGGCGACAGCCCAGGTGGCTGGCCATGGCGAACATGACGTGCACGAACTGGTGACGGGCGTGCGACTTCACGAAGTCCAGCAACTCGCCGATTTCGGCGAGCGAGACAAACAGGCAATCCCAGAAGTCGGCAACCTGGGCATCGGTCAGGCCGCCACGAGCGACCTGCCGCTCGATCTGGTCCCACGTTTGGAACGGCGGCTTACTTTTACCCTTGCGGTAGATGAGCCCCCTGGTCGGCGCGGTCCCGGTGACAAGGCCCTGCGGCACCGCCCACCGGTTCCAGATGGTGGCGAAGGTGCTAATCTCCTTGCGCACGGTGGCGTGGCTGACCTTCTTGCCCCGCTGGCCGTCCTCTTGGGAGCGGGCATCCACATAGGCCCAGGTTGACGGCGGCGAGGGCGTGGTCGTGAACATGGGGCAATCAGGCGGCTGCCTGGCCTAGATAATTATCCCGATGAGTTTTTGATTTCCTATTCCGCTGGTGCCCGTGATCGCCGTCGTTGAGGGCACCATCACGATGGAGCCAGTGGTCTTGCGGCCTCAAGATCGCGGCGCACCTGCCTCAACTGCCGAGTCGCAGGATACGGAACTTGCTGAACCGCGCCCAACTCGGATTGTCACCACCGTTGCCAGTGCGAAAGCCGACCTTTGCTGCGCCGCTGCTCGGCATCTCCACCTCGCCGAGCGGCTGCCACTTGTCCGTGCTGGATGCTCGATACCATCCCTGAGCCTTCACCTCGGTGATAACCAATCGCAGATCGACGCTCGGCTCCTTGCAGATCACATTCTTGGGCGCTGAAGGTGGTCCATCGCCTTTGTTTGCCTTCTTTCGCACGAGGGACAGAATCTTGCCATCATCCCCATGCGGTCCCTTGCGGATGGCCACGAAATTCTTGTCGTCGAAGTACCATATCAGCCCAGAGTATTCGTAATCGTCCCTGGGTTCGTGGCTGATGTGCACTTCGACGGCGATCGGGCCTTCCTTAAGGTCGGGGGCCGTCCGGAGCGGTATGTTTTTCAGATTGCCCTCGGACCACACCGGACTGATGAGCAGTTCTTTCCGCTCCTTGTCAATTTTCCAGCGATTGGGGATTTCGCGAAGCCAGGACCAGTCCTTACCGAGAGTGTCGGTGAAGTTCTCCTCGAACAGCACCTTCTCGCTGGGCTGGTTCGCGTGCAGTGTCCATGCACCGGTGCCGATAATGAGAAACAGGAAGGAACAAAGAGCAGCCGATGGAACGCTCCGCAAGTTCATGACGATCTCTCCTCGGCATGTGAATTGGCTTTGGGGCCGTGGTGGAAAGAACTCGGACGGGTCTTGTTTCGTGACTCGGCTGACGCACTCTGAAGTCCAGGCGTGCTGCCAGGCCTGGCCAACAAAACAAATCGTCCCGCCGATCACTTTGAGGCGAACTTGGCCACCGGGAACGATTCGACTACCCACGGTAAGCTCAGAAACGGGTGTTGACGATCACCGCTTAGCTGGCTTACTTCGTCGCGCACGAACGTGTGCAGATGGTCCACGTACATCAATCGATTGTACCGGTTGAAAGGCACCCCTTCAGCGCGGTTCAGCGCCTGCACCACCGCCCGCGTGAACAGGCCGTTGCCCTCTTTATCCAGGGCCTTTTCATGAGCCATCGCCGCGCACAGCACCGCCACGCCGCAGTCGTCGTCCGTCAGGTTGCGCGTGATGTCGTCCACAGCGGGGCGGAAATTCTTGATGCCTGCCGACGAGTGGCAGGCGTCGAGCATCAGCAGCACCTGGCACGGAAACTCCCCCAGGGCCTTGCGTAGCTCCTCGCCGGAGATCGCGGTGCCGGCCAGGTTATCGGTCTTCGCATCCACAGGCAACAGATAGAACTTGTCCTTTTCCTTGACGCCATGGCCCGCGAAGAAGACCACCGCCAGGTCGCTCGGCCTGGCTTTCTTGCGCAGCTCGGCAATCTGCTTAAGAATGGCCACCTTGCCGGCCGCGGCGTTGGTGAGCACTTTGCTGCGCACGTCCTGGAACAGATCGCCTCGGGAGCTTTTCTGAAACCCGGCGGCGATCTCCTCGGCGTCCTTGGCGGCGAATTCGAGCTTGAGGGAGCTGTCCTGATATTCGTTGACGCCGATGGCCAGGACGTGCAAGGTGCTTTGCTTGCTCGGATCGGCGACGATGACTTCGACGCTGTTCGATTTGGACGACGCATCGGGGCAGCGGACCAGCACCGTCAGTAGATGTTTCCCCGGCGGCAGCGCGATCGACCATTCCGCGTTGGCCTGCTTCTTGCCGCCCTCGAATTTCTCATTCGCGGAGCCGTCAGCGAGGGGCCTTCCATCAACGAGCAGGCGCAGAGCGGTGACGGGCTGATCCGTGGAGCTGGCTTCAGCCGCGACGATCAGCTTGACGACGGCCTTGTCCTGCTGGAGCAGCGCCAGCACGGCCCGCGGCGGTCGCAAATCGTCGATCTTGACGTCGCGGGTCTTCTCGATTCCAGCGGCGGCGTTGGCGGTTTTGATCGCTTCCTTGACGCTGCCTTTTTCCAGGACCAGCTTGATGATGTCAGGGCGAAAAAGCTTCTTGCGAAAGCGTTCCGCGGGAAAGAAGCTGGGCGACTTGTCGATGCCGTTATCCACCGTCCAGCCCATGATGCGTTCCCCGCCAGGAGTGGCGGCGTAATACCCTTCCTCGGTCCAGGCGATCCAGTCATCCTTGAGGTAAACCAGTGACAGAAGGGGATCGTCTTGCTTGAGGCTCCAAACCCGCAGGGCTCGGTCGGCGTCTCTTGTAAGCAGATAGCGTCCATCGGGGGAGAAGGCCAGCGATATCCAGGCACCGCGCTGAGTGTTCCAGGTGCGCACGAGCTTGCCGGTCTTGACTTCGACCAAATTGAAATCGTTACCATTGCGCGCGATGAGCCAGTCCGTACCGAAGAATTTCAGCGCAAATCCCTTGAATTCCCCCAGGACGATCTTGCCATTCGAAATTTTTGAGCCGCGCGACTTCTGATCATATCGCACCGACAACTCGCCTTGCACCAAAGGAGCAGAATAGATGTCTTTGCGAACAGAGAAATTCGGCACGATGGGGCCGCCCTGAATGTCCTTTTCTTGGAGACCGGGTCGAAGGAGCCAGTCGCCGAGATGGAAGGAACGTTCGCTGACGCCCGCCTGCGATTTCCAGGTAACGGATTTGCCGTCAGCACTCCACGAGGCCCGGTCAAAGTTGATCGCACTCTTGAGGTCGAATCGCTTGACCATTTTATAGTCGCTGGTCTGCCAGACAAAAACACAGGTACTGTACTGGACTCCATCCTTCTGAATAGCCGTATTGGCGGCTGCCAGTTGACCGTCCGGAGAGAGAATGCCAAACATCACCTGTCTTATCGTCTTGTCTTTCCCCGAAACCAGCATCGTTTCCTGGAGAGTCGAGACATCCACCAGGGACAACCCGTAGCTGGACAACGATAATGTTCCCAGCGTTCCCTGGTTGGACCAAAGGCAAGCCAGTGTTTTTGAATTGGCTGCGAACGTGATGGAATTACAGGACCTGCCGGGGAAACCCATCGATTTGCGCAGTTTGCCGTCCGGTTCATGCAATGAAAGTGTGCTGGGGCCCAGGTTGAGCGCCGCCAGGGTCTTCCCGTCGGGGCTCCAGGCAAACTTCCGGCCCTTAATCTGCAGGTTCGTTCGCTTGCCGGTTTGCACGTCGTAGACGCCGAACAGATCGTCTTTTTCAGGTACGGCCAGGCGACGTCCGTCCGGGGACAGGGACGCCAGAAGAGGACTCCCGTCCCTGTGCGGAAAAAGCGGATTCACCGCGGCGCCTGGGTTGAGCACTTCAAGACCTGGTTCATCCTTGTCCAGATTGAAAATCTGGAACTTCCTGTCCTTGTCATTGTAAAAAACCAGACTCTTGCCGTCCGCGGCGAAGGGAACGAATGGCAAGCTCAGGTTCTTGAACACCCGCACAATACCGCCATCCGGGATGGTCATCAGGTAGACGACCGGAATGGTTTTCCCAATCTCGGCGTACTGCGTGCTGACTGCCAATGTCTTGCCGTCCGCAGATAGGGCCGTTTCCTTGAGCGCGCCGAAGCCGGGCGGATACAGGATCTTGCGGTTCTCTCCGGTCACGGCATCGGTGATGCGAATGGTGTGGTCGCTGGACACCGTGATCAAGCTCTTGCTGTCGGCGAACATCAACCTGTTGAGGGAGAAGGCATGTTCCCCGAAATCCAGCTGCAAGCGCAGCTTGCCCGCATCCTTGAGCTCAAGATCGTCCCCCCTGGGGATTTTTGGATCCTTGTCTTGCCCGAAGGTCGGTGGCGCGGCGGAAAACGTCAGCAAAGCGGCGGCGGAAACCAGAACCAGCATAGGCCGGGATCGTCGCATGGGAGTCTCCTCAATTGAGGGGCAAGAGAGCGTGCATCGATCAAGCCGGCTCTTCACCAGGGCCATCAGAGTTATCAGATAGTACACACAACCGGAGCGGATCTGTCCAGGATTTTACGAATCAATCGAGAAGCCTACCAGGGCCGAGAGGGGTAATCGCTCGCGGCGTGTCGTTGCCCCATCTTGGTAGATGATGACCCAGTCGTGCGTCATTCCCAGGTCATCCGCCCGACCGGAAATGGAGGGGGGACTCCAGTATGATACTCCGAGGTCTCTGATGAAGCTTGACAAACCAAGGCTCCTCTTAGGGGCCGAGGATCGGATTACTCGCACCGGG
>Ga0182024_10015191_pt1 | contig 14784 bp, 9 predicted proteins | sample P32metaG_FD_120480 | JGI IMG/M metagenome (GOLD analysis project Ga0182024, IMG submission 120480) | Permafrost microbial communities from Stordalen Mire, Sweden - P3-2 metaG (Illumina Assembly) | ecosystem: Environmental > Terrestrial > Soil > Wetlands > Permafrost | place: Sweden: Stordalen... | reverse complement strand
TGTACGTAATCGTGTTGCCAGCGTCGGTGCCGACCAACGGGACGTACAAATCCTTGCCCGAGGGGACATCGTACTGCGTGGTGGCGCCGGCGACGGTGATCGGGTCAGGCCCGGTGATCGTGCCGAGGGACACGCTCAGCACGCGACGGTCTTCCAAACTCTCCAGCGAAAGCTTGCGGCGGTCAAGCGCCGACACCTTTCCCCTTCGCGCGGACGGTCCAGTTTGCTTCTTTCGCTTCTTCCGTCCGCCGACACGCCAATCTGGGAGATTCACTCGCCGCCTCCTCAATGATGTCAATCTTCACATGTTGCCTGGGCGCCCATCTCAACCGAGACGGTCATCTTTCACTTTAATCGGCGACGGCAGTTGCCAAAAGAAAGAATCGGGCGAATCGCCCCGGTCCGGCAAATTTTGTGGTCGAAGTAAACGGTTGCCAGTAACGTTTTTACGGATTGTGCAGCCCTCAATACGTGGGGAGGGCAAAATTTGTTCTGCCCTGAGTGAAACCGAACCAGGCAACGGGCCATTTTGGCGGGAAACAAGCGTGAAGGCGGCCTCGAGCATTCGGCGTTTCGCTCCTCCCCACAAGCGACACGCAGGACGCCGAACGAGACAGCCTGCTACGGCCCAATTTCGACATGTTCGCTCGACGCCACGCAGTCGCGCGCGTCGACGAGGATGAAATAGAACGCCCGCGTTCCTTCAGGCAGCTCGGCCGTCACGCGGGCAGTTGTTTTGTCGAGATCGGCATCCGCGACGGTCCATTCTCGCTTGTGCCAAGGACCCAGGTCCTTGGTCGAGACCAGTTGGGATTTGACCAGCGGCGCCGCGGCAGCAAATTGAACCCAAGCCTGCCGGCCATCCCTTCCCTGGACGGTCATCCGGGCCAAAGGCACGTCTTTGGAGTTAATCTGCCTGGCGAACGCCAGGATTTCGGGCGGAGTCTCTCCCGGAGGGTGGCCGTGGGGCATGGCGTGGCGAATGGCCAGGTAGCGCTCGCCAGGGGGCAAGCGATACGACTTTTGGAGCGAGCCGAGACGATAGCTCACATCCAGATCGCCGCTGACCCAGAGCATCGGCATTTTCGCCTGCGGCAGATAGACCGCAGGATCCCACAGCGCCAGCCATTTTCCGGCCACGCGGGAACCAATTTTTTCAAACGTCGGCGTCCAACTCGACTCCTCGCCCAAGAATCCGCAACCGTAGACCGGCGCGGCAAACTTGAAACGCTGGTCGACGCCCGCCGCGATACATGTCAGATAGCCACCCCACGAGATGCCGGTCAGCCCGATTCTCTCCGCGTCGACTTCCGGCAGCGAACGCAACAACGAATGGGCCAGCACGATGTCGGCCACCGCGTGATATTGCCACTGGTCCTCGATCGGCAAGTCGACTTGCGTAAACGACGCGTCCCAGCCCGGCGGGCCGCCATCCTCGAGACGTTTTTGAGCTGGCTCGTTGGCCGCCATGCCCGCGCCGCAGGTATCCATGGCAATCGCGGCATAGCCGCGCTGATTCCACAAGCGGACCCAGCGCGCGTGGGCGGTGCCACCGCCGCCATGCACCAGCACCATCGCCGGAACCTTGTCGCCAGCGGCACGGTCAGGCAGACCCAACCAGGCAAAAACCCGAGTCGGCTTTCCTTTCCACGACAATCCATCGAAAAAGATTCCGCGCACGCCCGGCTCGCTGATCGGCGCGTCGGTGAAATGGGGAGCCTTGTCGAGTGCCTCCAGGTCCCATTGGACCGGGCCGGCAGGCGGGGCACCCGTCGTATCGTCGGCAACGGCCGGCGCGGCAAAAAGCAGGCAAAGCAGTGCGGCGGAGCAACGAAGGAGCGGATGGATCATGGATAGATTTGGCCGAAGGTGCGACAAGGGTAGTAAGACGGAATTAACCAAGCTTGCGATATTGACGGCGATATTCGGCCGCCAGAAATTCTTCGAGGAACGTCAACCAATCGGCCTCCGCCGGGCATTCGACCGCCAGCCGAGCGGCCAGCGGCCGGATCAGACGTCCCAAGAGCGACTGCTGATCGCTGGCCGAAAGCTTGCCGAGTCCTTGCAGAATCTTCTCGACCGCTTGCACGTCTTGCGGCCTTGCCCGGGAAAGGACCGCCGTGTCGAACCGGAACTGCGGCTGCTCGGCCGCCCGCGCGATGAGCTCCTCGCGCAAAGTGCCGAGCGCTGCGCGCTGGTCGGCAACAACGATGGTACCGGCGACAAGATCGCCGAGACGCTGACACCTCGGCGTCATCAGCGGGACGATCCACATGGGAGGCAGGTGGTCGACGGCGCGGAAGACCGTGCGCAACAGGATCGCGGAATGATCGAGAGAGAACCCATCGGTCTTGACGACCCGGATGCCCATCTGGCGTTTGCCGAACGTCTGACCGCGAAGCAACAGTTCGCTGAGACCGAAATAGAACCATCCGCTCAGCGCGAATCCAAGATAAAAGATCCCGAAAATGATCAGCAGGGCCTCGGTCCCGTTCGACCCCGCGTCGTAGCCCGCCTGTACAAATGCGGTCAGCACGACCAGGAAAATGACAATCGCCACCACGGAGATTAAGATGCTATCGACAAACCAGGCGACGAACCGAGTTCCCGGCCCGGCGACGCGGTAGCTGACGCGGACATTTTCCGGCGTTTCGAATTGGATTTCTTGGTGCATTACCGGTCCTGCGGGTGTAAACCTTGGCGAGTAAAGTATGAGTGACTTTTTAGCCCGCAACAAGCCGGACTGGCAGGAACTCGAGGCATTGGTGGCTCGGGCGCGCCGGCGGATTGGCCGCATGACGCCAGCCGAGTTGGCGCGGCTCGACGTGCTTTACCGGCGAACGACCGTTCACCTGGCACAAGTCGGCACGCGAACCCGGGACGTGGCGCTGATCGAGTATCTGAACCATCTGACGGCCGCCGCCCATAGCGTGATTTATCTGCCGCCGGCGAACACGCTGGCGTCGCTGCTGACCAGCGTTTCTCGCTTTGCAATCGAGGGCTTCGCTCGGTCGATCGCACGTACTTGGCGCTATCACGCCGCGTCGGCGGTGCTGCTACTGACAGGGGCCGTCGTGGCGTACTTCGCGGCGACGGGCGACACGCTGGCCGCCTATGCCCTGTCGATGCCCGGCGACGACCGGCTGCCGGGCTCGACGCCGGAGCATCTCCGCAGCGTTCTCAAGTCGGGTCGCGAGCAGGGAACCGGCGCGAAATTCTTCTTCGCTTCGTTCTTGTTCGCCCATAATCTAAAGGTCGGCCTGATGTCGCTCTGTTTGGGTGTTCTGGCGGGCGTGCCGACGGTCTACTTGCTGCTTTACAACGGCATGTTGCTCGGCGCGTTTACGGCGTTGCACCACGGGGCAGGCATCTACACCGACTATTGGGCCTGGATTTTGCCCCACGGCATCACGGAGATTTCGGCCATCGTCCTGTGTGGCGGAGTGGGACTGCTGTTGGGAAAATCGGTGTTGAGCCCCGGCGAGTTGACGCGAACCGAAAGCCTCCGCCGGGCCGGCAACGAGGCGGTGCCCGTCTGTCTGGGCGTGGCCGGAATGCTAGTTCTGGCCGCGCTGATCGAGAGCTACTTGCGCCAGAGCCACCTGTCGAACGAGTCCCGGTTGGTTTTCGCCGCGGTCAGCGCCGCGGCATGGATTGCTTACCTGGCGAATGGAGCGCTCCGCGAGCGTGCCGAGCGGCGTGCGGCAGTGGTCAAAGAATATTCGACTGACGCAGCTCGATGAACTGGTTGATCAGTGCGGCGGTCAATTGCGTCGGTTCGACGTCGAGCACGTGTACGCCAGTGCGGCGCAGTTGATGAATCGCCTGTTCCCGCTCGCGCAACACCCGGAAGACGACCGCCTTCTTGAACCCGTCGTCGATCGATCGGACGGGGGCGGCGACGAATTCGCCGAACAGGGGCGTTTGCAGGGCCGCCAGCAGCACGACGTGCCGCTGGGCGAGGGTGACGAGTGATGCCCGATAGCGCCGCGAGGTTTCCACATCGACCACGTCGGACAGGACGATGATCAGGGCTCGCTTGGGTTGACGCGATTGGACGGTGGCGAACATGGGGCCGAAATCGGATTCGCGCCAGCGTGAATCGAGAGCGTAGAGGCTGGCCAGAAAGGTTTGCATGGCGGCGGTGCCGCCGATCGGCCGCAAATATCCCCGCACCTGGTTGTCGAAAATTCCCAGCCCACAACGATCGCCCACGCGCAAAGCCGTGCGCATCAGCCGCAGCGCCGCATCGACGGCGCAATCGAGCTTGGTTCCTTGCCCGGCATCGGCCCCCATCAGTCGACCGCAATCGACCAACACGATCACGTCGCGGTGGCGTTCGATCTGAAAGCGACGAACGATCGGCCGGCGATACTTGGCCGAGGCGCGCCAATCGATGCGGCGCGGATCGTCGCCAAAACGAAAATCGGCAAGCGACTCGAACTCAGTGCCGACGCCGCGCTGTCGACTTTGCCGCAGCTTGTCGAGCAGACGCAATTCGTCGGAGGCATCTTTGGCCAGCGCCGCTTCCGACCGCAAGCTTTCGGGATAGACTTCGACCGCTTCGGCCTCGCCCAACGACTTTTGTGCCTCGAGCAGCCCGCAACGGCCCACCAGACGGACCCAAATGGGACCAAAATGGTAGCGGCCACGGATCGGAATGCGAAACGAGCGACTGACCGCGGCCTCGCCCGACGCCGGCACAATCAACCGCTCAATCCAAAGGGCCGGCAGCGCCTCGGCCGGCAGTTCGTCACGAATTTCCATCGTCCAGGGCCCCCCCCCGGCAATCGATATTTCGAGCCGAACGGCAAACGGCTTGTCGCGGGCCACCGGACTCGTCAACCGCCGGCGAACGCTCGTCGCGGCCAGCGCCGCGGCCAACTGGCGATATTCCAACAGCGGGGCCACCGCCGAGGCCAACAGCAGTGGCGGAATCAGCCAGGCGGTGACGGGCCAGACCTGACTGAGCAACGACCAGAGGGCGATCACGCCCAACAGCCAAATCAGTCGGGCACCCGGCCGAATCGTCATCGCGGGACCTCGGTCGCTTCGAGCAAGTAGCCCAGCACGTTGTCGACTTCGGTCCCTTCCAATTCGGCCGGCGGGCTGAGCACGACTCGATGTCGCATGGCGGGCACGAAGGCCGCTTTCACGTCGTCGGGGGTCACATAATCGCGGCCGGCGAAGCGGGCCAGACTCTTGGCGGCCATCAGCACCATCAGTCCGGCGCGCGGGCTGGCACCGACCGAGAGTGCATCGTCTCGGCGGGTGGCGTGGAGCAGCCGCCGCACGTAGCCGATCACTTCGTCGCGCACGAACGTACTGCGGATTGTCGATCGAGCGTCGAGAATATCGTGCGAATGGACCACGGCGCTGACGCCCATCTCGGCCGGATTCGAGCGGCCGCCGGTGGCATGGTGCTCGCGTAGAACGCGTTCTTCGTCCTTCTCTTGCGGATAGGGAACCAGAATTTTGAACATGAACCGATCCAGTTGCGCCAGCGGCAAAGGATAGGTCCCTTCCTGCTCGATTGGGTTCTGTGTGGCGAAGGTGATAAATGGCTGCGGCAGGGGATGCGTCACCCCGTCGTAGGTGACGCCTAGCTCTTGCATCGCCTCGAGCATGGCGCTTTGCGTCCGGGCACTGGCGCGGTTCACTTCGTCGGCCAACAGAAAGTTGGTGAAGACCGGGCCGGGGCGGAATTCGAACGTGTGCCGATCTTCGCGATAAATCGCCGAGCCCGTGATGTCGTTGGGCATCAGGTCGGGCGTCATCTGCACCCGGCGATAATCCATCGCCAGCGTCGCGGCGATCGTTCGCACCAAAAGCGTTTTGGCGATGCCGGGCGGCCCTTCCAACAGCACGTGCCCGGCGCTGAACAATCCGACCAACGCAAAGTCGATCAGCTCGTCCTGACCATAAATCACCTTGGTGATCTCGTCACGAATCTTGCGATACAAAGTTTCTAAAGACAATCTGCCAGTCCCTTCACTGCCTCGAGAGCCTCGCGCTCACCGATCGACGGGCCGCCGGATACGATTCGGTCGGCTCGGGCCATGGCCTCGCGCAACCGCCGGCCAGCCTGCGGATCTTGCCGAGACAATGCCGCGATCAGTGCTTCGAGCGTTTCTTGATCGGTGCCCGTGGGCCGTTGTACTGGACGGCTGGGGAGTTGCCCAGTACCGCCGGGCTGCAATTCCGTCCCGCTGGAGGACGCCCGCATGCCGAACTCCGGTCGAACGCCGATACGGTGCCGCAAGGTCCACAGCACGCCGCGGCGAACTTCGGCGAGCATGAAACGCCGGCTCTCCGCACCGCGGCGGAAAAAGCGCGCCATCGCCTCGACATATTCGCGCACCGTACGGCGCGAGGCCGGTAGCACCACCCGCGGGGGACCCAAAAACCGCGACTGCCGCCAAAGCCAGACTGCCAGGACGATCGTGATCATCACCGCCACCAGCGCGTAGGCGCCGCGCGTCAGCAAAAACAGGATGCTCCCTCGGATCGTCAAGCCATGATAGAACTCGTCCCAGACGACTGGTCCGCCGGCGCCGGCAAGCAGTCGCACGGCCAGCACGGAGTTGTCGAAATGACTGATCAAACGGTTGTCAAAGATCCGCGGTTCGCTGACCAGAATCACCTCGCCGGCCCCAAGCTTATACTGCGCCGCCAGGACCAACGGTTTTTCGTCGGCGATGACCGAAATGCGGCCGGTCGGCTCGCTATCACCTAAGTTCAGCGTCCGAAAACGCTCCGGCACATCCAGGTGAGCGGCCGGCGGCAAGGCGGCCGACAAACTCCCTTCGCCCCTCACTTCGACCCGGTGCGGCACGAATAACTGCGGAATCAGTAGCTCGGCGATGTCGTCCTCGATGGAATCTTTCTCGCTGGAGTTCTTCTCGCTGGAATCTTTAGCAGCGGAGTCATTGTCGACCGGTTCGTCGGCGCTGGATTCGTCTTCCTTGGCGATTTCACCCGGGTCGTTGGAGCGCTGGCGCTCGGTCACCGGGGTCGTGTCGACGGAGTCCGACGGGGGCGCGACGTGGCGGGTGCCGGCGGCCACGGGCGCGGCCAGAGTCACCAGATGGGTCTTGACGCCTGCGATCCCCAGGACCTCGGCCGCCGACGTTTCTTCGCGGCAACTTCCCGACTGGCAAGATTTGCATCCTTGCCGGGATCCCCCCGGTTTGCCGACTCCGAGGACGACCCGGCCCCCGTCGCGCACCCATTGAGCGACGTGCTGGAGATAGAGGGGTTCGTCAGCGACCAGGGCTTCTTGAGGAGCCCAAAGGACCAATGTCGCCGATCGGTCGAGCGCGGCACCGGGTGGTTTGAGCGCCCGCTCGTCGGTCACGTTCAAAGTTGAAAGGATTTCGAAGATGGCGCGATAGCCATGCGCTCGGGTTCCATAGGAATCGGCCGCCAATCCGGCGCTGTCGGGCGTTGCGAGCATCGACACGACGGTGCCGACGACCGAAACGGCCACCAGCAGGACGACGAGAATGACCACCGTGCGTGCCGAGAGCATTTAGACGATTCCGATCGTGCGCAATGTGAGCCGCTGCGGCGCCGATGACCGACGTTGCCAGTGGCGAGTCATCCGCCCGAAACCTTTCGACGTCAAAAAACCTGATTCGTGCTTTGGATCAAAGCGTGGGCCTGGCGACAGCGCCGGTAGTCGTCGACGTCGCACTCGCCATGACCGTACCACTTGGCGTCGATCACGTCGACGAACTGGCCGAGCGCATCGATGACGGTCGACGCGCGATACCGGGCAAGGTATTCGCGGTTGGTCGTGCCGGGGCGGGCGATGCGCCCGGCTTGCTGGTCGAGCCGCACGACGGCAGCGCGAAACAGCAGCCGCACCGCGCCGATGTAATCGTGCCGGCCGGCGGCCTCCTCGGCTTCGCGCTCCAACTGCGCGGGGTCGAACTGCCTTCGTTTCGAGGTGAGGGCCGCTCCAAGACCGATATGCGAGCGGAGTCCTTGCCTTAGGGTGTAGAAGATATGGACGATCAATGCCACGAGCGTGGCAACGAGCAAGATGACCACGAGCCAGGCCAGCACGGGAGAGACGTCCCAAAGCTGGCCCATGAGTTTGAAAAACCACAACCACAGCCGCCAGAGAAATTTCTGCAGGAGGGACGAGTCGCGCACCGGTTCGAGCCGGAATTCCGGCCGGCGCACGACCTCATCGGCCGTACGCCGAATGACGTCGGGATCGGGCAAAGAGGCAGCGCCGATCAACCCCCACATCATCGTGGTCGTCACCCTTCGATCCAATCGGTTAGAAACAAACCGGTCCTTGTCGCTTAGCGCGCTTCGCCGGGCGAAACGTCTAACGTCCCGGTCGGTCGATCGTCTTCGATTCCAACGGCGTCGGCCAGCAGGGCCAGATCGAAATGCTCGGCTTTGGCCCGGCATGAGAAGTAGAAGACGACCCAGGCCGCGGCGACGAAGATAAACAGAACGGATTGGATCAGCGCACCGACGATCGACTGCAGCGCGCCTTGCGGCATGAAACCGAGCACAATTCCCGAGGCAAAACTAATCACCACCACCAGAATGCCAAGGACAATCGCGGTGCCCATGTTCCCCTTCATCAACTGATGACTGCGTTTGAGAGCCGCCTGGCCGCTCAGTCCCTCCAGCACCACAACCTGGCTCACCAAGGCGTACCAAAGCAAGAAGATGAAAAAGGGAACGACCAGCAATATCAGCCCCGCCATCAGCACGAGCCAAAGCAGAATCATGGTCCAAAGCAGCGACAGAAAGACAGTGCGGGCGCGTCGAAACGCGAGCCCCACACTGATTCGCCGATTCAGATAGGCGCTGGCGATCGCGTAAATCATCGCCGAATTGGTGACCGGGTAAATGACCAGTCCATTCAGTATCTTCAGTGCCGCTCTGCCTGGCGATACTTGCTGCTTGACCGAGACCTCTCTCACTTCTCCTTCATTCGCCTGCCACTCGAATATTTCCGGCGGCGCTAGCCAGTCGCTAAGCAGGGCAAACGGCAGAAAGAGCACGAGCACGATTTTGACGAAGAGCCAAAAATGATCCTTCGTCACGGAGATCGCCTGATCGAGAATCCCCCCCACGCCGAGCTCGCGAATCTCGTAGCCCATCGCCGACTCCTTCGGACTAGACAAGAAGTGAAATGGCCAAAACGTCCCGTGCCCATCGGAACCGGCAACGTCGAAAACGGCGGGTAAATCAAGCCATTCTCGTCCCCCCCCGGGCGAAGAACATCTTACCAGCGGGCAGGCGGGATGCCAGCGATTTCTCGAAAACCGCTCCTTTCGGCTGCCACCCAATCCGGCCAATCGCGGCCGCGACTTGCAGTCGCCCCGGCCGCAGACGATTATCATGGCATGCCAAAGTGGGCAGCGTCGGTCGGCGGAAAAAGGTTCGGCTGCGCGTGCCGGACGTTCTCACCTTCCGCGCGCACGTCGATCGGCCCATCGGCCAACGTGCCTTGCGCTTCCCCCGCTTGTTGAAAAAAATCACACCCTCGATCAAGAAACGACCCCACGCATGAGAATCCATCTGGCTGCCCAGGCGATCGCCGTCGTCGCATTGTTGTCCCACTCGCTCGATGCTGCCGAGCCACTGACTCTGAGCAGCCTGTTCACCGATCACGCGGTTCTTCAGCGGGACATGGCCGCTCCGGTCTGGGGCAAGGCGGAGCCCGGCCAGCAGATTGTGGTTCAGTTCGCCGCGCAGGAAAAAAAGGCGACGGCCGACAAAGACGGTCGCTGGATGGTGAAGCTCGATCCGATGCCGGCCTCGGCCGAGGGGCGGACGCTCACCGTGAAGGTTGAACCGGACGGCGCAACACTCGCGCGCGAGGATGTGCTCGTCGGCGAAGTCTGGATCTGCAGTGGCCAGTCGAACATGGCGATGGGACTCGGGGGCGCAAGCAATGGACCGGAGGCCATCGCCGCCGCCAACGACCCGCAACTGCGGCTGTTCGGCGCCGGAGCCCACGCCACCGATGAGCCGCAGGAAGCGATCGGTGGAAGCTGGGCCGTCAGTTCACCGCAACGGGCTGGTGGATTTTCCGCGGTCGGCTACTTTTTTGGACAGGAGCTGCGACAGAAGTTGGCCGTCCCGGTCGGTTTGATCCAATCGGCCGTCGGCGGCACGGTGGCGGAGGCGTGGACCGCCCAAGCCGACTTGGAAAGCAATCCTACGCTCAAGCCTTTGCTTGACCAGCAAGCCGCCCGCGCCGCCGATTACCCAAGACTTCTTGCGGCCCACAAGGAGCGCGAACCCGAGTTGCTGGCCAAGTACGAGGAGGAGTTGGCGAAGGCCAAGGCCGCCGGCGCAAAGGAGCCGAACAAGCCGCAACCGCCGCCGGATCCGGCGCAGAACAACAATCGACCGACCGGCTTGTACAACGGTTCGATCGCGCCGCTCGAGCCGTATGCGATTCGCGGGGCGATCTGGTATCAGGGCGAATCGAATAATGGGCGTGCCAAAGAATATGAGACGCTGTTTCCCACGATGATCGCCAGTTGGCGAAAAGCCTGGGCCCAGGGGGATTTTCCGTTCCTGTTCGTCCAGATCGCACCCCACGGCGGCATGCTCCCCGAAATCCGCGAGGCCCAGCGGGTGACGACCGAAACGACGCCCAACACCGCGATGGCCGTGACCACGGACGTCGGCGATGCGGTTGACATCCACCCCAAACGGAAACAGCCGATCGGCATTCGACTGGCCACGGCCGCCAGAGCGCTCGCCTATGGCGAACCGATCGAGTATTCGGGACCGACTCTTGACGGAATGACCATCGCCGGCGACCGAGCGATCCTTACCTTCAAGCACCTTGGCGGGGGACTCGTGGCCAAGGACGGCAATCTGAAAGGTTTTACGATTGCCGGCGCCGACGGCAAGTTCACCGAGGCGAAGGCGACCATCGAGGGAGACACGGTCGTCGTCTCCAGCGACGCGGTGGCCGCGCCGGTCGCGGTTCGCTACGGCTGGGACAAAGTGCCGGACGTCAATCTCTACAACAAGGCCGACTTGCCGGCATCACCGTTTCAGACCGAGAAGGTCTTTGAACTGGAACCTGGCTTCGAACTTCTGATTGGCGGAAAGGATTTGACCGGCTGGCGCTACGACAACGGTCCGTTCGATGGCAAAACGGAATCGAGCGATGGGCGCTACACGGCTCGCGATGGACGGATCGTCGTGAACCCGGGGAAAGGGTTGGCCCAATTGCGGACGACGCGTGAATTCCCTCGCGATTTCCAGCTCAAGCTCGAGTTTCGTGCCGGAGTGAATGCCGACAGCGGGATCTTTCTGCGTGGGCAGCAGCTTCAGTGCCGCGACTACCTGGTGGCCGGGCCATTCAAGGACTTGAAGAAGTACAGGCCGCAGGATTGGAACGAGATCGAAGTCACCGTTCATGGTGACACCGCCACGTGCACCTGCAACGGTGAACCGCTCCAGTTCGATAGTAAACTGCCGCCGACCGGTCCGATTGGACTCGAAGCCGACCGCGGACAGATGGAGTATCGCCGGATTCGGATCAAGGAGTCGCCTTGAGGCTTGGTCCAGCCTAACGTCGACAGACCGCGCAGGGCCGGCACTGCCATCAGACGAGTTCAGCGGTTGGTGATCGCAGAGCGGCGTGATTCGGCCGGGCGTGGGCCGGAGGCTCCGCGGGGGGGGTGAGGACGCCGCGGAAGAACTGGGCCGCTTCCGAGTCAGCCCAATCGCCCAAAATGCGGCAAAGCCCGGCTGGTGAACCGGTTGGCGGCGCGGCGCCTGGGGGCCTGTGGCCAAGGGCGGGTGGGGGGTTACGACCGTCGTTGTTCGCCCAGGAATTGCATTTGGAAAATCCGGCCCATTCCGCTACGCTCATAGCAGTGCTGGTAACGGTTAAGGCGGGCAGGATTTGCCGGTTTTTCCGTCCTTGTGCCGGCCGGGCGAGCGGCCAAATGACGGACCCCAGAAGGGTCGATTCCCAATAAGTGGACCAAATTCGGGTCGGGCAAGTTGGGAATGATATTCCGCCGGCTCCCCGCGAACGCTTCGTGGCCGGGTTCGATAGGTCCGGCCATCGGCGTCACGCGCTAAGAAGAGTCGACCGCAAGAATTTATCTCAAACACAGCGATTCGGGAGTGTGCGCCCCTGGCCGCATCTCGAACCGTCCTGCCAAAAGTGAAATGAACGATATCTGGTTCCCGGGCAGTAACGGTGCCACGCAATTGGATATCGCGAATCGCGCCCCGGGCCGAAACGCTCGCGGGGCTCACCGGCCGGTCAACATACGCCGGGTCGTTTTTCCTGCGAAGTCATGAGTTCAAAGCTAGTTAGTCCCCGAGAAGCGGTAAATGTTAAATCTTGCGAAGAGTCCGAAGAAAGAAACCGAGCTGTCTCCCAATAGCCTGAGCCTTGGGTTCATCGAGGCTTTGTACGCCGATTATGTCTCCGATCCGTCGAGCGTGTCGGCCGATTGGCGGCGCTATTTCAAACAGTTGGCCAACGGTTCGCATGGCGGAGCGATTCCACGCACCGGGCCGTCGTTTCGCCCGTCGAGCTTGTTCAATCCTCCCGGTCGCCGTTCGGCGGCAGCGGATGACAGCCCGCGCGAATTCGAGATGGCGCTGCTGCAGGATCGGGTCGACCAATTGGTGCGGGCGTATCGGGTGCGCGGGCACATGATTGCGACGCTCGATCCGTTGGGTCTGCCGCGGGCGAGTCAGCCCGAGCTCGATCCCGAGTATTACGGTTTCACCGAAGCCGACCTGGATCGGCCGTTTTCGACCGATACGATCCGCGGCCCCGACGTGCTCACCCTGCGGCGGATTCTCGCCCGGCTGCGCAACACCTATTGCCGTTCGATCGGCGTGCAGTTCATGCACATGGACGATCTGAGCGTCCGTCAGTGGCTGCAAGACCGGATGGAAGGGACCGAAAACCGCCTGCCGCTGGCTCGCCAGGAGCAGTTGCGGATTTTGCGGCGGTTGACCAACGCCGTGATCTTCGAGGAGTTCATTCAGAAGCGGTTCTTGGGGAGCAAGAGCTTTTCGCTGGAAGGGGCGGAAAGTTTGATCCCGCTGTTGGATCTGACGATCGAAAAAGCCGGCGAACAGGGAATTCGCGAGATCGTGCTGGGCATGGCCCATCGCGGCCGTTTGAACGTGCTCGCGAACATCATGAACAAAAGCCCGCAGGATATCTTCCGTGAGTTCTCCGATATCGATCCCAAGCTGCACCTGGGCCGAGGCGACGTCAAATATCACTTGGGCTACAGTTCCGACTGGACCACGGAGTCGGGACAGAAGGTCCACGTGACTCTGTGCTTCAATCCCAGCCACTTGGAGTTCGTCAATCCGGTGGTGCTGGGCCGCGTCCGTTCCAAGCAAGACCGCACCGACGACACCAAGCGCCAACAGACCGTGGCCGTGCTGATTCACGGCGATGCGGCGATCGCCGGCGAAGGGATCGTTCAGGAGACTTTCAATCTGAGCCAACTGGCCGGCTATGCCACGGGCGGAACGCTGCACGTGGTGATCAACAACCAGATCGGCTTCATTACCTCCCCCTCGGAAAGCCGCTCGACGATCTACGCCACCGACATCGCCAAGATGCTGCAGATTCCGATTTTTCACGTCAACGGCGAGGATCCGGAAGCCGTGGCCCAGGTGGTCCGGTTGGCGATGGACTTCCGCCACGAATTCAAGCGCGACGTGGTGATCGACATGTATTGCTATCGCCGCCGCGGCCATAACGAGAGCGACGAGCCGGCATTCACCCAGCCGCTGTTGTATCGGGCGATCGAAAAACGCAAGAGCGTCCGCGAGGGCTACCTGGCCCACCTGGTGAACCTGGGCGGTGTGACGAAGGAAGAGGGAGATCGGATTGCGGCCGAACAGACGGCCGAGTTGGAACGCGGACTTTCCGCGGCCAAAAGCACCGACTACGTCTTTCGCCCGCAAACGTTTACCGGCGTCTGGAAGGGGTATCTCGGCGGGCGCGAAACGGAAAACCATATCCCCGACACCGATACCGGAATCCCGCTCGAGCGCGTCGTGCAACTGCTCGAAGCCGATGCCCGGGTGCCGGCAACGTTCCATCCGCATCCAAAAATCGAAAAGATCCTGGAAGGCCGACGTGAAATGGCCCGCGGCAAGCGGCCGCTCGACTGGTCGACCGGCGAAGCGCTGGCGTTTGCCAGTTTGGCCACCGAAGGACATCGAGTCAGGCTCAGCGGACAGGACTCCACCCGCGGAACGTTCAGCCAGCGCCACGCCGTGCTGCACGACTACAACACGGGGGAGCGCTATGCAACGCTTCAACACCTGTCGGACGATCAAGCGCCGGTCGACATTTTCAACAGCCCGCTGTCGGAAGCCGGCGTGTTGGGTTTCGACTATGGCTATAGCCTCGATTGCCCCAATGGACTGGTGCTGTGGGAGGCGCAGTTTGGCGACTTCGTCAACGCGGCACAGGTGATCGTCGATCAGTTTATCTGCAGCGCCGAAACCAAATGGCAGCGGCTCAGCGGCCTAGTCTTGCTGCTGCCGCACGGTTTCGAGGGAATGGGGCCCGAGCACTCCTCGGCCCGGCTGGAACGATTCTTGACGATGACGGCCGATCACAACATTCAGGTGGTTGTTCCGACGACGCCGGCTCAATACTTCCACTGTCTGCGTCGGCAAGTGGTCCGCCCCTGGCGAAAGCCGTTGGTCGTGATGACGCCCAAGAGTCTGCTGCGTCACGCGCGGGCGGTTTCGCCGTTGGAAGCATTTACGGTCGGACCGTTC
>Ga0182024_10015190_pt1 | contig 14785 bp, 12 predicted proteins | sample P32metaG_FD_120480 | JGI IMG/M metagenome (GOLD analysis project Ga0182024, IMG submission 120480) | Permafrost microbial communities from Stordalen Mire, Sweden - P3-2 metaG (Illumina Assembly) | ecosystem: Environmental > Terrestrial > Soil > Wetlands > Permafrost | place: Sweden: Stordalen... | reverse complement strand
GGGAGTTCTGGGAGCGAAACGCACTCATGAGCTCATTCCGTTCTGCCATCCATTGGGGATCGAGAATTGTCACATCGCCATTGATTTGGAGGGCGACACCGCCATTATTCGCTGCACCGTGACAGTTCATCACAAGACCGGCGTCGAGATGGAAGCGCTTACCGGCGCCAGCATCGCCGCGTTGACCGTTTACGATATGTGCAAGGCGTTATCGCACGGCATCGTCATCAACGAGGTGCGCTTGCTCGCGAAAGAGGGCGGCAAAAGCATCTATGTGGCGGCCGAATCGTGAGCAGAATCCCCGTATACGGACTCATTCTCGCCGGCGGCTCAAGCCGCCGCATGAACCGCGACAAGGCAGCCCTCAGGTACCAAGGCAAGACACAGCTGGATCGAGCGTTCGAGCTCGCCGGCCGGCACGTCACTCACGTGTTCGTGTCGGTGCGCGCCGATCAGACGTTGGACCCAACGCGGGCGCAGCGGCCCATGATTGTGGATTCGGCGGGAGAAGGTCCCATTGCCGGCATCCGCGCTGCGCTCGCCGCGCACCCCAAGGTCGCATGGCTGGTACTGGCCTGCGATTTGCCGTATCTGTCGGATGCCGCACTCGATTATTTGCTGCGCCAGCGCGATGTGACCGCCTTCGCCACGGCGTACAAGAGCGCGCATGATGGGTTGCCGGAACCGCTCTGCGCCATTTGGGAGCCCTCGGCGGCCGAAGCGCTGGCCGGCTATCAGACCGGTGGCGGGCACTGTCCACGGAAATTTCTCATCCGTCATGGTGCGCGACTGCTTGAACCGCAAGATACTCGCGCGTTGGACAATGTGAATACGCCCGAAGAATATCGTCACGCCATAGCCACTCTCGATAACGTAGCCCCCATGCAACTGAAAATTCAATATTACGCATTGATGCGCGAGCAGGCTGGACGCTCCGAAGAAACGCTCGAGACTTCAGCATCCACGCCCGCCGGCCTTTACGAAGAGCTCGTCGCCCGCTACGGCTTCACGTTGTCACGCGACCAACTCAAGGTGGCGGTGAACAGTGAATTCAGCGACTGGTCGCGAAAGCTTGAAGTCGGCGATGCTGTCGTGTTCATCCCTCCGGTGGCGGGCGGGTGATGCATTTTCGCTTTACTGAAAGCGCGATCGACACGGAAAGCTCGCGAGGCGAACTGCAGACCTCGAGCGCCGGTGGCTACGTCAGTTTCGAGGGTTGGGTGCGTGATTTGAACGAAGGGCAAGAAGTCACCCGGCTGGAGTACGAAGCATTTGAGGAACTGGCGGTGAAGGAAGGCGATCGCATCATCGCCGAAGCCTTGCGGCGATTCCCCGTAAAACACGCACTGTGCATCCATCGCGTGGGCTCCTTAGAGCTAGGCGACATGGCAGTCTGGGTCGGGGTGAGTTCCGCGCACCGCGGCGAAGCTTTCGATGCCTGCCGATTCATCATCGACGAAGTAAAGCACCGCGTGCCCATTTGGAAGAAGGAGCATTACCGCAGCGGCGATTCAGGATGGGTCAACTGCGAGCGCTGCGCGGCGGCGCCGCGGCATTCGCACGCGGAGCACGCGCATCACCATCATGATCGTGTTGCTCTCCCGAATTCCAAGTAGGCGATGCAGCCCGACTATTCCCGGCAGTTGCTGCTCAAAGAGATCGGCGCAAGGGGCCAGGCGGCTTTGGCGCGCGCCCGCGTCCTCGTCGTAGGTGTTGGCGGTCTCGGCAGTCCGGTATTGCAGTATTTGGCCGGCGCAGGCGTGGGTTACCTCGGGCTGGTCGACGCCGACGTCCTCGATGCCAGCAACCTGCATCGCCAACCGATCTACGCATTGTCCGACGTGGGAAAACCCAAAGTGGACTTGGCGCGCGCGGCCGTCACTGAAATCAATCCTTCCGTGCAGGTGGAAACGCACGGCGCGAGGTTCAATGCCGACAACGCGCTTGAATTGATTCGCGACCATGACATCGTCGTTGATTGCAGCGATAATTTTCGCACCAAGTACTTGATCAACGATGCCGCGGTGCTTGCGCAAAAGCCGGCGGTTTTCGCCAGCGTGTATCAATACGAGGGGCAGCTTCAGGTCTACAAGCCGGACCTTGAGCACGCGTGCCTGCGCTGCCTGTGGCCCGACGCCGTTGCCGACGGCGTGGTCGGCAATTGTGCTGAAGCTGGCGTGCTGGGACCCGTGCCCGGTGCGTTCGGCACCATGCAAGCGTTGTTGACTTTGAAAATTCTGTTGAAGATGAATGGTCAACTTGAAGGCGAACTGCTGTTGCTGGATTTCACGAATTTCTCCAGCGTGAAGATCAAGGCGCCGCGGCGCATTGAATGCGTGGCTCCGGCGTGTGCGCATATCCGCGAATTGACGCGCGAGGATCCAGGCGTGGAGATTGCTTTGGGCTCGCTGGCTGCCGCCGCCGAGCGCGGCTTCGAGGTAATCGATATCCGTACCGCGGAGGAAGTCGCTGCGCGGCCCGCCGGCGCTCGGCACATACCCATGGCGAATCTGCTGGCAAACCCCGGTTTGCTCGAGCCCGCGCGGGAGGCTCTGCTGGTGTGTGCCACGGGCAAGCGCAGCCTGGCCGCTGCACGGGAATTGCGCAAGCGCGGCATCGCCGTGCGCTCACTGACCGGCGGACTGCAAAACCTGGAGCATTGATTTGCGATTCAGCAGCAAATTACCCGAGGTCGGCACCACGATTTTTACCGTGATGTCACGCCGCGCGATCGAGGAAAACGCCCTGAACATCGGTCAGGGATTCCCGGACTATGCCATCGACCCGCGCTTGTCGAATTCCCTCATCGAGGTCATTGCCGAGGGGCGCAATCAATATGCGCCGATGGAGGGCACCTTGGAGCTGCGCGAGCAAATTTCCAACAAGCTCGAAGTCTGCTACCAGCGTCGTTTTGATCCGCATACCGAGATCACGGTGACCTGCGGGGGCACCGAAGCCCTGTATGACGCCATTCAAGCCGCCGTGGGACCGGGCGATGAGGCGATCATTTTCGATCCCGCCTACGATTCGTATGAGCCGGCGCTGCGCCTCGCCGGCGCCCGTTGCCTGCGCATTGCACTGGCGCCCCCCGCATTTCGCTTCGACTGGGATGAGGTGCGCCGCGCTTTGAGCGATCGTACGCGGCTCGTCATCATCAACAGTCCGCAAAACCCCAGCTGCAGTGTGGCGACACGGGAGGATCTCGATCAGCTTGCCGCCTGCATTCGCGATCGGCCGATCACGGTGATCGCCGATGAGGTGTATGAACATGTGCTGTTCGACGGGCGTCAGCATCAGTCGGTGCTGGCGCATCCGGAATTGCGCGAATGCAGCTATGCGGTGTTTTCTTTCGGCAAGACGCTGCATGCAACCGGATGGAGAGTGGGCTATTGCGTTGCGCCGCCGTCCATGACACGCGAACTTCGCAAGGTGCATCAATTCAATACCTTCAGTATCGCCTCACCGCTGCAATATGCGATCGCCCGCTATCTTTCCGCCTACCCCGACGCATGGCAGGGGCTCGCGGCGTTCTTCCAGCCTAAGCGTGATTTATTGGCCGGACTCCTGCGAGGCTCTGGGCTTGAACCCCTCACCGCAAGCGGCACCTATTTTCAGTTGGTGGACTACGGGGCGATTAGCCAGGATGATGATTTGAGATTTGCCGATCGGCTGATTCGCGAGGCGAAGATAGCTACCATTCCGCTGTCGCCGTTCTACGCGAAGCCGCCGCGCATGACCTTGGTCAGACTGTGCATCGCGAAGCGCAATGAAACTCTTCAGGAGGCTGCCAAGCGGCTTTGTGCCTTTGCGCAGCGCGCGGCGGGTACCGGTGCCGCCCCCACGGCCGGCTAGCGCGCTCGCGGCCACGGGGAATACTCAGACAGGCTCCTAACGGCCGAAGGTGCCGAAGCGGCGCACGATAGACGGCAGGCTCTGCCGCTGACGGATTCGCGAGGCGTCCATCAGCATGCGCCCTGCCCAGCGGTACACGTTGTTTTCCTTGACGGTTCGGCGCATCAGGCTCATGCGCGTACGCCGTTCGTCACGTCCCATGCGCATCGCGATTTCCATGGCATTCGCCGTTTCACTGACATCGAAGGGATTGATCAATACTGCCTCAGACAGCTCTCGAGACGCGCCGGCAAAAGTGCTCAAGATCAGCACCCCATCCTCGTCATCACGCGCCGCCACGAACTCCTTGGCGACCAGGTTCATACCATCATGCAAACTGTTGACCAGGCAAAAGTCCGCTGCACGATACAATTCGAACACGCGTAGAGGTTCTTGCTGCTCATCGATCAACACTATGGGGCGCCAGTCGCCTTGCGCGAACTTGCTGTTGATTCGCTCCACTTCGCTGTAGGTGTGCTGCTGCAGTGCTTGGTAGGCCGGCAGTTGGCCACGCGACGGGGCGGCGATCTGCAGCAAACAGATGCGCCCCCGCTGCCGCGGATCATTGTCGAGCAGCACTTCAAGCGCTTGAAAGCGCTCGATGATGCCCTTCGTGAAATCCCACCGCTCCACCCCCAGTCCAATCGTGACGTCAACTCCTATTCCATGCCGTTCGCGCACTGCCGTTCGGCATGCGGCGATGTCCGGCAGACGCGCTAGCCAGCGCGGCGGCCATTCGATGGAGATGGGATAGGGAGCGACGCGGCACACGTGGCCCTGCAGCGTCACGGTCATGTGTTCGCGATCAATCTGGCATTCGACAAATCGGTCCACCGTATCGAGAAAGTTTTGGCAGTGGTAGCGGGTGTGAAAGCCCAGTATGTCGGCCGACAGCATGTGGATCAGTATTTCGCGCTTCCAGGGACACACGCCGAACGTCTCCGCATTTGGCCAGGGGATATGCCAGAACAGCGCAACCGTGGCTTTTGGAATTTTTTTGCGCAGTAGCTGCGGCAGCAACGCAAAATGGAAATCCTGAATCAGGATCACCGGACTCTCCGTGCCCGATTCTACGGCCACCACGTCCGCAAATTTAGCGTTGACGTCCTCGTAGGCGCGCCAATCGCTGGCGCGAAACGCAGGCCGCACGTAGGCCAAATGACAGAGCGGCCACAGTCCCTCGTTGGAGAAGCCATAGTAATAGCCCTGCTCCTGATCCGGGCTCAGCCACACACGGCGCAGCGTATAGCTGGGATCATCGGGCGGCACCCGTACCCGGTCGTATCGATCCACGGTCTCCCGGTCTGCGCTACCCGCGCCATGCGCCACCCACACGCCGGAACAGGCGCGCATGATCGGTTCCAGCGCCGTCACCATGCCGCTGGCCGGAACCTGCCAGAAGGGCTGATGCTTCGCATCGAAGTTGTGAATATAGGGTTCTCGATTCGAGACGATGATCACCTGCGCGGAATTCAAGTGATCACGCACCACCTGCTGCAGCGCCTGCGGCGTCCAATTCTCGCGGAAATCGATTTCCAGCCGCTGCTTCTCCTCCTCCTCGGCCAACACTTCGCGCACCTGCGAGAGGATGGGCAATGACTCGCGCGGCGATTGTGCATTTCCGAAAAAGCGCCTGCCGCGAATATCTCCGACCAAGACTTGCGCCCAGCGGCGCAGCTGCAGCCACGCGAGCATCACGATCAACAACGCCAGCAGCAATATCGATATGCCGACAAACACCAGTACAAAGTCTCTGGCGGTGCGCTGACGGCGATCCACAAAGCTCAAGTCGTGAAGCATCAACACGCGAAAGGGCTTGGGTTGAGCGCCATCGAAATCGAAGCGTGAAATCTGCACCGAGCCTGAGGGTAATTGCATGATGCGTGAACCCGCGGGATCCGAGCCGCTCTGCGAATCGCAGGAAATGGCGGCGGGGGTGCGTTCCGACTTGAAAATGGTCGCGCCATTGGGCCGGCACACCAAGATGGCGAGCAGGCGTTCGTCGGTGGCGATCTTCGCGAGGTACGCGCGCAGCCGCGCCTCGCTGCCATTTTCGACCAGATCCGTGATCGGTTCTTCCATGGAATGCATCACGAGTTGTGCGCGCAATTCAACGTCGGAGCGAAACCACTCCGTCAGAAGTCGCTGGATGTACGGCAGTCCGAAGTACGCTACCACGCATGAAGCAAGTGCGACCGGCAAGACGAATCGCAACATGACCGAGCGAAACATCGTGTCTCCGTGTATTGAAATAAAACCGCGTGGCGCTAAATACAAAATACAGAACTTTGACTGCACAGTCTCGAATTTTAAGCAACGAATTTCGTGTAAAACTTACACTCCAAATAAATGCGCGCAAGCCATTGGCAGCAGCCGTGACGTAGGCTATGTTTTTGTCACATGAAACAAATACCGCCGCCGCCCGCACTCGACTGGTGTTTGTTCTTGGATGTCGACGGAACGTTGGTCGAGCTGACTGACACACCTTCGCAAACCGCCGCGGACCCGGAGATAAAATCGCTCTTGCGAGAAGTGGCGGAACGTCTGGGCGGCGCCGTCGCCTTGGTGAGCGGGCGAAAAATTGAAACACTGGACGAATTGTTTGCTCCGTTGAAACTGCCGGCGGCGGGACTGCACGGTGTCGAGCGGCGTAAAGCCGGCGGCGCCATTCAGGGTGCTAGCTTCGTGGACGCTCAGCTCGATCGCGCCCGCGCTTCGATAAAAGCGCTGGTTGAGGCGCATCCGGGAACACTGTTCGAGGACAAGGAGCGTACCATCGCCGTGCATTTTCGCATGGCGCCGCAACTCGAAGAGATCATGCGCCGCGCGATCATCGATATCGCCAAACCGCTCGGCACCAACTATCATATTCAAAGCGGGAAAATGCTGTTCGAAATCAAACCGCGGGGATTCAGCAAGGCCACTGCGATCAAGGCGTTCATGAAAGAGTCCCCCTTCAGCGGCCGGCGGCCGGTCTTCGCCGGAGACGACCTAACCGACCAGGACGGCTTCGCCATCGTCGAAGCACAAGGCGGCATCTCGATTGGCGTCGGCGATCGCGTCCGCGGTCAATTCTATCTGGAGAATGTTACGGCGGTCCGCAACTGGCTTCAGGGAATCGCGGCTTTGCACGACTCGCACAGGGCATGAGCAAGTTGATTTTGGTGAGGCACGGGGAAAGCTCGGGCAATCGCGAGCGCATCTTCGCTGTTTCGCCGCATGATCAGCCGCTCACCGAATTGGGTTACCGCCAAGCGCACGAGGCCGCCAAGCGAATCTCGCAACTGTTCCTTCCGGAACTCGTCGTGACGAGTGCCTATCTGCGCGCGAGCGAGACTGCGCGCATCATTGCCGGCGCGCTGGGTCTGCCGCTTGAAATCGAGCCGAATCTGCATGAGCGTGAAATCGGCGCGCATCGCGGCAGGCCTTACGATTCATTCTTGGCGGAACCGGATTACGATCCGCAGCGCCCGTGGGCGTGGAAACCGGAAGGCGGTGAGAGCTACGAAGAGGTTCAAGCCCGTGTCGGTCCAATCTTGGATCGATTGGCGGCCGCGCATACCCATAAGGATGTGGTGGTGGTGAGTCACGGCGGCGTCATGACGACCTTGTGGGCGTATGTCGCGCGCACATGGGACGATGCGTATGTGCCGCCCAATTGCGGTATGGTATTGATCGAATACGGGCCGCAAGGGTACTCGAAACCCCAAGTCATCGACGCTGCCGAGGGTGCTCAAGACTCGGGCGGTTAAGCGGCTAAACCGCGGCTTGTACGGCCGTCTCCGGTGTGTCGCCTGTATCGTTCAGCCATCGGTTCAAGGCCTGCTGCAACTGCTCCCGATCGATCGGTTTTGACAGGTAGTCATCCATGCCGGCCGCGCGGCATTCGTTGTCGGCGCCTTTCATGGCGTGCGCCGTGAGCGCGATGATGGGGATATGCTTGCCGCCGGATTCCTGTTCGCGGATTTTGCGCGTGGTCTCGTAGCCATCCAAGATCGGCATCTGACAATCCATCAGAATCAGATGATATCGGCCGCTCTGCCACGCATCGAATGCAGCCTGACCGTCTGCTGCCACATCGACTCGATAGCCCAGCTTTTCCAAAATTCGGCAGGCGACTTTTTGGTTGACCGGATTATCCTCGGCCAGCAGGATGTGTTGCGTTTCGCGCATGCGCTGTGAGCGCAGCGCATGACGGGTCACAATGGGCTGTGTCGACGTCCGCCAGCCTTCGGCTTGCGTGCCGAGCACCATCGACAGGCAATCGGTGAGGTCGCGATGCGTCACCGGCTTCAATAGATATCCTGCGAAACCAAGCTCGGAAAACAGCCGCCCATCGCCGCGCTGACCGGAAGAGGTAAGCAGAACCAGGCGGGCGCCGCGCAATGTGTGCTCTCCGAGGATGGTTTTGCCCAGGGTAGCGCCGTCGCAACCCGGCATTTGATGGTCGAGCAACGCAACCTCGAACGCCCGTCCGGCCGCCGCGGCGTGTCTCATCAGGCTCAATGCTTCATCAGCGGAGCCGGCGCATACCGCGTCCATGCCGCACAACGACAGCTGGCCCATCAGTACTTTACGATTCGTCGCGTTATCATCGACGATGATGATTCGCTGGCCACGCAGTGCAATTGGCGGCGCGGCCCGCGACTTGCTCGTATCGTGCGCAACACCCAAACGCGCAGTGAACCAAAACGTGGAGCCCGCGCCCTCCTCGCTCGAGACGCCGACTTCACCACCCATCAGCGCCACCAGGCGTTTGACGATGGATAAACCCAATCCCGTGCCGCCGAAGCGGCGCGTGGTCGAGGAATCGACTTGGGTGAATGCTGTGAACAGGGAGTTGATGCGGCCGGCGGGAATTCCGATACCGGTATCGCGAATCTCGCAACGTACCATCACGCCGCGCTCATCTTTGTGGGCGACCTTGCACTCGATCGAGACCTCGCCCTTCGGCGTAAACTTGACCGCGTTGCCGCCCAAGTTCAACAGTATTTGGCGCAGGCGGCCCGCATCGCCGCGAACTCGGTCGGGCAGACTGGGATCGAGCAACGCAATGACCTCGAGTCCTTTCGCATGCGCCTGTATCGACAGTAATCTCGCGACGTCCTCGACGGTGTCGCGCACATCCATATCGAGCACTTCGAGATCGAGTTTACCGGCCTCAACCTTGGAAAAATCCAGGATGTCGTTGATCACGGTGAGCAGCGCGGACGCGCTGTCGCGCACCGTCTCGGCGTAGTCCAATTGCATCGGATTGAGCGGCGTTTCGAGCAGCAACTCAATCATGCCGATGACGCCGTTCATCGGCGTGCGGATCTCATGGCTCATGTTGGCGAGGAATTGGCTCTTGGCGTTGTTGGCCGCAGCGGCGGTCTCTGTTGCTTCGAGCAGTGCCAGGGCATACTGCTGGCGTTGATTGATGTCTCGCTGTGACCCGGAGACCGTCAAGGGAGTGCCGGCAGCGTCGCGTTCCAAAGCACCGCGAACCCGATACCAGCGCGATTCACCGGCCCGGGTCGTGGCACGCACTTCCACATCCACCAGCACGTCTTCTCGAATGCAGCGCTCGATTGCGTCGCGCAAGCGCTGAACATCTTCCGCATGGAGGTTATCGAAGAATTTTTGCCGCGCTCCCAGAAACTCCCGCTGATCGAAGCCGAACATTTCCCCGAAGCGCGGCGAAACCCACATCTCACGCGTGGCCACGTCCAGCTCCCAAAGGCCATCATTGGCGCCTCGTGTGGCGCGCTTCAGCCGCGCATCTGCAGCATGCAATGCGAGCTCCGCAAGCTTTCTCTCGGTCACGTCCCGCGAGATTGTCACGATGACCCAACGGCCGTCGACACGTACTGCTTGACGATTCAATTCAACATAGGTTTCTCGACCGTCCTTGAGGCGGCCGATGGACTCGCTGCGGATGCCCCGCGGGCTCGCGGCAATCGCCTCATCGTACTTGCGGATCAACTCATCGCGGTTTTCCTTGAGCAAGTCCAAGGGACCCATCTTCAACAGTTCTTCGTGGGAGTAGCCGGTACGGCTCGAAGCGGTGGCGGTAGCGTCCACGAACTTTAACGATTCGCGGTCGACCATGTAAATTGAATCCACGCACGAATCCACGACGGCGCGAAAGCGCTGCAGCTCCGCCAGGGTTTGTTTGGGCAAAACCGGTCCCTCATCGCCGCTGCCGACTTGCGGTGCATCGATCTTGCTATTGCCGAGACTCGGGAATCTGAACATTAATTGCATTGCATCAGCGGTATAGGGGGAAGTCTGTGCGGCGCCCGCCAAATTTACATAATAAAGCCCAAGACGCGCCGCAAGAAAGGCGGAAAACGTGAATTGGCCGCCAGGAAGCCTAGTCTCGGATCTGGCCGTTGCCCCGCACGACATACTTGTAGCTGGTCAATTGCTCCACGCCGACCGGACCGCGAGCGTGAAATTTGTCCGTACTAATGCCCATTTCGGCACCCATGCCAAACTCGGCGCCATCGGCAAACTGCGTGGACGCGTTGTGCAGGACGATGGCGCTATCGACTTCGTTAAGAAATTGCTCCGCCGCGGCCGAGTCATCCGTGACGATGCACTCGGTATGCTGCGAACCGTACTGCGCGATGTGGCCGATCGCCGCAGAGATGTCATCGACGACGCGCACGGCGATGATGGCGTCAAGATATTCCGAATACCAGTCCTGCTCGGTCGCGGATTTCACCCGCGGATCCACCCGGGCAGTGACGTCATCGCCGCGCACTTCGCAGCCGACGTCGAGCAGAGTCCTCACCAAAGGCCCCAAGTGAGTCGGCGCGCAGGCCCGATCGATGAGCAGGGTTTCCGCCGATCCGCAAACGCCGGTGCGGCGCATCTTGGCATTCACGACGATGCGCTTCGCCATCTCAAGATTTGCACCGCGGTCAACATAGACATGGCACACGCCCTCGAGGTGCCCGATCACCGGCACCCGCGCGTCCTTTTGTACACGCGAAATCAGGCTTTTTCCGCCGCGCGGCACGATGACATCGATGTTGTCCGCCATGTCGGCCAGCATGTGCCCGACTGCCGCGCGATCGGTGGTCGGCACCAATTGAATGCAGGTAGTGGGCAAGCCGGCGGCGCTCAAGCCCTCTTGCAAGCAGGCGTGGATTGCGGCGCTGGATCGCGCGCTCTCCGAACCGCCCCGCAGAATCACGGCATTGCCGGACTTTAGGCACAGTGCGCCCGCATCGGCGGTGACATTGGGTCGGCTTTCATAAATGATGCCGATGACACCCAGGGGCACGCAAACTCGCTGAATCAGCATCCCATTGGGCCGCGACCACTCGGCCAAGCGAACGCCGATGGGATCTCGGGCTTCAGCGATGCTATCAAGGCCGCGGGCCATCGCCTCGACACGCGAGTCATCCAGGTGCAGGCGATCGAGCAGGGCCCCCGACGTTTCGGAGCCCGCCTCGCGCACATCGCCTTCATTGGCCGCCAGTATTGTCGAACGAGCGCTGCGCAGCGCAGCGGCTGCCGCCCGCAATGCACGATTCTTTTGAGCCGTGGAGGCGAACGCCAGCAGCTGCGCGGCGACGCGCGCGGCCCGGCCAATGCCCTGCATCAGGTCGGCAACGCTGTTCACAGGATTCTCAGCAACACCAGGTCATCGCGGTGCACTATTTCGTCGCGCCCGCGAAATCCGAGCACTTTTTCAATGTCTGCGGACTTGCGGCCGATGATGCGCGCCGCATCGACGTCCGAATACGCGCAAATTCCCCGTCCGATCTCGGCTCCGTCGGGGCCGATGATACTGACGGTATCGCCGCGCTCGAAACGCCCGACCGCCCGCGTAACGCCGGCCGGGAGCAGGCTTTTGCCGAGCATCAATGCGCGAACTGCGCCATCGTCAACCGAGATGGCGCCTGCCGGCTTCAGGGTGCCGGCAATCCATTGCTTGCGAGTCGCCACCGGCGTCGAGGAAGGCACAAACCACGTGCAGCGTGCGCCTTCCTCGATGCGCTGTAAGGGGTGCTCGACGGTCCCCAGCGAGATGCATAAATGACAGCCCGCTCCGATGGCTATTTTGGCCGCGGCAATTTTCGTCTGCATGCCGCCGGAGCCCATATCGCTGCCGGTGCCGCCGGCCATCGCCTCGATGGCCGGCGTGATCTCCAGTACGCGGGCGATGAACTGCGCGTCCGGGTCCTCGCTGGGGTTCGCGGTGTACAGGCCGTCGATGTCTGACAGCAGCACCAAGCAATCGGCGCCGACCATCTGCGCCACTCGAGCCGCCAGCCGGTCGTTATCGCCGTAGCGGATCTCTGCCGTTGCCACCGTATCGTTCTCATTGATGACCGGCACCGCGCCAAGCGCCAGCAGCGTGTTGAGCGTGCCGCGGGCGTTTAAGTAGCGGCGGCGCTGCTCGGTATCGCCCAAGGTTAAGAGGATTTGCGCCACGGTGATTTCGTGCGTGTCCAGCAGTTCTTTATACGCGTGGGCGAGCCGAATTTGCCCCACGGCCGCCGCCGCCTGGCTTTCCTCGAGTTTGAGCTTGGCGGTACCTAAATTCAGGTGCCGCCTCCCCAGCGCGATCGCGCCCGAGGACACCAAGATGACTTCTTGGCCGCGCTTGCGGCAGGCAGCCACATCCGCCGTCAAACTCTCGAGCCAGGATCGATTCAGGCGCCCCTTTTCGCTGTCCACCAACAGGGTCGAGCCGACTTTGACGACGATTCGCTTGGCATCGGTCAAGCGACGAGCGGCGAGTTTGCGGTCTGCAATGGTCATGAGATCACGATATTGCCATTTACTTAGCGGAGGGGCCTCACCTAATATTCGTAAGGCTATTCCAGCACACCAGTTTCAAAGAAGGACGAACCGTGGGTAGAGAGTACGAACCGACCGTCGGGCAGTGGTATGACGACTTGGAAAACGACGAGACCTTTCAGGTTCTCAAAGTGGATGAGGACAAGGAAACCGTTGAGATTCAACACCTCGACGGCGATACGGAAGAGCTTGACGTCGACGAATGGGCGGAGCTGGATCTGGAATTGACCGAAGAGCCGGAAGGGTGGTCAGGCTCGAAGGCAGAGAAGGATGCGGAAGACGAAGAAGACGACGAAGACTGGGACGAAGATGAAGACGATGAGGATGACGACGACGATTTAGACGAGGATGAAGAGGATCGCGAGGAGTACTAGGAGCCTAAACGCGTTCCAGCCAGCCATGCCGGTCCGGCTCCTCGCCCCGTTGTACCGCGATTAATTTCGCGCGCAGTGCCTGGGTGATCGGACCCGGGTGGCCACCGGCGACTTTGTGTTCGATGCCGGCGTAAATCAACGTGCCCACACCGGTAAGCACGGCGGCGGTGCCTGACAGCGCCGCTTCGCCGGTGCGTACCCAGTCGAGCATTTCCAGGACATCGAATTTACGCTCCGACACGGCGTACCCCATATCGCGTCCCAGCGTCAGCAGCGAATCGCGGGTGACGCCGTGCAGAAATGTGGAGTCCAGGCTGCGCGTGAGCAACTCGCCCTCGCGGATCAGAAAGAAATTCGCGGCGCCGGTCTCTTGCACTTGGCCGTCCGGGCAGAACAGGACTTGATCCGCTTGGTATGCCGAGCGCGCGTTCATGATCGGCGCAAGCGCCGCGGCATAGTTGCCGCCGGTCTTCACCGAACCCATGTGCTGCGCCGAACGCGTGTTCTGATCATCGACGAGGATTCTCAGCAGTTTTGCGCCGCCCGCAAAGTAATCCCACACAGGGCTCGCGAGCACGACCAGCATCGCCTCGGTCGTCGGTGTGGTGGCCGCACCGATATTTGCCGTGGTGCCAAAAATAATGGGACGCAAGTACAGCGCGCCCGGTGCTTCCGGCACCGCGTCGCGGCAGCGATTGATCACGGCGCGCACCATGTCGGCCACCTGCGCCGCATTGGGCTCAGGTAAAACCAGCTGGCGCGTGCTCTGCTGAAATCGCTGAATGTGCCGATCCATGCGAAATATGTGCACGGATCCGTCGGCGCGGCGAAATGCCTTAAACCCTTCGAAACACGTGCTGGCGTAATGCAGCATGTGCGCAGCGGGACTGATCTCGATCGGTCCCACAGGCTTGATTTCGCTCTGGCTCCATTTGCCGTCGCGGTGGGTTGCCACCGCCATATGCGAGGTCAGCAAGGTGCCGAACGCGGGTCGCTGAGGTTGGGACGTCATGAGGATTTCACCGTAGGAATAAAAATCGTCGCGGGATGCTCGAGTCGCTCTTTCAGTGCCTGGATCATCGCCGCCGCATCATAACCGTCCACGAAGCGATGATCGAATGAGGACGACAAGTTCATGATTCGCCGCACCACCACCGCGCCTTGAAAGACGACCGGCCGCTCAACCGCTTTGTTGAGGCCGATGATCGCCACTTCCGGCGCATTGATGATGGGCGTGGATGCGATGCCGCCGAGTTTGCCCAGGCTCGTGACCGTAATCGTGGATCCGACCAACTCCTCACGCGTGGCCTTGTTGCTGCGTGCGCGTTCGGCAAGGCGGCGGATTTCCGCGACCATCTCCCACAGGGTAAGCGACTGCGCATTGCGCACGACGGGAACTTTCAAGCCGTCCGGAGTCTGCGTGGCAATTCCCACATGCATGGCGCGATGCCGCACCAACACGCCGCGCGCCGCATCGTACAAAACGTTGCATTGCGGAAATGATTCGAGCACCCGGGTCAGCGCCATCACCACCAGCGGCAGATAGCTCAAGGAGCCTGCGTCTTTTGGCCGCGAGTGGTTCAGGTGTTCACGCAGCGATTCGAGCTCGGTCACGTCGACCTCTTCGACGTAGGCGAAGTGCGGAATCGTGCGCTTCGCCTCACTCATGCGTTCGGCAATGAGGCGACGCAGGCCGATGACTTTGATTTCGGTCGTGTCAG
>Ga0182024_10015188_pt1 | contig 14787 bp, 10 predicted proteins | sample P32metaG_FD_120480 | JGI IMG/M metagenome (GOLD analysis project Ga0182024, IMG submission 120480) | Permafrost microbial communities from Stordalen Mire, Sweden - P3-2 metaG (Illumina Assembly) | ecosystem: Environmental > Terrestrial > Soil > Wetlands > Permafrost | place: Sweden: Stordalen... | reverse complement strand
TCGCCGGCGGGTTGCAGGCGCTCGGCGTCAAGCAGGGCGACAGCGTCTGCATGCTGATGCGCAACGACATTGCCTTCATCGAGGCCGCCTATGCCGCGATGCGGCTCGGCGCCTATGGGGTCCCGGTCAACTGGCACTTCAAGCCGGAGGAGATCAGCTATGTCCTGAGGGATTCCGGGACGTCGGTCCTGATCGCCCACGCCGACATGTTGCATGCGTTGCGCGCGGCGATTCCCGCGGGCGTTACCGTCCTCGGCGTCCCGACGCCGCCGGAGATACGCACGACCTATCGGATCGATCCCGATCAGCTCGCCCCGCCTGGTTTTGCGATCGAGTTCGAATCCTGGCTCGAGCGGCAGCCGCCGTATGATGGTCCGGTGCGGCCGCAGCCGCAGAACATGATCTACACCTCGGGCACGACCGGCAACCCCAAGGGAGTGAGGCGCGACGCCCCGACGCCGGAGCAGGCCGCTTCGGCGGAACGGATGCGGGCGCTGATCTACGGCCTCAGGCCCGGGGCGCGGGCGCTGCTGCCGGGACCGCTGTATCATTCCGCACCCAATTCCTTCGGCCTTCGGTCCGGCCGTCTCGGCGGCGCGCTGGTGTTGATGCCGCGGTTTGATCCCGAGGAGTTCCTTCGGCTGATCGAGGCGGAACGGATCGACACCATCTTCATGGTGCCGACCATGTTCATCCGGCTGATGAAGCTGCCGGAACCGGTTCGCCGCAAGTACGACATGTCCTCGCTCCGGCATGTGATTCATGCCGCTGCGCCCTGTCCGGCCGACGTCAAGCGCGCGATGATCGAGTGGTGGGGCCCGGTGATCTTTGAATTCTACGGCTCGACCGAATCCGGCGCCGTGACCTTCGCCAATTCCGAGGACGCGCTGAAGAAGCCGGGCACGGTCGGCAGGATCGCGCCGGGCGCTGAACTGCGGTTTGTCGGCGACGACGGCAGACTGTTGCCGCAAGGCGAGATCGGCGAAATCTATTCGCGCCTCGCCGGCAACCCGGATTTCAGCTATCACAACAAGCCCGAGAAGCGCGCCGAGATCGAGCGCGATGGCTTTATCACCTCGGGGGATGTCGGTTATATCGACCCGGACGGCTATGTGTTCATCTGCGACCGCAAGCGCGACATGGTGATTTCCGGCGGCGTCAACATCTATCCGGCCGAAATCGAGGCGGTGCTGCACGCCATTCCGGGGGTGCAGGATTGCGCGGTGTTCGGCATCCCCGACGATGAATTCGGCGAGGCGCTGATGGCCGTGGTAGAGCCGCAGCCAGGCGTGACGCTCGACGTCGCCGGCGTCCGCGCCCAGCTCAGGGTCTCGCTGGCGGATTATAAGGTGCCGAAACACGTCGAAATCCACAGCCATCTGCCGCGCGAGGATTCCGGCAAGATCTTCAAGCGGCGCCTGCGCGATCCCTATTGGGAGCGGGCAGGGCGACGAATCTAGCGTGCGGCGCGCGGTGGACGGAAGCGCCTCTTTCTTGATCTTGCGCTGCGACGAAAAAGTTGCAGACTCCCGCTTGCCGGGCCATCTCTGGAGCTGTCAGCCATGTCTTCCCAGATCAAGCCCTCAGAGGTGGCCGACACCGACCTTCGCTCCAATCGTGCCGACGAAGCCCTGGCGCTCGAAGCCGACGCCCGGCTGCGCACGGATATCAGGCTGCTCGGGCGAATTCTCGGCGACACCGTGCGCGATCAGGAAGGCGCCGACGTGTTCGATCTGGTCGAGCGCATCCGGCAGACCTCGATCCGGTTCCATCGCGATGACGATCGCCCGGCGCGGCGCGAGCTGGAAATCATCCTCGACAGCATGTCGATCAGCGAAACCGTTCGGATCGTGCGCGCCTTCAGCTATTTCTCGCACCTCGCCAATATCGCCGAGGATCAGAACAACATCCGGCAGATGCGCGCGCGCAGCAACGCCGGCGGATCGCCACGACCGGGAACCCTGGCGCTGACGCTGTCCCACGCGCATGCGGCCGGCTACAGCGCCACCGACCTGCGCCGGTTTTTCGCCGAAGCTTTGGTCAGCCCGGTTCTCACCGCGCACCCGACCGAAGTTCGCCGCAAGAGCACCATCGATCGCGAAATGGAAATTGCGGCGCTGCTCGATCGCCGGGAACGGGTTCAGCTCACCCCGGAAGAGGTCGAGGCGAGCGACGAGCAGTTGCGCCGCGCGGTGCTGACGCTGTGGCAGACCAATTTGCTGCGTCGTACCAAGCTCACCGTGCTCGATGAGGTCGCCAACGGCCTTTCCTTCTACGACTACACCTTCCTGCACGAGGTGCCGCGGCTGCACTGCGCGCTGGAGGATCGTTTGAACGCCGCCGGGCCGGAGCAGCCCAACGAGCTGGCCTCGTTCCTCAAGATCGGAAGCTGGATCGGCGGCGACCGCGACGGCAACCCGTTTGTGACCGCGGAAGTCATGCGCGGCACGCTGCGTCTGCAGTCGAGCCGCGCGCTGCAGTTCTATCTCGAGCAACTGCACGCACTCGGCGCGGAATTGTCGCTGGCGGCGCATCTTGCCGACGTCTCCGAGGAACTGCGGGCGCTTGCCGGACGTTCGCCCGACACCTCGCCGCATCGCAGCGGCGAGCCCTATCGCCTGGCGGTGTCCGGAATTTACGCCCGTCTGACCGCGACCGCGGTGCGGCTCGATGTGGAGACCATGCGGCAGCCGGTCGGCGAGGCGGCCGCCTACGCCAGCGCGAAGGAATTCAAGGACGATCTCGATGTGCTCGACCGCTCGCTGGTCGCAAACCAGTCGGGCGTGATTGCGCGCGGACGGTTGCGGCTGCTGCGCCGCGCCGCGGATTGCTTCGGCTTCCACCTCGCCAGCCTCGATATGCGGCAGAACTCCGCGGTGCACGAACGCACCATCGCCGAATTGCTGGATGCGACCAAGCCAGGAGCGTCCTATCTGGCGTTGAACGAAGACGGGCGGATTGCGCAACTCGCGATCGAGCTGCGCAATGCGCGGCCGCTGACTTCGACATTCGTGAAATACAGCGAGGAAACGGTCGGCGAACTGGCCGTGTTCCATGCCGCTGCGGAAGCGCACGTCAAATTCGGTGCCGACGTGATTCCCCAATGCATCATTTCCATGAGCGAGGGCGTCTCCGACCTGCTCGAAGTCGCACTGCTGCTCAAGGAGGCCGGCCTGGTCGATCCGTCGGGGCGCAGCGCGATCAACATCGTGCCGCTATTCGAGACCATCGAGGATTTGCAGGCCTGCGCTGCCATCATGGACCGGCTGCTGTCGCTGCCGGAATACCGCCGCCTGGTGGACAGCCGCGGCGGCGTGCAGGAAGTGATGCTCGGCTATTCCGACAGCAACAAGGATGGCGGTTTCGTCACCTCGGGCTGGGAGCTCTACAAGGCGGAGATCGGCCTGATCGGCGTGTTCGAACGCCACGGCATTCGCCTGCGGCTGTTCCATGGCCGCGGCGGCTCGGTCGGCCGCGGCGGCGGCCCGAGCTATGACGCCATCATCGCCCAGCCGGGCGGCGCGGTGAACGGCCAGATCCGCATCACCGAGCAGGGCGAAATCATCTCCAGCAAATATTCCAACGCCGAGGTCGGCCGCGACAATCTGGAGATTCTTGCGGCGGCCACGCTCGAGGCAAGCCTGTTGCAGCCGCGCCAGAGCGCGCCGCGCGCGGAATATCTGGAAGCCATGGAGCAATTGTCGGCGCTCGCCTTCCGGGCCTATCGCGGGCTGGTCTATGAGACCGAGGGCTTTGTCGATTACTTCTGGGCCTCGACGGTGATCACCGAAATCGCCACGCTCAACATCGGCAGCCGGCCGGCATCGCGCAAGAAAACCCGTGCCATCGAGGATCTGCGCGCCATTCCCTGGGTGTTCAGCTGGGCGCAGTGCCGGCTGATGCTGCCGGGCTGGTACGGCTTCGGCAGCGCGGTGGAGAGTTGGATCGCCGAGCATCCCGACAAGGGCATGCCATTCCTCAAGGAACTCTATCGCGAATGGCCGTTCTTCCGCACCCTGCTGTCGAACATGGACATGGTGCTGGCGAAGAGTTCGATCGCGATCGCCTCGCGCTATGCCGAACTGGTGCCGGATGCGGCGCTGCGCGAAAACATCTTCGGGCGTATCCGCCGCGAATGGCACAATTGCATCGAGACGCTGCTGGATATCATGGGGCAGGAGCGCCTGCTGCAGGGCAATCCGCTGCTGGAACGTTCGATCCGCAACCGCTTTCCCTACCTCGATCCGCTCAATCATGTGCAGGTCGAGCTGCTGAAGGAACACCGCGCGCAGAACCCCGACGAGCAGGTTCTGCGCGGCATCCAGATCACCATCAACGGCATTTCGGCCGGCCTGCGCAACAGCGGATGAGAGCGACTTTCACCCGTCATTGCGACGGCGGTGCTGGCTACGGCGTTTTCCGGTTCACACGAACCATTGTTGCTTCTCCTGCGGCCTCATGGTTCGAGACGCGCGCAGGCGCGCTCCTCACCATGAGGGTTTAGTATTGCGCCTGCCAGACCTCATCCTGAGGAGCAGCGCGGAGCGATGCGTCTCGAAGGATGAAGCCATTGATTCGAAATTGCGCTAGATCGCATCCCAGTTGAAAATATCCGCCGAGCGGTCGAGCTTGTAGAACGACGACTTCAGCGCCGGCATGCCGTGCTCGGCGATGGTCTGCGGGGTCCAGCCTTCGGCACGATGGATCGAGCGCAGCGGGCGCGACTGGCTCATCAGGAAAATCTCATTCATGCGCACCGCGAAGATCTGCCCGGTGACGTCCCTGGCGGCATCGCTGAGCAGAAACGCGCAGACCGGGGCGATCTTTTCCGGGCCCATCTGCTGGATCTTGGCGACCCGGGCTTTCTCGGCTTCGGTCTCGGTCGGGATCGTCCCGATCAGCCGGCTCCAGGCAAACGGCGACACGCAGTTGGAGCGGACGTGAAATCGCTCCATGTCGAGCGCAATCGATTTCGACAGTCCGACAATGCCGAGCTTGGCCGCGGCGTAATTGGCCTGGCCGTAATTGCCGACCAGGCCGGAGGTCGAGGTGAAGTGCACGAATGCGCCGCTTTCCTGCTCGCGGAACAGCCGCGCCGCGGCGTGCGACACATAGAACGAGCCCATCAGATGAACCTTGATGACGGACTCGAATGCATCGATGCTCATGCGGTGGAAGATCGCGTCGCGCAGGATGCCGGCGTTGTTGACCACTCCGTCGAGCCTGCCGAAACTGTCGATCGCGGTTTTGACGATTCTGCTGGCCGGGATCGCCTCGGCCACGGTCTCGAAATTCGCGACCGCCGTGCCGCCGCGCTTGCGGATTTCCTCGACGACCTCTTCGGCCGGTGTGGCGCTCGAGCCGGAGCCGTCGGCGGCGCCGCCGGGATCGTTGACCACGACCCTGGCGCCTTCAGCGGCGCATGACAGCGCGATCTCGCGCCCGATGCCGCGCCCGGCGCCGGTGACGATGATGGATTTGCCTTCGAGTGGTTTGGCCATGAATGCCTCCCGTTGTTTTCGTCATTCCGGGGCACGCAAAGCGTGAACCCGGAATCTCGAGATTCCGGGTCTGCGCCAGGAGGCGCATCCCGGAATGCCGAATAGTGTCACCGTTCGTTGGTAAAAATGATCGTCCCTGACGCCGCAAACATGCCGCCGACGCCGTGGCAGACCGATATCCTGGCGCCCGGCACCTGCGCCGCGGCGGTGCCGCGCATTTGCCGCACGCTCTCCTGCAGCGCGTACATGCCGTACATGCCGGAATGCATATAGCTGAGGCCGCCGCCATTGGTGTTGAGCGGCAGCTTGCCGCCAGGCCGGGTGTTGCCGTCGGCGATGAACTTGCCGGTCTCTTCATGCGGCATGAAGCCGAGATCGCCGAGGCCGTAGAGCGGCAGATGCGCGAACGCGTCGTAGATCATCAAATGGTCGACGTCCTTGTGCGCGATACCTGCTTCCCTGAAGGCGAGGGGGCCGGCGACCCTGAAGGCGCGCGAACTGTCAAAGGTCTGCATCTGGCTGACCATCGGCGTCTCCACGCTCTCGCCAGTGCCGAGGATATAGACCGGCTTTTTCGGGAAATCCCGGGCGCGGTCGGCCGATGTCAGGATCAGCGCGCCGCCGCCGTCGGTAACGAGGCAGCATTGCAGGATGCGGAACGGATAGGCGATCATCCGCGAGTTCAGCACATCCTCGACGGTGATCGGCGCCTTCATGGTGGCACGCGGATTCTTCGCGGCCCATTCGCGCTGCACCACCGCGACCATCGCGATTTGCTCGTGGGTGATGCCATGGGTCTTCATGTAGCGCAGCACCGGAATCGGAAACATGCTGGCCGGCGTCGTCACCCCGTAAGGCAGCTCGAACTGGCCGTTCAGGCTGTCGGGGCCGGTCAAGCGCGGGGTGCGCCCGATATTGGATTTGCCGCTCTCGGCGTGGGTGATCAACACGGTCTTGCAGAGACCGGCCTCGATCGCGGCGGCGGCATGGCGGACATGCAGCATGAACGAACAGCCGCCGACCGAGGTGCCGTCCACCCAGGTCGGCGTGATGCCGAGATAATGCGCGATCTGCTGCGGGGTTTCGACCGCGGTGGCGAAGCCGTCGATGTCGGACAGTTTCAATCCGGCGTCGGCAATGGCGTTCAGCGCCGCATCCGCGTGCAACTGAATTTGCGACGTGTTGGGGATAACGCCGAGTTCGGTGGTCTCGGCCGCGCCGACGACGGCAACCTGGTTTCTGCGCATGACGGTCAGCCCTTCGCCGGACGGAACAAAGGAAGGGTGACCTTGTCGTCGAGCTTCTCGAATGCGACTTCCAGCCTCATGTCGAGTTCGAGCGCCTCCGGGGTCTGCGGGCAGTCGACGATATTGCTCATCATGCGCGGGCCCTCGTCCAGTTCGACGACGGCGATGGCGTATGGCGGCGTGAAGCCGGGAGCGGGGCGGTGATGGATGATGTAGCTGTAGAGCTTGCCCTTGCCGCTTGCCTTGAACACACTGACCTTGCGCGACGCGCAGGCCGGGCAGAACGGACGCGGCGGGAAATAGACATTGGCACAGGCGTCGCAGCGCTGCAGCCGCAGTTCGCCTTGCTGGGTGCCGTCCCAGAAATGCTGGGTTTCCGGTGTCGGTTTCGGTCGCGCGCGCGCTGGCTCGGCCATGTGATGAATTCCTCCCTGTGGCGGGTCGAGGTCGGGGTCGCCGGTTCCGATCTTGATGCGACATTGGACTGCCCGGCGTCAACGGTCCAGCGGAGCATCCGCATGCCGCATATTCCAGCCGGCGCACAATGAACCAGTCCGGAAAGCTTGTATCGCCATGATCCCCCGCGCTATTGTCGGTCAGAACCAAGAAAATCGGGAGGATTTCATGTTGAGAATAACGGGCGCGGTGCTGGCGGCTGGTTTGGCGCTGGCCGCGCCGGCCATGGCGGCGGAAGCGCCGGCGGAAATCAAGATCGGCACGCTGTTTGCGTCATCGGGACGTTTCGCGTCGATTTCGATGCCGGTTTTCAGTGCGCTCAAGCTGTGGGCCGATCAGAAGAACGCCGATGGCGGTGTCTACGTGAAGGCGTTCGACAAGAAGATTCCCGTCAAGCTCGTCGCCTATGACGACCAGAGCAATACCGCGACTGCATCGACGCTCTATAACCAGCTTGTCACGCAGGACAAGGTCGATCTTCTGGTCGCGGATTCCGGTTCGGTGCTGACGGCGCCGGCGGTGGCGATCGCGCGTGACCGCAAGATGTTCCTGTTCGATCAGACCGGAACGGGCGCCAGCTTCTTTTCCAAGGACAATCCCTACATCGCGCTGATGGCGGATCCGGTCTCGACGGTGTGGCCGAAGCCGGTCGCGGACTTCATCTCCCAGGACGGGCCGGGGCTCGGGATCAAGAAGATCGCGATCCTCTATTCGACCAACGAATTTACCGGCACCCAGGCCAACGCGTTCCGCAAATTCGTCAAGGATTCCGGCGCCCCGATCGAGATCGTCTACGATCAGGGCATCCCGACCGAGACCACCAACTACACGGTCATCATCAACAATATCAGCAACACCGAGCCGGACGCCGTCATTCATTTCGGCTACGCGCCGAACGACATCGCGTTCCTGCGTAACGTGCAGGATGTCGGCACCAAGTTCAAAATGCTGTTTTGCATCTATCCGGGCCTCGAAACCGAGTTGCTCGAAAAGAACGTCGGCGCCAAAGGCCTAGAGCACGTCTTCACCTATGTGCCGCCCTCGGAACTGGACTATCCGGTCAATTTCGGCATGAACATGAAGGACTACAAGGCCGCCTGGGACAAGAAATATTCCGATGGCAAGATCGAGTTCGGCTTCAACGCCGTCGCCGGATACACCACCGGGCTCGTGCTGGAAAAAACCCTGTCGGTCGCGACCAGCCTTGACCAGCTCGAGCTGCGCCGCGCGGTGTTCAGCCTGAACGGGCAGCTCAAGACGCTCGACGGTACCTTCGCGCTCGACGAGATGGGCGGTCAGATCGGCGAGCTGACGCCACTCGGGCAGCTCGAGCTCAACGAGCACGGCCACATCAAGTTCATTTCGGTTTATCCGCACGAATCCGCCACCGGCAAGCCGGTCTATCCGCGTCCATGAGGCGGCTGCAGATCACGAACCCGACGCCGGGAGGAGCGCCCGGATGCTGATCTATGCGCTCGTCGCCGGCGTGCTGTTCGGTCTGTATTTCAGCCTGGTCGGGATCGGCCTCAACCTCGTGTTCGGCGTCATGCGCATTGTCAATCTCGCGCATGGCGACTTTCTGATGCTCGGGGCTTTCGTCGCCTTCGGCGTCGTGACCCTGGCCGGCATCGATCCCCTGTTCGCGGTGCCGCTGGCGTTCGTGATTTTCCTGGTGGCGGGCCTGTTGCTGTATTGGGTGCTGGTGCCGCGCCTGCAGGGTTCGGTCAATCCGGAGATGCTCTCGATCATCCTGTTCTTCGGGCTGTCGCAGGTGCTGGAGGCGGTGACGACGATCTTTTTCGGCACCAGCGAGCGCTCGATCCAGAGTCGTGCGCTCGGCACCGTGTTCTCGACCATCAAGGTCAGGCTGTTCGGCGGCAAGGCCGACAGCGGCGGCCCGATCCATATCTTCGGCCAGGGATTTCCCGCCTCCTGGGTGATCGCGGCCGTCACCAGCCTGATCGCGATCGCATGCGTCTACGTCTATCTGTACCGCACGCGGCTCGGGACCCTGACCCGCGCGGTGATGTCGCGGCGCGACGAGGCATTGGCCACCGGCATCGATGTCGATCGCGTTTCCGCCGCCGCCTTCGGCATCGGATTGGGCCTCGCCGCGGTCGCCGGCGTGTTCGCGCCCTTCATGTTCGGATCGGTGACACCGGCGTTCGGCGCCGATGCAACCGTCACCTCCTTTGCCATCGTGGTGCTGGGATCGCTCGGCAACCCGCTCGGGACGGCGCTCGGCGGCGTGGTTTACGGCGTCTGCTACATGCTGGTGCAGACCTATCTCAGCTCATGGGCGGACCTGTTGCCCTACGTGCTCCTGATCTTCATCCTGCTGCTGCGTCCAAGCGGCCTGCTTGGAAGGCGGGTGCGCGTTGCCTAGCTCGCTCAGACATACGCTGTTCATCGTGGTGCCGCTGCTCGCGATCCTGGCGGTGCTGCCGGGCATCTACCAGAATCATCTGCTGCTGTTCAATTTCGTGATCTTCCTGGTGCTGGCCCAGGGCGTCAACATCATCTACGGATTCACCGGCTATCTGCCGTTCGGCTATGTCGGCTTCTTCGGCGCCGGCGCCTACGGATTTGCGATCCTGGTGATGCAGTACCAGGCGCCGGCGGTACTGGCGGTGGTGGTGGCCGGACTGGTCGGGGTTGCGCTTGGACTGCTGCTGACGCCGCTGCTGCGGCTGTCCGGCGCCTATTTCGCCATCGCAAACCTCGCCGCGTCGCTGGCGGTGCTTCACTTCGTCGCCAACCCCGCACTCGAGAACATCACGCGCGGGCCGTACGGCGTTTCGCTCACCGGCACCTTCAATCCGACGCTGGCCTATGCGGCCGCGCTGGTGGTGCTGGCGCTGACGCTGGGCGCGGTGGTGTTCCTGAAGAACTCGCGGTTCGGTCTCGCGCTGCAGGCGGTGCGCGAAGACGCGGTCAGCGCTTCGATGGCCGGTGTCGATGTGGTACGGATGCGGGTGATCGCGTGGCTGGCTTCCGCACTGGTCGCGGGTCTCGCCGGCGGCGTCTATGCCTGGTATGTTTCGGTATTCTATCCCGACAACGTGTTCAGCGGCGATTTCAGCATCTTCGCGATCGTGTTCGCGCTGTTCGGCGGCGTGGCCACGATCTGCGGCCCGATCGTCGGGGTCATCATCCTCTATGGCATCTATAATCTGATCGGGTTCACCACGCCGCAATATTTCCAGCTGATCTATGGGCTGTTGATCATGGGGCTGGTGCTGTTCCTCCCCGCAGGCCTGGTATCGCTGGCAACGCGCAGAGGCTGGCATGTCCCTTGAAAGCGCACCCATCCTCAACGTCTCCAAGGTTGTAAAGCGCTTCGGCGGCTTTTATGCGCTGGACGGTTTGAGCTTCCATGTCGCGCCGGGGGAAATTCTCGGACTGGTCGGGCCCAACGGCTCCGGCAAGACCACCGCGATCAACGTAATCTCGGGTCTTTATGCACCCGATGGCGGCGCGGTCATGCTGGACGGCACCTCGATCGGCGGGATGGCCTCGCATCGGCTGGTCCATCGCGGTATCAACCGCACGTTCCAGGTCCCGAAGCCGTTTCTGTCGCTGACGGTGCGCCAGAACATCGAGGTGGCGCTGGCCTATGGCCGTGCCGCGGTGACGCCGCCGACCATGGCGGCGCTGCTCGAAGAATACCGCCTCACTGAGGTTGCCGACCGGCCGGCCGCCGATCTCAACAATGCGCAGCAGAAGATGCTCGATTTGGTGCGCGCGCTCGCCACCCGTCCCCGGCTGCTGCTGCTCGACGAACTCGCCGCCGGGCTCAATCCGACGGAACTCGACTGGATCGCCGAACGGATCAAGGCGCAGGCGCAGGCCGGAATCGCGATCATTGTCGTCGAGCATCTGATGGGTTTCATCGAGCACATCACCGATCGTGTGATTGTCATGAATGCCGGCAAGGAAATATTCGAAGGCAAGCTCGCGGTCGCGGTGCAGGTGCCGCAGGTGATCGAGGTGTTCCTGGGAGGCGAACATGCCGCCTGACGCCGCGCCGCTGATGAAGGCTACCGGCGTCGACGCCGGTTACGGCACGATGCAGGTGCTGTGGGGCGTCGATCTCGACGTCCGCGCTGGCGAAACCGTGCTGCTGCTCGGGGCCAACGGCGCCGGCAAGACCACCTTTCTGAAATCGCTGGTCGGCCTGATCGACGCCCGGCACGGCAGCATCGATCTCGCCGGCAAAGACGTGACGCGGATGCGCTCCAGCGACCGGATGCGGCTCGGCATGACCTACATGTCCGAGCTTGCGGTGTTTCCCGATCTGTCGATCGAGGAAAACATCCGGGTCGGCGCGCAGGCGCTCGGCCATGCCGATCCCGCCGCCCGGGTCGACGAACTCTACCGCATCTTTCCGGTGCTGCGCGACAAGCGCCGCGCGCCGGCTTCCAGTCTTTCCGGCGGCCAGCGCAAGATGCTGGGCATCGCCAAGGCGCTTGCCGCCGAGCCGCGGCTGCTGGTGATGGACGAACCCTCGGCCGGCCTGTCGCCGCTGTTCGTCAAGGAGGTCATCCGCATCCTCAGCGATCTGCGCGGGCACGGGCTGGCGCTCTTGATCGCCGAGCAGAATATCGGCTTTCTCGAAGTGGCGACGCGGGTCTTCGTGCTGGAGGGCGGCCGCATCCGGTTTTCCGGCACCGTCGCCGAGATGACCGACAATGAAGCATTGCGCCGCGCCTATTTCGGACTGAAATGAGGCGGACCATTCGCAGTCCTTGCCCGGGACAAGCCCGGCCATGACGGAGAAGATTGACGATGCCGAACGTTCCGACGCTTGCCTCGCTGGCTGCCGATCTCGCGGATGGACGCACCAGCGCCCGCAGGCTGGTTGACGAATGCCTTGGCAAGATCGCCGACGAGGCAGGCGAGGGCATCCGGACCTTCATTCATGTCGACAGGGAAGCCGCCATCGCGACGGCGGACGCGATGGATCGCCTGCGCAAGGCCAATGCCGCGCCGTCGGCCTATGCCGGGATTCCCGTCTCGATCAAGGATCTGTTCGATATCAGGGGGCAGGTGACCCGCGCCGGTTCGCGCGCGCTGGATGATTCCGCTCCGGCGGAGGCCGATGCGACGGTGGTGGCGCGGCTGCGACGCGCCGGCTTCATTGTCATCGGGCGGACCAACATGACCGAGTTCGCCTATTCCGGGATCGGCATCAATCCGCATTACGGCACGCCGAAGGGCGCGTGGCAGCGCAGCGTCGGCCATGTTCCCGGAGGTTCTTCCTCGGGCGCGGCGGTGTCGGTCGCCGATGGCATGGCGCATGGCGCGCTCGGCACCGACACCGGCGGCTCCTGCCGGATTCCGGCCGCCTTCAACGGCATTGTTGGTTTCAAGCCGACCCAGCGGCGAATCCCGCTCGACGGCGGCGTACCGCTGTCGTTCACGCTCGACAGTTTTGGGCCGCTGGCGCGCACCGTCGGATGCTGCGCCGTGCTCGACGCCGTGCTGGCCGACGAAAGCCTGGTTCCGCTGCAGCCGCGCCCGATCAAGGGGATGCGCCTGGCGGTCCCAACCACGGTGGTGCTCGACGAGCTGGACGATGCGGTGGCGCGGACCTTCGAGCGCGCGCTGGAGACGCTTTCGCGTGCCGGCGCGCTGATCGAACGGATCGCGGTGCCGGAATTCCTCGATGCGGGCATGATGAACGCCAAGGGCGGTTTCTCCGCCGCCGAAAGCTACGCCTGGCACCGCTATCTGATCGCCAGCAAGGGCGATGTCTACGATCCCCGCGTGTCCGCCCGCATCCTGCGCGGTGAAAGCATCAGCGCGGCCGATTACGTCGATCTGTTGGGCGCACGCCGGTCGCTGATCGCGCGAACGGAGCAACGTATCGCACCCTATGACGCGCTGATCCTGCCGACCACCGCCAACACGCCGCCGCGCATCGCCGATCTCGCCGACGACAAGGCATTTACCGTGGCGAATTTGCGGGCGCTGCGCAATTGCACCCTGATCAACATGATCGACGGTTGCGCGATCTCGCTGCCGGCGCATCACGAAAGCGAGGTGCCGGTGGGCCTGATGCTCGCGGCGTCAGGCGGCTCAGATCGCCGCATCTTTGAGCTCGCCGCTGCAATCGAACCCGCGATCCGGCTGCGCGCGCCATGACGTGATGGCAGACGAGCCGTCCCCGGAAATCGGGTGGCATAGATCCCGAATTTGCGAAATAACCTCCGCAGTCATTCCGGGATGCGCCGCTTGGCGCAGGCCCGGAATCCATACTCACGATGGTGGTAATGGATTCCGGGCTCATCGCTACGCGATGCCCCGGAATGACGATTGTGGAGTCCTGACATGGCCGCCGACGTCAAACGCAAGACCTCATCGCTCGCGCCGCCCTCCGACATCGCCGCGCGCGTCGACGCGGTCGACTGGATGCGGGCGGCGGGCGATCTCGACGGGCAGGGCAGCGCGGTTCTGAACGGCCTGCTCACCGTAGATCAATGCCGGGCGCTGGCGGCCCGCTATGCCGATGACAGCTGCTTTCGCAGTCGCATCGTGATGGGACGCCACGGCTTCGGGCGCGGCGAGTACAAATATTTTGCCTATCCGCTGCCCCATCTGATCGCGCAGTTGCGGCCACTGCTCTATGCGCGGCTGTATCAGCTTGCCAACCGCTGGAACGAGGCGATGGGCATCGATATTCGCTATCCGCCGACCCACGAAGCGTTTCTCGAACGCTGCCATGCCGCCGGCCAGACCCGGCCGACCCCGCTGCTGCTGCAATACGGCGCCGGCGACTACAACTGCCTGCATCAGGACCTCTATGGCGAACACGTATTTCCGCTGCAGGTCGCGATCCTGCTGTCGGAGCCGGGGCGCGATTTCACCGGCGGCGAGTTCGTGCTGACCGAGCAGCGGCCGCGGATGCAGTCGCGGCCCGAAGTGGTCCAGCTCGGGCAGGGCGATGCGGTGGCGTTTGCCGTGCATCATCGGCCGGTGCAGGGGACGCGTGGCTTCTATCGGGTTAATCTCCGCCATGGCGTGAGCCGGATCCATTCCGGCCACCGCCATACCGTTGGCATTATCTTTCACGACGCCAAATGACTGCGGGCCGATCGAAAGTGGACTTGTTTGACAGCGTTCCCGAGCTGGGCTCCTCGCGGCAGGAAATAGCTGATGGCGCCGTGCTGCTGCGCGGACTGGCCGCTCGAGGTCAGTCCGAACTGGTCGCGGCGCTGCACGATGTGGTGGGGCGAGCGCCGTTTCGGCATATGGTGACGCCGGGCGGCCATCAAATGTCGGTCGCGATGACCAATTGCGGCAGTCTCGGCTGGATCACGGATCGTACCGGCTATCGCTATGGTCAGAGTGATCCGGAAACGGCGAAGCCATGGCCGGCGATGCCGCTGTCGTTTCGCGAGCTGGCCGGGCAGGCCGCAGCCGAGGCGGGCTTCGGCGGATTTTCGCCGGATGCGTGCCTGATCAATCGCTACCAGCCGGGTGCGCGGATGGCGCTGCACCAGGACAGGGACGAGCAGGATTTCGGCGCGCCGATCGTCTCGGTGTCGCTGGGCTTGCCGGCGATTTTCCTGTTCGGCGGA
>Ga0182024_10015187_pt1 | contig 14788 bp, 9 predicted proteins | sample P32metaG_FD_120480 | JGI IMG/M metagenome (GOLD analysis project Ga0182024, IMG submission 120480) | Permafrost microbial communities from Stordalen Mire, Sweden - P3-2 metaG (Illumina Assembly) | ecosystem: Environmental > Terrestrial > Soil > Wetlands > Permafrost | place: Sweden: Stordalen... | reverse complement strand
CGGAGACATGGGTTTGGTGGGCCCGCGTGCCCTACCCGATTACCATTGCAAGTTGCTCAATCCGGAGTTTCTTGCCTTCCGTTCGTCCGTGCGTCCGGGGATCACAGGCCTGTGGCAGATCGATGGACGCAGCAATGCCGACCCAGCCTCCATCGAAATGTACGACTTGAAGTACCTCACCCATTGGTCGCTCGGCGCAGATCTTCTCATCCTCTGCCGAACCGTGGCCTGCGTTTTCCGTGGCTCTGGGCTTTAATATTCCAGGTATGGGCAAAAAGGTCCGCTGGGGAATTCTGAGTACGGCCGGGATCGCGGTTAGAAAAGTTATTCCGGCGATGCAAAAGAGTGACTGGATTGAGGTGACCGCAATCGCCTCACGGGATCGCCGCAAAGCCGAAGAGGTCGCAAACGCTCTTAGCATTCCTAAGGCCTACGGTTCCTATGAAGATCTGCTGACAGATCCAGAGATCGAAGCGATTTACAATCCACTGCCCAATCAACTTCATGTACCGTGGTCCATCAAAGCCGCCGAAGCAGGCAAGCATATCTTATGCGAGAAGCCGTTAAGCGTGACGGTCGCCGAGGCCAAAAGCCTGTTGGCAGTGCAGGAACGCACGGGTGTGATCATCGCTGAGGGGTTTATGGTGCGGGGCCATCCTCAGTGGCAGCGCGCCCGTGAACTTATTGCCGCCGGCCGGATTGGTCAACTCCGTTCCATTCAAGGTGTGTTCAGCTACTTCAACGCCGACCCTGCGAATATCCGCAACGTTCCGGTATACGGTGGTGGAAGCCTGATGGACATCGGATGCTATCCCATCCACACTTCACGGTGGATGTTTGGCGAAGAACCGGTGCGAGTGATGGGTCTGTTTGACCAGGATCCGCAGTTAAAAGTGGATCGATTGACTTCGGCAATGCTTGAATTTCCTTCCGGACAGGCTAGCTTTACCTGCAGTATGCAGCTTGTGTATCACCAGCGGATGCAATTGCTGGGCACCCGCGGCCGCATTGAGATGGTGATGCCCTTCACTCCGCCCCCGGACCGTGCCGGCTACATTTTGATTGACGACGGACGTGACCTTGCCGGGAGTGGCATTTGCACCGAAACTTTCCCGCCCTGCAACCAGTTCACGATTCAAGGCGAAGCCTTTTCCCGGGCCGTGCGCGAAGGCGGCAGCGTTCCCGTACCGCTTACGGATGCGATTAAGAATATGGCGGTCATCGAAGCCATTGTTCGTTCCGGGCAATCGGGCAGGTGGGAAACGCCGTAGCTTGTCGAGGGCCGGCTGATTTTTTATCCAATTTCGACAATAATTCCGCCAATCCGCATCTAAGTTTGTGAAGCTTAAACTGCTTCTTCACTCGCTCTATCGGGTGACTTAACTGACTTAGTGCGCTTAGTGCGCTTAGTGCGCACGTTTTTCCAAGCTAAGTCGCGCAGGGACCGCGGCTGGCGGATTTGACCTCCAGCCGCGGTCTTCGGTTCTGGACGGGTGCCCCATGTTCGCCCGAGCGTACATGGGCCGAAAACGGATTCTTCCAATGCTTTCACTCCAGTGGGCAAGGACTCTCTGGCTGTTGGCCGCAGTCTTTTGAATCTTGGACCTGTCCTGACCACGAACCCCCGGGTGCCCCATATCTCGCTCGTTTTTCGCGAGATATGGGATTCCACCGCTCTATTCTTGCAACTCAGGAGTTTGCCTTGTCCTTGAAGGTGAACGGTCAAGACTCGTGGTATCCCAAGAGCCGCTGGCAATCGGAATTCTGAAGTCCACCTGGGTTGCTACCCCAACTTGATCCGACTCTCAGGCTGCAGGATTATTGCTTACCCCAGCCACCCAACTCGAGCGCTACCGACATACATGCTTCACGCAATTCATCGCCGTGGGCTCGGCTCTGTAAAGCTCGAGCCACCACCATGCCGCCTACGCATAAGGCGGCGATGGCCTGTGCCCTGGCGCAGCGAGCGCGGCGACTTTGCTTCAAGCTCCGCTCCAGAACGCTAACCATCGCGCTGAACACGGTCTCGAACGCTTGCTTCGCACTTTCGCCGCTACGCGTCACGTCGGTCGGCAACGCGATCATGGGACACGAATTCTCTACATCTTCGAAGTGCTGGCGAGATAGATAGGCGCGCACCACCTGGGGCCCGACATCCTTTGAGGACAGATCTACTTCGACACCTTCCCAGCAGCTCTTCCATTCCGGGTCAGTGAAAAAGCACCCCAGGACTTCGGCGTAAAGATCGCTCTTGCTCTCGAAATAACTGTAGAAGCCGCCACGTGTGAGGCCCGCGCCAGACATGATCTGGTCGAGGGATACGCTCTCAAAGCCATGCCGGTTAAATAGCTTGCGTGCGCTTTGAATGATCTTTGCCTTGATCTCGGTGCGATGGCCAGTGGGATAGGGCATACGTTCTCCAGTTTTCTGTGAGCCGGAGTATTGCCTAAGCGATCCTGCCTCGTCCAGCAAAATATGATCTTGAACATAATTTAGTCGCGTGATCCCATGCATTGAGGTTGAGTGCCAGGAGAATGCGATGACAGAAGGAACCAGGCCGGCTGGTTTGCCGTACCCGCCGACTCGAAGACAAGTAGCTACCGGTATTGCCATGGCCCTTTGTGGCCTGGTTTCCCCCTCCAGTGCATGGGCGCACGGTCCGCAACCGCCGGAGCAGGAAAAGCCGGGAACTTCGGCCAATCAAATGCGCACGTCACTCCAGGAAGACATCCACCTGAAAGCGAGTCCGCAACGCATCTATGGGGCTCTTCTTGACGCAAAGCAGTTCGCGGCATTCACCGGCCTGCCGGCCGGGATCGACCCCAAGGAGGGCGGAGCCTTTTCCCTGTTCGCGGGACAAATCGTTGGGCGAAACGTCGAGCTGGTCTCCAACCAGCGGATCGTGCAGGCATGGCGCCCTTCGCATTGGACCCCCGGCATCTGGTCGCTGGTTGCATTTGAACTGAAGCCCCAAACCTCGGGAACCAACGTGTCCTTAGACCACAAAGGCTTTCCTGTCGGCGATTTTGATCACCTGGAGTGGGGATGGCATGCGCACTATTGGGAACCTTTAAAGAAATTTCTCACTTAGGCCCAAACTCACGCACGGACGAGAATGAGCGCGGCCGCAAGCGCGGCGGTTTTGTGGTCGCTGGTCCAGGGTGGACCGACAGACCTGCCAAGGCTCGCGATACTGCTCTGCACCTGGCCAACCCTCCTCGCGAAGGCCACCTTCGCCCGGGCATCAAGCTCGCGCACTCGAATCGTCGTGACGGGGATCTGCAAACCTTCGCAAGCTGAGTGGGCGGCGTGGCGGAAGAACTCGCCTTCCGCGGTGTGGATCAGGGGGTGCGCAGCGAGAATCTTAGCCAAAGGCGGCAGTGCACGGCCCGAAGCCAATAAGATCGCGGCACCCATAACGTCACAATGACGGCCGTTCAATTCTTTGACCACTTCCGCGATTTCCGCGGCAGCGAGTCGAGAGGAAGACGCGGCGCAGTGCGCCAGGTGCTTTTCCTGCTCCGGAGGTTCGAGTTGGGCTGCGAAGTGATACGGCTGGATAGCTCCGGGGATCTTCGGATCCGCGACGACGATGCGCCTGCGATCCAGCAATTCAACCGAGTTGGCATCCCCGGAAACGGCGACCAGCACTCCCCAGCCGGAGTGCATGTGAAACCCAAGGGAGGCTCGCTTCATAACTACCTGGCCTGCGGTGAACGCTTCATCAGTTCTGTCAGTTTGTCGTGCGGGAGCGCATCGATGGTATGACCGTCGATACCGGTCATGGTTTCAGCGCCGACCATGGCGTTGACAATGGCCTCTTCCGTCGCTTCGACAGTCGCCTGGAACAACGGGCTGATGCGTTCATTCGAAACTGTGAGCACAGAGTTGGGACCGGGTTCTTTGCCGGCTCCGCGATTGGCGGTAGAAAAGGCGATGAAGATATCGCCGGAAGAATTTCCAGAGCTGGAGCCGGTGCGAGCGAGGCCCATGGTTGCCCGACGGGCAAGCCGCTTTAATTGACCCGGCAAGAGTGGTGCGTCTGTCGCCACCACAATGATGATGGATCCGACATCACCCCTCACTTCCGGTTCCAGCGTCGCCTTGGCCGGCGCAGCGGGAATGAGCTTGCCGATGGGCACTCCGGCGATGGTGAGTTGAGGACGTCTGCCACAGTTACATTGCACCAGCACCCCGACGGAGTATCCGCCGGCATCCGCAGATAGAACGCGGGAGGCAGTTCCATCTCCGCCTTTGAACCCGTAGCAGACCATGCCTGTGCCCCCACCTGCGTTGCCCTCAGGAACAGGGCCGGCCTTCGCGGTATCAAGGGCTGAAAACACATCGGCCTGCTGGACATGAAATCCGTTGATGTCGTTGAGATATCCATCCCACGTTTCGGCAACCACGGGTAACGACCAGGGCTGTTGTGCAAGCCGGCCGCTCTTTACAGACCAGGCGATAATCGAGTCACGCACCAAGCCAACGGAGTGGGTGTTGGTAATACCGATAGGGCCTTCGAGAAAACCGGATTCCTCCACCCAGGTGGTGCCGGTCATTTCGCCGTTTCCATTTTGTGAGAACCATCCGGCGTACACCGGATCGGCATCCGTGCGGCCACGAGGGAAAACCACGGTCACACCAGTGCGGACAGGACCCTGGCCTACCACCAGCTTACCCTCACCATGAATCAGCGTGGTGTCGCCTACTTCCACTCCTTTGACGTCGGTGATCGCATCCCGCGGGCCAGGCGTGCCGTCGAACGGTACCCCCAGTGCGCGGGCGCGAGGCGCCGTCTGAGCAAATCCTGTCGCGCAAACCACGAACAATGGCAAAAGAAGGCGTAAATTCATGCGCGAAGTCTAACATGCGCGATTGCTTCGATCTCCATCACTTATTGCAGTTGTAATTCGATTCCTTTGCCATCGTCGGCCACACTCACCAAGACTCCCTGGGAGAGATTCTCCATGGTGAGTGGAGTACTACGGTCGGGACTGTGGTTTGTGACCAGAACCTTGTTTTGCCTCGGCGTCCACCCAAGAACCTCTACGCGAATCTGCTTCCACCATGCTGCGTAGCGCCCTTGGTGCGCGCCGATGGAAAGCTCGAGGCCATCGGGAGTTACTTTGCAACTAAAGTGCATCCGCAATGAGTCGCCGTGCTCGAAAGCGTACGACTTGCCGTCATCCAGATACAGGTCGCCGCTGCAGGAACTCCCTGTGTAGACGCGCAGGGTGAGGGGACCGTCCGGTATTTCGGTGGTGCTTTGCACCAACGGCTCCATGGGGAGGATTGAACCGCTGCGAACGTACACGGGGAGCTTAGCCAATTCAGGCTGCACCTGGATGGAGAGTGGCGGGGGGCTCACAACCTGCAGCGATGTATTCGCAGCGGCCGGGGGTGGCGTCACCTTCACGCCCGTCCAATAGTCGTACCAATCGCGCGAGGGAAACTCGACGGCATAAGCGTCTGGCGCTTCTGGATACGGAGAAGGGGCGATCAGAAGATCGGGCCCAAGCATGAACTCTGCTGCTGCGCCGGGATCGACATCGATGGGATGCCCGTCCGCCATCGCGTTCGGAAACTCGAGAAACAGAGGCCGCAACATCGGTAGACCGGTCCGCGAACTCTCATCCGCGAGATGGTAAAGGTAGGGCATCAGGCGATAGCGCTCCTCGATGTAGTGCCGCCGGATCGCTTCCTGTTCAGCACCTCCGACCCAGGGTTCCTGGTCACCGGTGCCTGTTTCCGTGTGATCGCGGTCGATGGGCTGGAAGGCTGCCACCTCCAGCCATTTGGTAAGTAGCTCAACAGACGCCGTCCCCGCAAAACCGCCAACGTCCGCGCCACTCAATCCAAAGCCGCTCAGACCAAGATTCTCAAGCATAGGCGTGGTCAGGCGCAGGTGGTTCCAGGTGCTGCTGTTGTCGCCCGTCCACGTAGCTCCGTACCTCTGGCCACCCGCATAGGAGGCGCGTGTGAGCACCATGGGCCGGAGATCGGGATTCAGCTTCTTCAGGCCCTCGAAGGTGGCGCGCGCATTTTGCATGCCATATACGTTGTGTATCTCCGCATGGCTCGCCGTACGTTTCGCAAAGCCCGGCTCGTCGATTCGATGAACCACATCGAGTGGCATGGTCCCTGAAACCGTGTGAAAGATGGAGGGCTCATTCATGTCGTCCCAAAAACCGGAAACGCCCTGCTGGTAAAAATCCCAGTACAAGTTGCCAAACCATGCGCGCGTTTGCTGCCGGGTGAAGTCTGGAAAGACGCTCGGTCCAGGCCATACCTCGCCAACGTAGACCGAACCGTCGGGGTTTTTCAGGAATTGGTCGCCGGCCATACCGCTGTCGTAGGGCAAGTATTTCTGCTGCGGAGCATCGGCGATATGAAGATCAGTGATGGTTACCACATGAAAGTTCTCGGCCTTCAGCTGGGCAAGCATTCCCGAGAAATCCGGGAACTTCTTGCAGTCGACGGTAAAAGGAAACCTCTTGTCCTGAAAATCAATGTCCAGGTAGATGGCATCGGCTGGTATGTGGTCAGCCCGCAGACGATGAGCGATTTCCAGCACTCTCGACTGCGGATAATAAGTGTAGCGGGACTGCTGGAATCCGAGCACCCACAACGGAGGGAGCGGCGGTTTGCCCGTTAACCACGCGTACGATTCGAGGACCTGCCCGGGGGAGGGACCGTAAACGAGGTAGTAGTTCAGGGGACCATCGACTGCGCCGAAGGAGTAGACACCCGGCTCCGTCTTACCGAAATCGAAGCTGCTACGCCAGGTATTGTCGAACAAAACCCCCATGGCGCGTCCGGCGCGGAACGTCATAAAGAAGGGAATGGCTTTGTAAATCGGGTCGGTTGATTCCTGGAAGCGATAGGCATCGGTGTTCCAAAGACTGAAGGCTTGATTCCTCCGGTCGAGCGGTCCCGTCTTGTCCCCTAGCCCGAAGTAATGCTCATCCACCGGCATGGTCTTGTAGAAACGGAACGCCGGGCCATCCAACTGAACCCGGCGTGCGTCTTCGCTAAGCACGTTGCCGGCTCGGTCGAAGACCGTCATCCGCAGCGTTTTGCGGTCAACCACGACACGAAGGGCGTTGGTGTGGAACCCGGCGGAGGTGGAAGTCATCTCCGGGGCGACAGTGACAGAGCTGGTCCTCGCATCGGGCAGCACCGCCCAGGATGCATCCTCCGGCAACGCACCACCACGCACGATGCGCACGCGCAACAAATCGTCACGTAGCGCGGTAATTTGCTCCCGCGCATCGGCGATCCGAATATCAATTCCATTGGGTAGGGAGGTCACTCGATTCGGCTGGGCAAAGAGGCCGATCGTGCAAAACGCCACAACAAGGGGCCATGAGCTGCGGATTCTCATTCTTGAACGAGGTCATCTTTCCGACGGTTTTGTTTTGCGTTAGGGTGTTGCTTTGGGAAGGTCGTCGATAGGCTGGCTGGAATCCTCCAGCGCCGTGACCGCTCCCTTTTGCCGTTGCTGTTCCAACAGCTTCACTTGCTGCATGGCTGCTTCTGCTTTCTTCAGGTCGCCGGCCTTGCGATACATACGCGCCAGCTTGTAGTGGATGCTGCCGTCCCCATCCGCGGGCTGTCCCATCTCAAGCTGGGCGATCGCATCCTCGGTTCTTCCTGTCTCGGCATAAACCGTGCCTAGCATCGCGTGCACCTGTGGAAGCATCTGCGGCTTGGCCGCCAACCCCTTTTGCAGATATGGTTCCGCGCCTGCAAAGTCGTGGCGCGCAACCAGCGCCTCGCCTATAAGCACATTGAGTTCCGGGTCGCTTGGGTTTGCAGCCAGGGCGCTGGCCGCGGTCGCAATCGTGGCGTCGATGTTCGCATCGCCAAAGTATGCGTAGGCCAAACCGAGCAGCGCGGCATGGTCGGCGGGAGAGATTTCCAATGCCAGCTTGTATTGGTTGAGAGCATCGTCGTAACGCTGCCGTTGCCGGTACATATCCCCAAGCAGAACGTGACTCGGGACGGAGTTCGGCGCCATCTGCTCGAAATGCGCCAGGGACTGAAGTGCTAATGCCTGGTTTCGCTTGATGGACCAATAGAGTTCGCCCGCTGTGTTGGACGGCCGGGTAGCCAGAGTTTCGCTTGCGCTCGATGCGAGTGCGTAATCGCCGGAATAGTAAGCGCAGGCGGAAAGGAGGAGCAGTTCACCTTCGCTTCGCCTGGATAGATTCTCCTTGAGTGCCGCTGCACATTCTCCATATCGTCCCGCTGCGTAGGACTCTTGCGCACTATCGCGGCTGCCAGGAGATGCCGCGCGCGTCGGTGCCCAATTCCCATTCCACACCGCGTTGAGTGACCCGGGATCGGCGAGCCCGCATGCTGGATTCTCCTGTTTGAATTCCGACTCAGCATCTTGCAATTTCTGTTGCTTCAAATACATGAATCCGAATTCCGCATGCAGACAGGGTGGCTGCGGCTGGGCGGCAATTGCTTTCTTGAACCCTTCGGCCGCCTCTATGTATCTCGATTGGCGCGCCATCGACTCAGCGTAGAGAGCCTGGGCGTACGAAGAGTGCGGGCCGTCGGTCGACAGCTTACGGGCATCTTCTTCTACCTGGTCAAGATAGGCCATCCCTTTGCCAAGCCATGCCTTGCTTTGTTTTGGATCGAGTTCCGTTGCACGGGTAAACGCTCTCGCTGCCGCCGGGAAATTGCCGGCGGCAGAATAAGCCCTTCCCAGCTCAAGCGCCGCTTCTGGATCCGTCTTATTCATTCGCTCCGCTTTGAGCAGGAATTGGATGGCTTGACTCGTATTCCCTGTCTGCATGGAATCGATGCCTATAAACAGGTTGGGAACGTAGAGAACAGGTTTGAGACGGATAGCTTGCTGGAAGCTTTTGATCGCTCCGGCGTAGTCTCCACCTTCGTGTTCCATCAGCCCGAGGTTGGCCCACATCTCTGCGCTCTCCGGATGCATTTTCACGGCTTGCCGGTAATCCTCCGCGGCCATTTTGAAGTCACGGTTGCTCATCGCGTCCTGAGCCGCAGAAACTACCGCCGCGTACTTCGCCGCTTGGTCCTGTTGACCGAAGCCAAAGAAAGGAATGGCCAACAGGAGCAGCAGCAGTGTGTAGTGCGATTTCAACAAGGAATCACCAATAGAACTTCCCAGCGAATTGAACCGTTCTGGCGGGAAAGGCGTTTGTAATTTGTCCCAGGCTTGAGGAGCAACTGGCCTCGGCGTTAGGATCGCAACCGGTGTACGACTCACCTCCGAACTGCGGAGCATAGAACTGCGGATGGTTGAAGGTATTAAACATCTCCGCCCGGAACTGAAGCCGCCGGGATTCGCCGAGGCCCCAATTCTTCATGATCGAAGTATCCCAGTTCTGGTAACCCGGGCCACGCAGATAAGAGAAGAAGCGGGGGGCTGTGCCAAAGGTTCCGTATGGGGCGTAAGCAAAGGCGGCAGTGTTAAACCACTCGTGAATGGTTGGGTTCGCAACATGGACGTTTCCAACCACGTCCGGCCGGGGAGTTCCTCCGTAGGAGGCGATGTCCGATCCGCTCACGTTGATCGGAATCCCTTGCTTGAAGCTGGCAATCTGCGAGACTTCCCATCCGCCGATCACGCTGTCCGTAAGACGGTTGAAGTTTGTGCCGAAGTGCTTACCCCGCCCGACTGGTAGTTGATAGACATAACTGGCCACCAGGGCATGCGGGATATCCGATCCATCGACGCTCTTTTCCGCCGCCAGGTTGTAGTTGTTTGCCGGCCCCGGGTTGCCGGAATAGGACCACGAGTTGTTACCCTCGACGTTGTCGAGGAATTTGGAGTAGGTATACGACACCAGCGCAGTCAACCCTTGACTGAATCGGTGATTGTAACTAACCTGCAGCGCGTTGTAGTTGGAGAAGCCGACAGGCGCATCGTTCTCCCCCACTCCGCAATATTGTGGAAAGGGAGCAAGCAACTGCGATTGCACCACGGTCGGCTGATCGAGGCCACAGGAGCTGGTTCCTGCTGCGATGTGTCCATAAAAAGGATTCGGCACCAGGGTGTTCAACGCCGCCTGCCCCATGGGCAGCTCCGTCGGATTCAATTGAGTTCTGTTGAGGTTGCTGGTAATGATGTGCAGGCCGCGGTTGCCCACATAGTTCACGTCGAGCCGGTCGTTGGCGGTAAAGCCATACTGCCAGCCGAGCAGGTACTGCTGCACGTAGCTTGATTTGCGCTCTCTGAAATTGCTGGTGACGCCATTGCCTACCTGCTGCAACTCCCCGAGAGAGTTGCCCGTGATCGGGATAAACCCGTTCGGCCATGGATTCGCAACCGTGACTGCGGGGTTTGGACTGATCGTATTCAACGTGACAGGAGAAACCGTGGTGCTGGCGAATCCGGCGCTTTCCGTCTCGAAGCAGCAGGAAATAGACGGGGGATAGAAGATTCCGTAGCCGCCGCGAACCACGAATCTCGGACTCACCTGGTAGGTGAACCCAATGCGCGGCGCAACGTTGCCGAAATTCGTGTTGTAGGAGGCTCGGTTACTGGAGGAAAGAAACTGCAGTGCACCGGGCAGAGTCGCACCGACGGCCGAGCCGATCGGGTTGGGTGTATTCGGATTGAAGACCGAAGCTACGTTGTGGCGATAGGTGGGCGCCGTTTGTACTTCATACCGGATGCCGAGGTTGAGAGTCAGATGGGGGAGGGGATTCCAATCGTCCTGGACATACCAACCAAAGTAATGAGTCGCCACCGCTGGGTTATAGGTGGTACCTGCCGACGTAGGAGTCTGGCCGGGAGGAGCGATGTTGTCGAGCACTCCGAGCAGTAACTGTGCCACTCCGCTCCCGGTTGAGAATCCCGTGGGATTGTTTGGGTCTGGTCCGGTGGTGAAAGTACCGCCCGAGTCCAGCGTGGACTGAAAGTAGCGGGACTGGTCGTCCTCGAGCTCGACTCCCATGAATCCGAAATTCAAGGTGTGGCGTCCCAGAGACTTGATGAAGTCAGTGGAAACACTGCCGATAGGACCATGGTTGGTCACAGTCTCATTCGTCAGCGGACCTAGAGGTGATACGCCGCCAATATTGACAATGGGAAACTCGGGGCTGTTTTGGTCCAAATAGGCCGGCAGTCCGATGCTCGATGGCTTGAACCCTCTCGATTGGTTGGTCGAGGTCTCGTGCCAGAGCTCAACCCCGGCCAGAATATTCATCGTGAAGGTAGGACTAAAGACCTGGCTGAACCCGGCAGCCATGTTGTAACGATCGTTTGGTCTGTCATTCCCTGGACCAGCCGGGTTGTTGGAGCCCCAAAACTGCGGCGTGCCGGTCTTGAACTCCTGCTTGTAGGAGTACCGGAAATAGATCCGAGACGAATCCTTAATATTGTGATCGACGCGAACCAGATATTCGTTCGAATGTGCAGGAGCCGTGCCGGAGGCGAAATAGTTATTGTTCAGCCCGGATCCAGTCGGGGTGGGATAGTAGCCGACCAGCTTGGCGCCGATGGGGTCGAGAGGGCCGAGCGTAGTGATGTCATTATTCGCGATCGGATCACGGATATATCCGGTCTTGGTGGCGATCAACCCGGTGGCCGGGTCGACCGCTCCCTGCGTAATCGCTCGTGTGCTGCGCGGATTGTAGATCTGCCCTACGTAGATCGGACGTCCCAGCGCATCCGTGCCATTTTGAGGCCCCAGCAACTCGGCAAAGTGACCGGCACGGAAGTTCGCATCCGGAACCGTGAATGTCGAATTAGTCGGGGTAGCCAACGTGAGTCTTTCGAAAAGACCGAAGATGAATGTCTTTTCTTTTTGCCGGTAAAGTCCAGGGATGTAGAGTGGCCCGCCCGCCGAACCACCGAATTGATGCCGGTTGAAACTCTCCCTGGCCTGACCGTTATGGTTGTTGAACCAGAGATTCGAGTCGAGCGTCGAATTCCGATAGAACTCATACGCATCGCCATGGAACTGGTTGGACCCGGACTTGGTCACGACATTTACGACGTTGCCGGTGCTCCACCCATATTGGGCGGTGAAGGAATTGTTCTGGATCTTGAATTCCTGAACAGAATCCACGGAAGGCACATAATCGACCGCTCCCCATTCAGGGTCGGTATCCCACGCGCCGTCCAGCAGGTAAGCGGAAGTTCCGAAGAATCCGCCGGCAAAGTTGAGGAAGGAAATGTCCTGGTCGGCGTTGTCCGTGCTTGGGCCGCCGCCGCCTAAGAGCATCTGGCTCTCGGACGTGTTGTTCACCGAAGAGTTCAGGGTCGCGAGGCCATAGATGTTGCGCAGGTTGAGCGGGAGCTCGACAACTTCCTTGGCGTCGATATCAGCGGCAATGTTTGCGTTCTGGGTATTTAAATTGGACGCCTGCGCGTTGACAACGATCTGTTGCTCCTGGGTCCCGAGCGTCATGGTTACGTTCTGGGCGGCCGATTGCCCGGCGTCCAGCACGATTCCGTTCTGCGCATAGGGACGAAAGCCATCCATCTTGACGGCGAGCGAGTACGTCCCCGGGGGCAACTGGTTGAATGAGTAACGTCCACTGTCGTTGGTAGTGGACTCACGGGACGTGCCGGTCTCCGGGCTGGTCAACGTCACCTTCGCCTGGGGAATGAGCGCGCCGCCGGGATCGTTGACGGTGCCGCTCAGGGTTGCGGTGGTGGTCGCCAATTGGGCGATGGTTCGGCGCGGGACACCCGCCAACATTGCCAATACGACCGCGATGATGCTCCAAAATGGAAGTCCTTTGCTTTTCAAACCAGCCTCCAGAAAAAACTTCAATTCGACAAAAGTCGGAATGCTTCGACGGCAGCCCTTATAGCGGTCAGGATTTTGCCGGCGTAAGGTCCTTGCGGTAAGGCCGGGCATTCTTATCCGTTAAGACCTCAGTAAACTGATTGATTTGCAAGGGACTTACGATACTGGCAGGAGCGGCGTCCAAGGGCTTGCCGGGCGTATAATTCACCCGTGCTAGAGAGCAGTCCATGTTGAATGACTCCGCCACAGCCACCACGACGCTTACGAATGAAGAGAGGACTGCGATTCAGGAGCAGCTGGAACGGCTGCTGAGCAACTCCCACTTCAGCCAAAGCCGCCGGTTCCCTTCGTTCCTACGTTTTGTCATAGATCAAACGCTCCTTGGCCAGCCTGAGCTGCTTAAAGAGCGAACCCTGGGCATCGAAATCTTTGGCCGGGAGGCCGACTACGACACCGCCTCCGACCCCATCGTCCGGGTGACGGCAACCGAGATCCGCAAGCGCATTGCGCAGTATTACCAGGAGCCGGGGCACGAGGCGGAGTTACGCGTTACCCTTCCGGCCGGCTCCTATGTTCCTCAATTCCACTGGCCACAAAGTAGTCTCGCGCCGGCAGTGATGGCTCCGTCGACGGCCGCGTCTGCGCCCGTCGAGCCTTTGCACATAGAAACCGTGCCGATCCGCACCCGACCATGGTTTCGGCGGCCAGCTACCGCGGTTGCGTTCGCTGTGATCGCTGTAGGTGCCACAGCCCTGTATTTATGGCACTCGGCACACCGTTCGCCGTTCGACTTTTTTTGGGGCCCGCTGGTGAACTCGAGCGAGCCCGTGCTCTTCTGCGTAGCCGATCAAAGCCACTACTCCACCATCACCCTGCGTGATGCCGCGGACCCTTCCCGACAGACGCAACTACAAGACAATTTGACCGCCATCATCATTGACGACCTGAACCCCATTGTCCGAGTGGCGGGTCTGCTGCAGTCCAGTGGGAAGAAGTACACCCTGAAGGGGGAAGGCACGACCAATCTCATGGATTTGCGTAATGGGCCCACGGTCTTTATCGGCGCCTTTGATAATGCGTGGACGCTTCGGCTTACCGCGCCCTTGCGCTACCATTTCGCCGTGAATCGGGAGATGACGGATTTCGGCATAGTCGATAGCACGAAACCTGGGCAGCCCGGCTGGGTGGTCAATCGTCCGCAACAGATGACCACCAACAACTATCGCGATTTCGCCATTGTTGCGCGCTTTACCGACAGCACCACCGGCAAGCTGGCCGTCATCATCGCCGGCGTAGCTCGGGGAGGTACGCGTGTCGCGACGGAATACCTCACCGATCCCGCCGACCTGGTGCAACTCGAGCGCGCCGCGGGCGGGAAGAAGAATATGGAGATTGTCCTGAGCACGCGGATTATCGACGGCGAGCCTGGAACGCCTAAGATAGAGGCTAGTTATTTCTGGTAGAGCTCGCCAGGGTGCGAGAAGAGTCTCTGCGCGATAGGGAGTTCAGCAGACCTGTCCAAATTAGATTTGAAAAGCGCCTCGGTTCAGTAACCACTGTTTATGGAACCGTTGCCCTTTCCTTTGTCATCCCGAGCGTACCCGGATTTCCTGCCTCACCGCTCTCACCAGCGACCACTTATGTGGTTCTCTCTAAAGAGAACCACATGCAGTTGACCGAAGCGGCAACTCTCGACAGGAAATCCGGGGAAGCCGAGGGATCTGCAGTTTCGCGGACCTCTGCTGGGAACGCGGAATACTATACTCAAACAAAATTGTCACTCGACCGGAGCGTACCCGGATTTCCTGCCACGCAGCACTGGACAGGGCCGCGTGTGCGCCTTTCTTTAAGGAAAGGCGCATGATGTTTGCCAACGCCACCAACTTCTACAGGAAATCCGGGAATGTCTCAGAAAGCGTACCTCAGGGGCTAAAGAGTCTGCGTGAGAACCTTCAGCGAAGGATGGGTAGATCCAAATCTTCGGAAATGCGCACGTTTCTGATAGTCACTGCTCTCATGCTTTGTATCAGGGCACGACT
>Ga0182024_10015186_pt1 | contig 14788 bp, 14 predicted proteins | sample P32metaG_FD_120480 | JGI IMG/M metagenome (GOLD analysis project Ga0182024, IMG submission 120480) | Permafrost microbial communities from Stordalen Mire, Sweden - P3-2 metaG (Illumina Assembly) | ecosystem: Environmental > Terrestrial > Soil > Wetlands > Permafrost | place: Sweden: Stordalen... | reverse complement strand
TCGGCTTCGAAAAGTATTAGGCGTAGTATTTGTAAAGCAGTTGGTCACGAATATATTCCGTGGAATGGGATAACTAGAGGCGGGGATAAGTGTTCTCGATGTCATAAACGAGAAGTTAAGTGGTATCTAAAGGGAAATGTTACGTTTGTTTCTCCTCCAGAGTTTATCGGAACACTTCCAGCTCGTATAGATATCCCAGTGGGAACGACATATTGGGATACAAATACTAACTCGATGGTAATTAATAATGGTAATTCATGGCAGACTCTAAAGTAAATATTTCACAGGCGAAGAAGATTCGTCGTGATATCTGTCGTACAATGGGTCACGAGTGGATAGAGATTCCTGTCCATTCTATGAGTAGAGGTAATACTCAGTGTACTCGTTGTAAGAAAACTGTATGGACTGCGTGGACGGGTAGATTACAAGTACCTACGTTCGAAGTGAAACCTAACGTTACAGTTAGTTATAAAGATCTACATACTAAGAGATTCAATATCCTGGATCGAGCGAAAGATAGGGCAAGCGACAGCGACAAAACGTAGTCTTTGTCCATTAGATTGGCCGATGCTGCATTACGAAGTAATGTAATGTGGCATTCTTTCTGCCCATTGATAGCAAAAAATCGCGTGAGGCACAACCAAAACCACAAGGTTGCGGCTTAATTTAGCGGAGGGGAGGGGAACAACAACAAAAGTAAATGACTTATGTGCGGAACTCGGGAGGAGTTTGAGGTGGGTTGTAATTATTTAAGATGTCCTGCGGGGAGTCAAGGATGACAATCCCGAATTCAAAGTAGTAGGAAACGCCTTTACCACCTTGAGCTGGACAGAAAAAGATTTCACGACCGGAGGGAGTAAGCATTCCTGCTTGCGGATGAGCTTTCTTAAACATTATATAATGTCTAGAACACGCTGCACCCTTGCAGACGCGACAAATAATACGAGGCTTGGCGACACAACACTCTAAGTTATTAGACACTTCCGCCTCCTAAGTCCCAGCTTGGGTGCGTATAACCTGCGCGTAACGCTTCAAAACACTGTTGACATACTTGTTTTCTATAAATAATGGCTATCGGGTTGACTTGACAACATAACTTCGAGACAAACGCTTTGATGCCGAGATCGATGTGTACTGGTGTCATATCCGGTAACTGGTCGTTCTCTTCACGCATAGCTGCTAGAAATATATCCCAATTCATACCAAATAATACATTAGGGTGGGAAATTTATTCTGGTTACTCCTAGGGTATTGTGGATAACCATTCCTATACTTTCCCAGATGACCCATGGAAGTTTCTTTTGGCAACGAGTACACTTACCGTATTTTCCGCATTCGTGACCAATGGCACGGCACATATCTCGTAAAAGTTTTTTAGTCTCACTTATTTTCATAATCAAATTGGCGGATTGTGTTCACAATTCTGTCTGCAATGTCTCTACATGACTTCATTAAACCGCATTCAGGACCGTTAGGACACTTGTCAAAGTCATATCCAGAGTACCATTTGTGTAGGATGTGCGCTACTTTACTCTTCGCTGCAGAATTATTTTTCATTAGAAATAATTAAAGGAGATGTGGATCGAATCGAAGTGGAGTCCATAGCAAGGCATGACGTCTACTGTGATCTCATGCTGACCAACAGTGTATGTTCTCACTTGCATATTGCGAAATGCCGTGATAGATCCATTCGATATTGCGTTATAGAGTATATCCGTCGCTGCGAGTTCTATCTGGTAAGGAAGGTCTGATGTGATTTTTCTCCCGAGAAACTGCGTGGAAAGTCTTTTCTCAAGCTCATCTTTGATGATACTCTTGTCACACCGAAGGCAAATGTAGTTGTCCTCATCAACTTCGTGACCAACTACTCTACAGATATCATATTTAAACTTATCGTCAGGGCTATTCATCCTTCATTGTCTCTTTATAACATTTTTGACAGTAGCATTTCTTTACCAATGTACTGTCTTCGTGTGGAACATCCTCAAGCCATCGAGCTCTAATCATCCAAGGACCGAATTTTTTACCGTGCGTACTGCACTTTACTAGACCACATCTGCAGCAAACTAGGTCCCGTTTGACTGAGCAACACAGTTTCATTATATTTTATTAACTAGGTAGGCGAGACACTCTTGCTTATGTTCCATGGGAGGATCATACGAAACGAATCTCTCATCACAGAAAAAGCATCTCCACGTTACTTTTACATAACATTTTCCGTCTAGATCGTCGTTATCGATCACTTCGTAGTCAGCGACTGAAAAAGAATCACGATCCCATTTCATATTTCTAAATCGATCCCACGCTGTCATAAATTGGTGGACCTGGCGCAATTCTCACAGCGGTAACATGGATGTGCGTCGTCTGTGCTCCATTTTACTGAGGCTTCTATAGCGTGCGCCAAGCACATAGGCGCCCTACATCCTACCATTTTACATGTATATTCTGGATTAACTATACAACAGAGATTCATAAATTGGTGGAGGCGCCGGGAGTTGAACCCGGGTGCTAAATAAATTGACGGCAGATGATACTATCGTGCCCAGTCAAGTATGGGCGACTTACTGCAGGGTGAACAAGCTTTTACGGTGTGCCCGTTCCCTTCCACCATCTTGTTCTGCTTACCTTGAGATCAAGAACAAGAAAAAATACCCAAGGTTTATAAGCTTAAGCTACGACGAGGTCGCGTGCGAATGCGGCTTCAACGATTGCTTCAGCTGCGCTAACTAGCGTATTAGGCTTGTTTGCATTTGTGTTTTGTCGGAGTTTTGAAGAGAGCATCGACAAATTCTCTGATAGCATCTGACGACAAACTTAAGTAGTCGAATCCAATTCGCCCCCGTTTTGTCGCTTACTATAATACTTATACACTCTTTTCTCACCGAAACAAACGACAGAGGCGGTATCCATTTCTTTAATTAATAGAAGTAGCGTCAAATTTGAGTTAAGTCGTCGCAAGATGAGGATCACGCCATGGACAATCTAGAAGGAAAATTTAAAGCGGTCGACGCAGCTCGCCGCAAGGATTCAGCTGACGACTTTCGCCTAACTGAAGTAAAAGCGCGATTGGCATTCAAGGCTGAGCGGTCGCTTTCTGCCCATCTTCGGGCAGTTGCTGGCGCCAAGATCCTTAATACAAAGATCGACAATTTGAGTATTTCAGAGAACCAGGAGTCAAGCACCCCTAGTTATTCTGGAAAGATTATCGCGCAGGTGGCGTTTCTTGATGGTGCGCAAGAGAAAATTGCAAATGTACCTGTCAATGTTAACAACTCCGAAGTGGATATTGTTGCCAAGGACGTTAAGGATGCGTTGACGAATGCGACCTTAAAGCAGGATGCGCCCATTGCCTCCAGCTCTTCTGTAGTCACTGCTGCACTGAATGGCTTCAAAGTAGTTGATGATGGCACGCGATATCTAAAAGTTTATCACACAGCAGCCTACGGCGATCTTGAAGCTATCGGCGCTGTCTCTAAAGAAGAGTACAATACTGCAGACAAGAAACAACTTCTCTCTGAAATGTTAAAGGATGAAGCGGTTTCGTGGCCAGCAGATGTAAACTTTGTTGGAGAGTTTGCAGAACCAGCGGTCATTGAAGCTCATGCAATAGAAGAGGCTCGCTATGTTGTTAAGGCAGAGACTCGTGAGCTACCTCCGGGCACAGAAGATGATCTTGCATGGAAGGATAAGATCGCGGATACTTCTCGCTTAGCTGCTGAAGCTACGCAAAAGAATTATGACACACTTAAGTCCCGCGTGACCCAGAGAGCGCTATCTGCATTCACAGACGCCTGGAAGACTCGCGGAACTGGTAACATCAAGGTGAAGAACACTTCATCTTCATGGGAGCCAGAGTCAGGTGTAGGTGACATTACTGTTGAAGCAGAAGTGCTCGACGGTAAGGAAACCAAGTTGGTACCTTTTAAGATTAGTGTTAGTGGTAACAACATGAAGCTCCCTGACTTTGCAAACTTGTCAGCGATGCTAAAGGAAGCTAAAGTTGTTTCAAATGAGATCACTGGTGAGAACGTTAAGAAGAACGTTGCTCTCACAAAGAAAGCAACACCGATGTCTCCGAACAACACTGGGTTCCAGGAAGTCGTTCGCTTGCCGAAAGATTTCTTACCTGCATCTCTTAAGGAAGGAGATGTCATCGAAGTCGATGGTCTTCATTACAAGCTATCTTCGAAGTCAGAAGGTCAGTTGAGTAAAGAGAAGGACACCGCGAGCTATTGGACATTCTTACGCTGCCCTAATGGTGATGGACCTAAGCCCGTGTACAGACAGGATGCATACTAAGAGGGATTCCCAATGGCTAACCGACCGATTAAAAAGATTGATCTAGTCCCTACTTGGATCAGACAAGCGATTGCAGACAACGCTGTTCCTACTGCACCAGCGCCTGCCTCTCCTGCTGCCCCGATAACACAAGGACCTAGAGAGCATGGTTTCAAAGTTGTAGATCCGTTTGCACCTGGTAAGGGAACGGAATCAATGATTCGTAGAATCAAAGCAGAGTTTTTTGAGGACCCCGAGAGCGGTACTGCGGTAGTACAGTTGGGATGGGAGGGTACGCAGCCCCAGGTTCTAGAATTCTATAAGAAGTTTGCTTCTGCTAAGGACGCAGACGTCGTCTTCAGCGAGATGCTCAAACAACTTCGTCAAATTGAAAGTTACGTTGATACCAATCCCGATAAGGCGAAGGAAAAGGTAACAGAACTGTTTGACGAGTACAAGGGTCAGTCTGATCCGATGGCTTCAGCACCTGGAGAAGGTACTGGATCACGTTCTAACTCTTCGCTCCACACCAAGATCGCGGATGGGTGGGAAGTTATTAATAGAGAGGGTAAGCTCACTGTACGCTTCTCTGACGACTTCCTTGCTACCGTATTCGCTAACTATAAGGAAGCGTCTGCTACACCTGTCTCTTCTGGGGAATACGTCTACTCTACCTCTAGTCGTCCTCACTGCGGTGCGGACAACTTCGTTATAAGCTACTGGAGAAAGGCTAAGACGTCTGATGGTAACATCATTCGTAATGCAGCTATGATTAGTAGGCTTGGTGGTGAAACTTTCTTAGTTGCAGGTATTCCTTTAGAAGAATACAATACTCTTTGCGCAGCACTTACCCCTGCTCCGGAACATTATGGTATTTCCTATGATAGCGTTACCGACCAGTGGGTTAAGGTCGCCGCGGTAGTTGAGAGATATTTCTCTACCACTCCTGAAGAGCTCGACAGGATTCTTGATTACCTTGGAAAGGGTAAGAAAGGACCTGCGGAAGACGTTATGCCCAAGAAGGAAAAGAAAGAGAAGGAAGAGAAGCCAAAGAGTGATGAAGAAGCAAAGCTCGATGAACTTCTCAACGAGTCGCCCGAGAACGTTGACCAGTCGATGCCTCTTGCAGGCGAAGGTGGTACTGAACCAATGCACGGTGGCGACGCTGACAAAGCTCTAGAGGACCTACTAAAGTAAGGTGGATTTAGAAACAATTAAGCCAGGCAGTAGGGTCTACTTCGTTGATACATCTGAGGGACCAGACAAAGGACCAGGGGTAGTAATTTATGTACAGGGTACAGTGGTGGCTAGCGAAGGCACAAGTGTTACTCTGGCAGTTACTAACTCTGGCACTCTTATTGCTCCCGGGTATGTAGCACCATACGAACCCGGTTATGGTGAAGGGGATGTACTTAGGGTGGAAGCGGATCGTTATCACACCTTCTTGTCTGAAAAAGAATTTTCACAACTTAAGGAGTCGTACGAAGTTATTCCGGAGGCGGAGAAGCCGGACAAGCCGCAGTATGACAAAGAGGAGAAGCCAGACGTTGATCCTCTTGATGTAGGTCCTGAAGATGCTCGCGAAGAGACTCGTGAAGAGATCGAAGAAGGTACTCCTCTCGACGACGCAGATGACGAAGGGCTGTATCTTGAAGCAGATCTCAAGTCATGGTCTCATTCTGCAGGTATTACATGGCCTAAAGGATTTCCGCAACCTTGGATGGATCAAGTCTACGACGATCTTCCAGAGGGCGTCTCGGAGTCTAGCGGTGGAGAACCTGTCGTTAACATCCCCGAGGGTAAGGGTTTAATTCCTCCAGACCTTGACAAGGCCGAACGTCTTGAAAAAGCTTTTGAAGAAGCGGGCGCAACTCTTCAACAAGCATCTAATGAATTTGATGCAGCGCGCGCCAAGTGGCTCGAGATGGAAGAGGCCAAGTCAGAAGATGTCAGAGCTTTCCGCCTATTAAAGAACAAGAAGCTAGAAGCTCTTGAGAATGCGAAAAGGAAGTATCTCAAGACTAAAGAGCATCTACAGAATGTATGGTTAGGTAGAGGTATTGGAGAAGAGCTACCTCCGGAACAGCGTGGTAAGAGCTTCGAGCAAGGACCAAAGAGACGGGGACCTACTGAAGGAGGTTCTTTCGGTAGAGCATATCTTCGTCAACAACTTAAGCAACTTTCTGACCAGTATAAAGATACGGAAAAGTTAGCCAGCGACTATCAGCATATGGAAGATATGTCGAGGAAGACTCAACGTGAACTTAAGCTGATGCTAAGTCTTCGTAAGAAAAAGTTTGAAGGTAAGAGTATAGTTCCTAATACTCGTATACCAGAAAGACCAAAAACTATTTTAAGGCAGCTGAAGAATCTTAAGTACCATGAATTGAAAGAGAAACCCTATCTCTGGAATAAGAAACAGCGCGCGGAAGTCACCAGAGAAGCTAATAGTAGCGATGCAGGCTTTGCTAACCAATTTAAGAAGAAGGTAGGCGGCGAGCGTCACTTCTTCGATTTGACTCCTGAAGAAGTAGATCATTACATGGCAATATCCGTTGAAGCAGACGGACCGATGCCTAAAGAAGAAGTCGATAAAAGAGCTAAAGAGTACGCGGAAGAATTTGCGCGGATTACAAACCAAAGAATGCTTTGGAAAGATCTTCCGACGGAAATTACTAACTATATTAGCGATAAGTACAATATAGGTATTTCCAAAGAGCGCGCTAACCGTTTATCGAAAGAAATCTTTGATCGGAGCATTAAGCAGATAGACGCTAAAGGGTACGATAACGACTCCGGCGAAATCGTTTCTAAGACCCTTCCAACGCTAGAATTGATCGGTAACGTTGTTAGAAAGATTACCGCAGAATTTGATAGAAGGGTCCGCTGGCTAAAGTTTCTCCAGGACAACCGGGAAGAAATGCTTCTGCAGGAAAAGAAGAAGCTTCGCAGGGCCTTAGTTAATAAGGATGAGAATTCTGAAAAGATAATCGATGACCAGCAGTATAAGGAAGCGATTATTAAGAGATTCTCAGAAGCAGCTAGAAGATCTAACAAATCGGATACAGCGGAGAAGATACCAAGTCGTTATCGTGTTGAACACGGTCTTCCGATGTACCGTGAAAAAAAGCAAGAGTTAGCGAAAATTACCGAACAAGAGAATGCTCTGAAGAAAAAGAAGGAAGAGCTTCAGCAGCAACTTCATACTGCGTCGGTTCCTTATATAGAAGCTGACGACGCCCTTAAGCTAAAGCTAGAGGATATTGGTCTTCCCCAGGGTGTAGCGCTGTATAATAGTATTGATGACCAGATTAGAGAGCTTATTAAGAAGAGAGAAGTTCTTCGTAACTTCTTTAAGGGTCGCGCTGATTGGGAGAAAGGTGTTGATGATGCCTCCGCTAACATCGAGAAGTCTATAGCAAACCTGAGAGCAGAGCTTGATAAGGTTGTTGTAGGGTTTACTCCCGAGGAACAAAACAAAATTAAAAAGCACGTCAATATAGCGCGTGCCGAGGAACAACGTTATAATAAAGCTGCCAGAGCTATAGAGGCGCAGATGGATGCGGTTCGTACCGAGTTAGACAAGATTTACGACCGTAAAGGTGAAATCATAGAAGAAATTGGTTTAGAGCACGCATAAAGGAAAGATACCATGACATCACTAGAAGAGAAGTTAAACGCGAAAGTTAAAGAGTTAGAGGATCTCAAGGCTAAAATTAATGAGCATGAGACCTCTAAGCAGAAGTTGTACCAGCAAGCATTAGAAGTACAGGGCGCAGCAAAAATGCTTGTCGAACTGGTTAATGCAGAAAAGGAAGTCAAGGCGTAAGGAAATATCGTGAGCTACGACTTAAAGGCGTTCTACGACAGCGTTGATGAACTAACCACAAGGGATAGATGTCTCTCTGTTATGTATGGCAGAGTGCCCGATAGCCTGGGTGGCGGCATCGTTCCGCTCAATGTTGATGCGTCCGGTAATATGCTTATCGGATCAGACATTACATTGAATGTTAGTGAAATTACGCCCGTTAACGTCGTTCAGCCAAACCCTGCTCTATTACTTGCGTCTGTAAACCTTTATGAAGTAAATGGTACTACAGTCAGCCTTGGGCAGAAAACGATGACGGCGTCGTTCCCCGTCGTTATTGCCTCTAACCAATCAGCTGTACCTATTTCTGCGACGGCGTTACCGTTACCAACCGGAGCGGCCACGTCTGCGTTACAGACGACGGGAAATACTGCGTTAACAAATATAGAAGGATACTTAGCGCCAGGTCAGGCAACGATGAATGGATCCGTTCCAGTCACTATCGCTTCTAACCAATCAGCATTAGCTATCACAGCGGCAGCGTTACCATTACCTACAGGTGCAGCTACTTCCGCTTTACAGACGACGATTAACACCAGCATACAGTCTATAGTTACGGAGCTTACTCACGGTCAGGCAACGATGGCCGCTTCTGTTCCAGTCACTATCGCTTCTAACCAATCAGCATTAGCTGTTACTGGAACATTCTTTCAAGCTACTCAACCCGTTAGCGGTACCGTTGCGGCTACGCAATCAGGTACATGGGTCGTTACTCCGGAATCTGACGTAGCTCCTGCGACCCAGAACGTAACAACGCAAGATCTTGCTACAGTTACCACAGTAGGCGCGAACGGTCAGGCTATATATACTGGAACGCCTACCGCGGGATCCGCTGCATCTTTTGTAGTCTCCACTAAAACAACTATTTCAGTCCAAGCAACGGGCTCATGGTCAGGAACTCTGCAGCTAGAGTCTAGCATGGACGGAGGCGTAACTTGGTCCATGAATGGAGGCCATCAGAAAGGAGTGGCCTATAATTCTTCTAGCTTCACTGCTAATTTTGAATGTACAACTAGTGTAGCGGGATGTACCAATTTTCGTGTCAGAGCTTTGACGGCTATACCCGGCACTGCTACTATTACAATACTTGAGTCAGTAGATCCTGTTGCTATATACTTACTCAATTCTCCTTCAATCTTAGATGGTAGCGGTACTTCTACTAAAGCTACCGTCTTGCCGGGATCCACTGCAGCAACAACAGCCAATACTGCTTTAGTTGTAACTCTATCCCCGAACTCTGCGCTACCAATAGGCTCCGGGACTATTGGAACAGTTAACCAAGGTCTTCCTAATGTCACAGCAGACGCATGGCCTATTACTCGTGCGGGGGGGGTCCTTAATACTAACCAAGTTACGATCGCTAATACGCCAACGTTAATTGTTGCTGCAAACGCTAATAGAAAGCGTCTAGTGTTAGTTAATATGGGTACTACTAACGTATACTTCGGCGGTGCTGCAGTATCATCCGCAACGGGGCAATTCTTAGTAGGTGTTGCGGGTTATCCGCTTCCAGTGTATTATACTGGAGCTGTTTATGGGATAACCGCTTCAGGGTCTCAAGTGATTTCATATCAAGAGGAAGCATCGTAATGCCTCAGTACCAAGTAGTTGGCGATCCAGGAATACCTGGCGTATCTATTGGAGATATTCTCCAGCAGCCACAAGAGGATGTTCCTTATCAAGATTTAAATAGTCCCACGATATATATCGCTGCGGACTTCGTAGAGAATAATCCAGACCTTTTTCAGTTGGTATCATAAATGGCATTACCAGCAACGATTGCATGGGAAGTTTGGGGCACCGGTGGCAACGATTCCAACGGGGGCGGATTTAATACTGTCTCTGCAGGAACTGATTATAGCCAGCAGGCTACTGCCCATGTAACTTTCGATGGCGTAACTATATACGGTACATATTCTACCACTACAACGGTTATTATTCACGGATATACAGTTGCCGCGTCTGACATTGGAAATGTACTACACATAACGGGTGGAACAAACTACACAGTCGGTTATTACTGGATCACCGCTGTAAATACAGGTACTAATACGTGGACAATGGATAGAGGTTGCGAAACAGCAGGCGCTACTGGTATGACGGGGTTTATGGGTGGAGGCCTTTTAACAATTGCTCAAGGTGTACTCGTTTTCAGTATAGCGGGTCAGCAACTTTACGTTCAAAATAACGGAACTTATAACATTAGCGCCAGTATAAGCAACCCGGTCTTCTCCAGCGTACCTAACGGCCTTCGTATCATCGGTTACTCTACAAGCCACGCGATCATACCTATGGGTAATGCGCGTCCGACGATTGCTACGGGGAGTAACGCTATAAATGGACTAACGCTAAACGGTACTGGCGTATACGTTGAAAATTTAATCATTACTAATACCTCCGGCGGTTTAATTGGAATTGACGCTACCACCACATACGCGCAAATATCCAATGTAACTGTATCGGGGTTTGCAACTGGAATATCTGTAGGAACTACTGGTTACGTATACGCTTCAGAAGTTACTGGATGTACTACTTCTGGAATAACTTCTACTGGTGGATTTATTATTGGTTGTTGGGTACACGATATGGCTTGCCCCGGAATATCCAATACAACTAATACGGGCCCTATCACTTATTGCTTAATAACTAATTGCACTGGAGCAGCTTCAGATGGAATTTTTTGTTCAACTGTCGGGGCTAATATTATAGGCTGTACTATTTACGGTAGCGGTCGTGATGCTATTCGCATGACAACAGTTGACGCGATATCCGTTTGTAGCATAATGAATAACATCATGGCGAATAATGGCGGCTACGGGTTAGACTTTACGACGGCAGCTATTAACCTTACTCAGCCTACCATCGATTATAACGGCTACTATAGTAACGCTTTAGGTAATTACCATAATGTAAATGCAGGACCGCACGATGCAGCTATGACCGCAAGTCCTTTTAACAACCCAAGCGGCAATGACTTCTCATTGAATACTGCGTCATTCGGAGGAAATGAGCTTCGTAATACAGGATTCCCTGGAACGTTTCCAGACTTAGCAACTCCTGTAGGATATAATGATATAGGGGTTTATCATCATTTCGATAACACAAATCCGGCGCCTAGTTACACTCTACAAGTTCTATTAGATTAAATTCGTACCCCAATTTGTCGCATGTAGGATCAATTAGGCAACGGGGTCGTCGTAGTTAATTGGTCATAAAATAACACGGAGGTCTCAATTATGTCATTGTATAATGGTCTAATCGTTAAAGCATCTGATGTACCAGATATGAACGTAAACTGGACAGAAGGATATTTCACTACGCCAAGCGAAACGTTACTAGGACCTGTAACATACGTCCCAGCAGGTGCTCTCTCTATGACGCCGCCTGCAGCGGGATATGAGTATGTAGCTATTCTTCAAATCGCGGGAGCTGATCAGGCAGCAGAAAATAACCCAGTTATACCTGGACCGTTTCCGGGATATAATAAGTATGCATTACTGGCGCAGGCGTCTATCACTAACGTAGGTGCTACTGTAATCACGGGAGACGTAGATGTTTCTCCCGCCGGAGCTATCACGCCCGGGCCGTGGACAGTTCACGGAACAATCCACAACGGGGATAGCGTAGCAGCAGCTGCTAAGGCTGCAGCACAGGCAGCGTTTACTGCGGGACAAACGTTGGGTCTTAGCGGTACTACAATTCCTTCGGCCTTAGATGGTCAAGTACTCACTGCGGGTGCCTATCAGTTCGCCTCAGGTGCTGCAACATTAGCAACTTCAGGTCCGGGAACTCTTACGCTTAGCGGTACAGGTAACATTGTTATCTATACAGCAAGCACACTCACAACAGGCGCAGGCGGTACTGCAACTGTATTATTTACCGGAGGAGCATCTCCTAAAAACGTACTTTGGGTCATTGGTAGCTCAGCTACGCTCGGGGTAACTGGAGCAGATCCGCATGTATTCGGCGGAACTCTTATCGCACAGACTAGCGTTACCTTAGATGCCGGCACTGTTATCGGATCACTAGCGGCTCTTGCAGGATCAGTTACAATCTCAAGCGCTAGCGTCGTTGACTCTTCTACATCAGGAGGCGGAGGCGGAGCAACTCCTGCAGGAACTATCAGTATCAAGTACGGTACTCCTGTTCTTATATCATCCTTAAGTCATCCCGATGGAAGATCTCCGGCGGTTCTTCCTGCGTATCCTGAACCGGATCTGGATAACTACTTGCTAGCGTTTCTATTCTCTCCTACAACGCCGTGGCCTTCTATTCCTTGGCCGGCACCGGGCGCAGGAGCTCCAGGACCGATGGTACATGGAACAACTTCAATAACGAACGCAGATATCGATAATGACGTTTTGAGCGCAGAGTTCGGCGGACGTAACGGCGATATTGGCGACTAATAAGTAAAAGTAATGTCCGACGGCGTAAAGTTTTGCTAGGCAAAGGGCCGTCGTTAGTCAATCAGATAAAAATAAAACGGAGGCTTAAAAATTATGTCATTGTATAATGGTCTATATGTTAGATCTACGTCGTCAGCATCGCTACCTACAGTAGTTGCGAATGATATGAATGCAAACTTGGCGGAAGGTCTATTCACTACGCCGAGCGCAAACGGTACTGGTCCTGTAGTTTATGTTCCAGCAGCGGCTCATCTTATGGTAGCACCTGCAGATAGTTTAGAGCAGGTAGCTATTACGCAGATCGCGCCGGATGGTACTACGTCTCTTAAGTATGGGCCGTTAGTTGCGCAGGGTTCTGGACTTGCAACATACCCTGCTCCAGATGCGGATAATTTTATGTTAGCAAAGATGTTTACTCCGGCAGCACCTCTTTCAGGTGGTAGAATCTCCCTTTCTATCCCTGCAACGACTGCAGTAGCAGACACTAACATTAATCCGCTCGTAATCAGCTCAGAGTTCGGCGGACGCTAATCGTTTAATAAAGCGTGCCGGTGCGCTATATCACCGGCTTCGTTCTTATTAGAGGGTTACATGAACAATCAAGCATTACACGCAGTAACCTTTACGATTGACGCTAACATTACAACAACACTCCAGACGTGGTTTAGTGCAAACCCTGGAGCAATCGTAGTTTCTACTGCAGTACTATCCGCCACATCGTTACTTATGATCTATTCCGGTAGACCATAATTTGAAGGATGTAGCTTTAATATTTTTCATCACTAATGGATAAAATACAACAAGAAGTTTGGAGGCAGTTACTTGCAAAGGCGACAGAATTTACTTTGCAGGTGAATGATCCTGTTCGCTGGGCAAAAAACTTCTTGAATGTAGAGCTAGAAATTAACCAAGAAGAGATTATTAAAGAACTCTGTGACCCTAGAGTAAGCTATCTAGGCGTCCTTGGCGCTCGCGGTTCTGGAAAGACATTCGCGGTCTCTATCGGATTAGTCAAGATGTGCGAAGATAACCCAGGGCTAGACGTAGGAGTATTCGGTCCTAGAGCCGACCAGGCTACTAGAATCATAGGAGAGACTAAAAAACTTCTATACACTTCTCCCCTCAAAGATCAAATAGACTGGGAGCGTACTACTAACGATAAGATTATCTTTAAGAATGGCTCTAATATCCTTGCGCTGTCTGCCGCTGAGACGTCGCTTCAGGAAGGTTGGCACTTTTCTGTCGTAGTCGTCGACGAAGCTCACCGTGTATCTAACGCTTCTATGTCGGAGCGTATCATTCCGATGTTAGGTTCTAAGAAGATCGCTAAGTTAATTAAGATTGGTATCCCCCTCTTTAAGAATCATTTCTATTCAAGCTACTCCGATGACAAATATACTTTCCTAGTTCACGACTGGGCACATTCGCCTATTCTCTTAAAACCTGGTTATAAAGAACTACAAGTTGAGGAAGAGAACGAGACGTTTGTTACTAAGAAATATCCTGCTCTAGTATTAGACCGCATGCCTAAGGTTCTGAAGGCAGCAATGTTCCCTAAGAATCCAGAGATCCATTACGACGGCGATATGACCGAAATGGAATTCAACACGCAATACGGTATGGTATGGATGGACGATATCAACTCGTTCTTGCGTGGGGATGAACCTGAAACTCTTGTAGGTACACATGAGCCTCTTATGCAAGGACGTCCTGGAGAACATTACTTCTTTGGATTAGATACTAGCTCTGGTACCTTAATTCCAGGTAAATACGATTTAGACTTTACGGCTCTTTCTATTTGGCGCAATAGCGGTGCAGGTATTAAAGAAAGAGTATGGTCACGCGAATGGCAGGGCGGTGAAACACTTGCTATGACTGAAGAGATTGCAGGAATCATTCACCCGCAAACTGGCCTTTTCCCTTGTGACTTCGGTTGCGTAGACTATAGTAACGCGGGTATCACTTCCGTGGAAATGTTCAAGCGGTTAAAGATTCCCGTGGCTGGTGTAATATTTGCAACGACCGATCCAACGTCTCACAAGAATTATAAGAACGCAATGGCGAACCAGTTTCAGTTCGAATTGCAAGCCGGTCGTATTAAGTACCCAAAGATGGAAAGCATCGATAGGGACAAAATTATGCGCAAGCATTACCACCAGTGGTTAGCGCTCGAAAGAAACGTTAGCATTGGAATTAACGATAAGATTGCAGCTCCTCCTGGACTGCATGATGATGG
>Ga0182024_10015185_pt1 | contig 14788 bp, 15 predicted proteins | sample P32metaG_FD_120480 | JGI IMG/M metagenome (GOLD analysis project Ga0182024, IMG submission 120480) | Permafrost microbial communities from Stordalen Mire, Sweden - P3-2 metaG (Illumina Assembly) | ecosystem: Environmental > Terrestrial > Soil > Wetlands > Permafrost | place: Sweden: Stordalen... | reverse complement strand
CTCCGTAAGCTCGCAGGCTACGACGCCGGCGCCATCTTTAACGACGACGGCTCCCTCAAGTCAATTCAGGAGTGGGACGCTTCGGCGCGCGCGGCGCTCGTGGGCCTGGATCATGAGAAGCTGTTCGAGCATTTCGGCGCCGGGCAGGCGAAGCATGTCGGCACCACGCGAAAGATTAAGTTGGCCGACAAGCTGCGCGCCCTCGAGCTGCTCGGCAGACACCTCAAGTTGTTCACCGATCGAGTAGAAGTCAGCGGTATGGACGGGCTTGCGGAGAAGTTGAATCAGATCCGGAAACGGAAGCATGGCGACCCAAGAGATTGATTTAGAGTCCGAGCTGATTGCGGAGGTTGGCGAGACGGCTCTCAACCCGCTTGCCTATGCGCAGCGTTTCTACCCGTGGGGCGAAAGCGAACTCGCGAATGCAAGAGGGCCACGTAAATGGCAGGCGAAGATTCTCGGTTCCATTCGCGACCATCTCCAAAATAAGCAGACACGATTTCAGCCGTGCCTAATCAGCGTAGCCTCCGGCAAGGGCATCGGGAAGTCAGCTCTGGTCTCCATGATTATCGACTGGGGCTTGAGCACCTGCGGAGACTGCAAGATCGTTGTCACTGCGAATACAGGAACGCAGCTTGCAACGAAAACTGTCCCCGAGGTCTCGAAGTGGACGCGACTGTCCTGTAATTCTCATTGGTGGGAGGTCAAGGCAACCAGTATCACGTCGCGCCAACCAAGGCATGAGCGTGAATGGCGTTGCGACTTCATCCCCTGGTCGAAGGAAAACATGGAGGCGTTTTCCGGCCTCCACAATGAAGGCAAGCGTCTCATCGTCATCTTCGACGAGGCTTCCGGCATTCACGACACGATTTGGGGAAACGTCGAAGGCACTCTCACCGACGAGAACACCGAAATCCTCTGGCTGGCATTTGGGAATCCGACGCGACCTTACGGGCGATTCCGAGAGTGCTTTGGCAAAAACAAGCACCGTTGGAAGACATTTCAGATCGACGCCCGCACGGTCGAAGGAACCAATCACGCCGAGCAGGAACGCCAGGTCGCGGACCATGGCGAAGACAGCTACCACGTGCGCATCTGGATTCGCGGAGAATTCCCGCTGGTTGGCAGCGACCAGTTCATTCCGCCGTCTGCTGTAGATGCAGCTCGAAAAGCGACCGCGGTAGGTTACGAGGGCTTGCCGAAGATTCTTTCCTGTGATGTGGCGCGATTCGGTGACGACCAATCGGTGATCGGCTATCGCCAGGGGCGCAAAGCGGTAATCCTTGAAAAGCTTCGGGGCAAAGATACGGCCTTTGTGGGCGATCGCGTGATTTTCTGGCAGTCGAAAGAAGATCCAGACGCCACGGTGATCGACGGCGACGGCCTTGGTGCTGGAACGATCGATCATATCCGCTATCGTGGATTCGGAGACCGGCTCTTCGAGTTTCATGGCGGCGCCAGTCCGCGCGACGACAAAAAGTACTTCAACAAACGCTCCGAAGTGTGGGGCGAGATGCGCGACTGGCTTCCCTTCGGAGACATCCCCGACGATGCAGAGCTTGGGGATGATCTCGTCGGCCCGCTGTATAGCTACAACTCGAAGGGGCAGATTTGCCTGGAGCACAAAGACGACATGAAAGAACGCGGACTCGCCTCGCCGGATTGCGGAGATATGCTGGCGATGACTTTTGCAGTTACCGTCGCGCCCAAACCGAAGAAGCCGACGGAAGATTTTAGTTACTGGCAACCGGCCAATGAAGGCTCCTGGATGAGATAGCGCTGCTAAATGTCTGGGGATGCAAGGAATGGCATTGACCGCCGCCCGTAACCAGGAATATATTTCTGATGCTAGGAATTTTGAGACTGTATGAAGCTCCTCTCCTTGCGACGAAGCTAGCGCGACCAAGGAACAAGAGCAGAGCTTCAGCCCACCATAAACCAGGAGGGCGCCTTCGTCGGGCAAATCCGATCGAAGGAGGCTTTTCCTCTTGGCTTCAGCAGAACATTCTCCGAAACTCGCCGTTAGCATCACCGAAGCCGCACACCTAAGTAGCCTCAGCACTCGCACGCTTCGAACCTTCACCGCGACCAAACGACTCCGTTCTTTCAAGATCGGCCGCCGGCGACTCATTCGCGTTCGCGATCTCGAAACATTTCTGCGCGCAGATCAACCCTCGCCTTTGCCGGGGGCAAATGGATTCCCGCGAATCGACCCTAGCGCCGCATCCCGCGACGCTTCAGAGAACTAAATCATGAGCTCGTCAGGCAGGTCACCCGGATCGTTGTTTAAATTTTTATTTTCCCCCGAACAGCGAGCGCTGGTGGAAGCGGAATGCGCCAAAGCCCTAGCTGACGCGCAGACGGTGGATCCGGAGCCGGCGCTGGAAGCCACCAAAAGTGTTTTGCAGGTCACTCTCGAGGATGGTGGCGTTAAGGCCGAGATTGTCCCATTCGATCCAATCAAGCAAGCCGGACCGACCCTCGAAGAAACCAACCGCGATTCCACGCCCGAGCCCGAAGCAGCTATCCAATCCGAGTACCGAAAGCATCACGCTCCGGCGCGCGAAGTCGGCAAAAGGAACGAGACGGATCTCGCACCGAAGGAAGGCGAACCCAAATGGATCAATTGAGGGCGCCTTGCCCAAAAACCCTCAGGAATCGGCACCTGGAAGTGGCTTGTTTTGAACAGCGCAACGCGGCGCCGCCGCTTGCCCAAAAAGAAGTGTTTTTGATGAAGGAGAACTGATGCCGATCCAAATTCCACAAGTACCTAACTTGACCGTCAATCAGCCCCCGCAAGTGGACGCTCTGGGCCAATACGCCAAGTTCGCGCAGCTGAAGAACATGCTCGGACAACAAAGCTTGCTCCCGCTTCAGGTCCAAGAACAACAGCAGAAGGTTCAATCTAACGATCTCGCGATTCAGCAGCAACAGGCGCAAGTCGATTCCCAAAAAGCGATGATGGCCTCGGTAGCAAACGGCGATCTAAACAAGTTCGTAGGCACGGATGCGGGCAAAGATAACGGGGGTTTTGATGCCTCCGGCGCTTATCAACATCTGGTGCAAAACGGCGTCTTGCCGGAGCACGCCGGGACGCTAGTCAATAGCTTCCAGACCATCGCTAAGAACAACTCGGAGATTCAGAAAAATGTCGGTGCGGCAAATTCCGATTACCTGAAAAACCGCGCTACTTCTCACGAGCAGATGGCCGACGACATTGCGGACATCCTCAAGCTCCCGCCGGAACAGCAACCGGCCGCACTCGCACTGAAGAAACAGGAATACGCAAAGAAGCCTCTGCCGGGTGTCAATCCGCGCGATCTCGAGCTTTTCGGTCAAGCTGACATTGCGCACCTTCCGGCAATTGCTGGTGTGCTCGATCTCAACGGAAAGATCGAAGATTACAACGCGCAGCAAGCCAAGACAGCAGGGGAAGCGGCTGGCGGGCAGCAAAAGGTGCGCGCGGCGGCAGTTCCAACGCCGGAACAGCTGACCAATGCGGTCCAGACGCTCGGCACTTACAACGCAGTTCCACCGAACATGCGCGTGGGCCTTGTGAACGAAATGAAAGCCGCTCCAGATTTGGAGACGCTGCAAAAGGTTCAGTCGCGCGCCGACGCAGCCAACGAATCATTCCAGCGATCCGCCGATGCTCGTGCGCAGGCAGCGGCGATGAGGGATGTAGGACTTCAACAAGTCGTTGCCGGGAAACTCGTGGCAGAAGATCAAAAGCTGGGAAGCGCTCTCGACCAAACGGGCGGCATTCGCGGTTTGCTCGACATGAGCAAGGGGGGAAACCAAGCGGCGGGCGCTGCGGCCATGACTCGCTTCGCCGAGCACGAAATTGTCGAAGGCGGCGTCAAGCGGATGAACCAACTGGAGTACGAGAATTTGGCGACGAAGCTAGGTAGTTACGGCCGCCAGTTCCAAAGCTGGGTCGATGGTGGATTCAAGGGCGAGCCGCCGGCTGCAACGAACTCGGAAATTCACACGATCTTGGACGCCGAGGATCAGGCTGCAAATAACACGCATGAGCGGAACGTGGGCTACGTCATGAACCGATATGCGAAGCCAGGCACAGGCGGGAACGCCGGTGGCAGCGCCGCTGCTTCCGGTTTTACGCGCGTCAGGGCTTCCGATGGGGCGCTTCACGACATTCCCAGCGACAAGCTCGATGCCGCCAAGAAAATTGATCCGAAATTGCAGGTGGTCCAATAGTGCCGGATCCTCAACAGCAACAATCTCCCAGCCAGCAACCGCCGCCGATTGATTTTTCGAGCATCGGCGGCAGGTCGGTGACGGCGGCTCCCATAGATTTTTCATCTATCGGCGGGAAACCCATCTCCGCCAGTGCGCAACGGTCCTCGCAGACTGCGGTCGCGCCGCCCGCGGATACTGCTGCTCCTGAAACCGGTATCTGGGCCGGTGTCAAGCGCAATACAGTCGGAATGGTTTCTGGCCTCTATCACGCCCTCACCGACCCTGCGACCGATCAGGAGAAGGCCGAACTCAAGCAGAAGGTGGATGAGGCCAACGCGAAAGGCGACAGGGTTCCTGAGGATTTGGCGACGAATCCCTCGCGCGCGACGCTCGCTTATCACCGCCTGATCGATGCCCCTGCTGATCAGTTAAAGAAAAAGAGTGGCGACGAACTGGCAGCAGCCAAAGATTTGCTGTCAAAAGGCGACACGTGGAATGGCGCGAACATGTACGCCTCTGCAGCCACGGATCGCGGCCTCGCAGCTATTCCGATGTTTGGTCCGTGGCTCAATGGAGTCGCACAGCGGTATGAATCCGGCGATAAATCCGGGGCGGCTACCGACGTAGCTTCCGCGGTTCTGATGTCCAAGAGTCCATCAATCGCAAAAGGAGGTGCAGAAGCGGTCGGCGACGTTAAAACTGCGATCGACAAGGTAGGCATGACGCCACAAGGCGAGCTTACGCCAACCGCGAAGACCGTTTCCCAGGTGGCAGGTGGACTTGTCGGGGCTGCGCCGGGAGTCGCACATGGAAACATTCCGGCCATGATTGCAGGCGGTACTGCCGGCTACAAAATGGGGCCATTACTCGCAGAACATCTGCTCAGTCCACCGGCAACGTATCCCGGAGCTTCGCTTCCCTTGGCGGATGAATTCTACCAAGCACGGGCGGCTGATCTGATGAAGCGCGAAGCCGCGCAGCGAGTTTTGGACGCAAGAGCGGCGCGAGATGCCAAGACCGCGGCGGCCGCCACCCCCTCGCCGATCGTTGAACCATCCGCACCAGTTCCGGAGTCCGAAGGCAGGCCAGCGACATGGAAAAATAGCAAGGTTGCTGAGCTATCGGGCCAGGGTGGCCCGCTTACCCGACCTGCCGCAGTGCAGGCTCAGCTGCGCCAGTTGAACGTTCCCAACGTAAATCTGATTGCCGACCCGAATGCGACCATGACGCCCTCGGTAGGCACGCCGAAGTCAGTAACGCGCTTCAACACCACCGGTCAGCCGGTACTTTCAGACCTATCCGGATCGGCGAGCGCCCAAGAGTATCTAAACTCGCTAGGTCGCAATGCTCCCGGCGTCGAAATCCGAGGTGGGAATGGACCGGTCAGCAATGCCAGCGGGGAATCTAGCGCTTCGATGGAAGCACAAAGCAGATTGGCGAATGAAAAAGCGAAAGGAATACAACGGGTGAAAATTGATACGCGAAGTGGAAAAGAAACGCCCCTAATTGGAACGGACGCGGTGGACGCAAAGCCTGGGCCATACGACGAAATTATTACGCGGGATGCCGACGGAAACGAAACGACGCTGGATCGTGGACCAAGAGCTACTTCGCGTCGGTCGAAGCCGTGAGTTTTTCGAGAACGGCCTGCATCACGTGGGGCTTGAGCGGATGATCGAACACCACAATTTCTTCCCGGCTAGCATCAACCGCCTGTTGCGAAGTGAAGCCTGGGACGAGCACTCTCCCGTTGCCGTCCTTATCGGTAACGCGTTCATGCCCGAGGCAGCCAGGCTGGCCGCACAAACACTGATCAATCTCCGCGACTGATAGTTCTTCAGGAATGACTTGCGAGGTTGCCATGCGGCTCCTTCCGAGCGACGGAGTACGGAGTCAGGCGAGTCCATTGCTTTTCCGGGGCTTCGCCAATCTCGCCAAGTTCGTAGAAGCCATCCAGATCAGGCGTTTCTTTCTTCGGCGCCCGCGCAAACATGAGCCACATCGCCGTCACGAAGGCGTCGAAGTCGGGCTCACGCTTTGGCGGTTCGTATTTGACGATGTTCATTCGGGTATCCAGCCGACCGCAGCGATTGTCTCAACGAGACGCAGATCGCGCCATAGCGCATTAGTCCTATTTTGCAGTACCAGCGGCCGTTAACCTGGTTTCGCCTGAACTTCGTATCCTTCGGGATTGAGGCGAGAGCGATGAGCAGGGTTGCGGCGAGCACGGCCGCCGCCGGTAGGTAGGGCAGTGACGCTCTAGAAGGGTTACATTGATCACCCGATGTTCGTCGATCTTCAGCAAGATTAAGATTCGCAATACTTGCATTTTAGAGCATTCAGGAGCAATCTTTTGCGCGGCGGCGCCTTCGTTGGCTATCCTACAGTTGACGGAAAACTACTATGCCACCAAAGCTTGAAGGGAAACACTTGGAACCCGAGATGCCCTCTCCGGACGAGCAAATCGCTCGAGTCGTCGACGTAATCGCCGAACAGTTTAATGGCGACACATCCGCGTATTTTGAGACCGTTGCGCGGCCCGCGACTAGATCCGAAGGGGAAGCGCACGAGGATCACTGCGTTCGGTCATTCCTACGAAGCTACCGATAGGTGCTCTAGTTGCCTGTCCCCAGCAAGGACTTCCGCGAGAATTGTGAGCGGGCAATCTACGTAACTGGGAGGATTGACCAAGACCTCCTTACGCGATTGACTCCGGAAATCAACCGGCTCAGGCTGTCTTGTCTTGATCCGGTTACAATTTATATCGATAGCCCCGGCGGGTCTCCCTTCCACGCTGAACACATTCGCCAACTGATCCAAGCGCCGAATCCTGACGGGGGCCGGTGTCGAGTCATCACTGTCGTCACAGGAACGGCTGCCAGCGCCGCCGCGGACATGCTGGCCTTCGGAAACTACGCGATTGCTTTTCCTCATTCCTTCATCCTCTACCACGGCTTCAGGACGTCTGCGGACTCTACGTTGACCTATGAGGGAGCATCCTCGCTCGCGTCGAGCCTGCAGGAATCTAACGAGTGCTACGCGGTGCGGCTCGCGCGTTGCGCATTTCCGCGATTTTGCTTTCGGATGTCTCAATTCAAAGATGAGCTTCAACAGTACATCGGTCAGCCAGCGGTGCGGATGACTCTTTCAATAGAACAACTGATTGGTTCGCTTACCAAAAAAATATCCTCTACGAATGCAGGCTTGATCCGTGAGGCAGCCCAAAAACAAGAACTTATCGAAAATCTTACTCGGTCCGTCACCAAACACTTGGGCAGGCGGAATATCGAGAAGTTGTCGTATGCAGAGTTCGAAGCCGAGCTTCTAAAGGGCATCATCAATCACAAGACAAGGTCCCATAAAGACGAGCACTGGTCACTGAGCGGACAGGGACTGGCGGAGGTATCCAACGATTTCAAGCTGCTGCATGACTTTCACTTTGGGTCGCAAAAGAGGGATCTGGAACGCTTTTCGAAAACACTGGGGAAACTGTTTCTTCGGGAAAATGAACGGCAAGAATATGAGCAACTGAAGTTGGACGAAGCAGGACAGTTAGCTTGGCTGAAGGAGCGCGTAGAAAAACGCCTTCATCCTCTCTGGTATTTTGTCGTTTCTTTTAGCCGCCTGTTTCAGACGACTGACTATTCGCTTCAACCCGATGAAGCGTATTGGTTGGGATTAATCGACGAAGTTCGGGGCTCGGGACTCCCCAACATTAGAGAGATGGTCGAAAATCTCCCTGAACCTCAGTCGGTGTCAGGTCCGGCGAATCAAGCTGCTTAAGCTAGCCCCCCCTAGCACAGGGACCGAAAGCCGCGGAGGCGCAATCGAGCCCGAAGCTTTTTGCGGAGCATGGACTTCACTCGAAGGCCGCGAGAGCCGAACGGCAACACTCTCTATTGCTGTTCAAGGAGTGTCAGAGATTAATTGAGGCGACGAGGAGAACGTTTTCTGTCTAACAATGATGATTCTTTCCCTACTCTCACTTAGTGGGAGGCCTAACGACGCCCCACGCGTTGGCCGCGTTACGGAGAGCACGCGCTGCTTCATCCTTTCGATTATTACTCCATTGCGCGTGGCCTGTGATGACGGCATGAGCATCAGCAAAGTCTCCCCATTCCGGTTCTTTGTCAGGTCGTGCGTCGAGCCCAAGGGCTCGAATCTCGTCGACTCGTACCTTCGCCAGGCCCTGTCCGATCTTTAGCGCGCAAAACCGTTCCATCGATTCGGCGGGGATAAGCTTCTCGATCGCCACGGAGAGCTCAGGGTCTGCTCGTAAGCTAAACGCTCCGCTGTTCACGCTGCCGTCGGGGTTAACGCGGGACGAATGAAGAAACCTCAGGATGAAGTCTTCAGCATCGAGCTGGCATGGGATGGGAGCCTGCACCGTCTAAACTCAACCTGCCAGCCACGACAGCTCGGAATCGACCTGGTTAGGTCGAATGCTCTTGTAGCCAACGGATCGGACGGAGTTGAAGGGCTGCCACCTCTGCGCTTCTACTTCCTTTTTCCGCACCGTCAAAAATAGTTCTTTGTCTCCATTCGCCCATTCAAAACGAATACTCCCATCCGGGAGAGGAACGATTGCTGGCCGCGTTTGAATTCCAGAATTCCGGCATAGATCTGTAACTTTCTGGAGCACTGCGCGCGCACTATCCAGTGTAGTCCTGGCGAACGGCGATGCTCCCTCGGCATCCCAATTGCCGCGAAGGCCTTTGAACCGGTTCAGCTCGTCCGTTGCGGACTGACTCCAGGGATCATTTGCTGGCAGGGTATAAGACACATAAACCTTTGCCGCTTGCACAAAGTTAGTTTCCCAAATCAGTTGCATAGGCTCAGAGCTAGCCCTTACGTTCGCCGTGAAGAACCCGTGGAAGAACCCGTGCAATGCCTCGTGGCGTGCGACACCCACTAGCACCGAACCAGAGACGAGTGCCTGTTTTGTATGCAATAGCAACTTGTCCTGAGCATCCAAGAGAACGCCGGGCGATGAGACGGACAAGAATCGACCAATTCCCAGGGGCGAAAAGCCAGTCGGCTGGCTTTCGGGATCGTGAGGCATCAGAGGCTGAGGAAATACCGAATGTGAATATACGTCAGGCATGAACAACTCCGTCAGGCTCTCGGACCGGATTTATTGACGCGACGGCATGGGGAGCTAGCAAAGAGAAAAAGTACTTCGACAACGGCGTCGACATGTTCACTCGAACAACTGGAAGGACGAGCATATTCTGAGTCTGGCCCGTCTTCGCCAAAAAAGTCTGCCTTGGGCTCAGGTGATAAAAGTCAAGAGAGCTCTCACCCACCGCTACGGCCATGAATAGCATGTTTGCGAAAAACGTCTGTACCACCCCCGCCGGCGGCTCAATCCGAAACGGATAGATATTCCAGTGCTGGGCCTCGAGGATCTGGTCGAGATTTGCTCGCACGTCGTTTGCACTCCTCCAAAAGTCTCCGAAGAGTTTGTCTGCTGGCATCACTATCTCAATTCGGTCCGCAAATCTGTCTCGAGTAGACTCTGCTCTCCCGATACCCAATACCGCCATGTGATTTTCGGAGTCGATCTTCAGGGCGATGGCGTCCGCGTAATAGTAGAGTGCAGGTTCCGGCAGCTGACCAAAGTCGATACGAAGTTGTAGCGAACCAGCTGGCCCAGGTGTGAACTGGACAGCCTGCTTCTCTCGAAGATGCGCCAGCCGCGCGGCTCTCTTTTTCTTCTTGGTCATGACGTTGGAAACAGCGGTATCACGATAGGGCTCTCGTCAACCTTCAGAGTATCGAAGGCCGGCCCAGAGAGGCCAAAAGATTGCCCTCAAATGCCTCAAAATGCAAGCACCTGGCCTTGAGGTCAGGCCACAAGGCTTTGATGCGCCGAGCGCTTCTAACGTCACCAAATCCAAAGCACCAGGATCCCGACGACATTGAACGGCTCGCCTGGTTCAACCTCGAGGCATTCACGCTGACGTTGCTGGACGGCTGACGCGTTCAGACGCTCTACGGGGTAAAATACAGGTTCTGTGAACCTGCTTTTGACATGTAGCGCGACGCCCGAATTCAGCCGCGATGCACTGGACCTCTGGAATCAGTTTTGCATCGCAGAGTGGATGCCAGGGAAAGAACTTGTTCGATACCTGTTGTTCGCGCCTGCCGCCGAGCGTGCCTCGATTGATGCGATCGTTTTCCTGCAACCTAACATGTCTGTGGGATTCGCACAGGGTCCGGATGGGCGCCTAACCCTGTCCCCTGAGATAACGCCTTGGGAAGCCCACTACTACAACGCCGCCATTGCAGACCAGATTCGCAACCTGCCCGAAACGTGCGCGATGCGGGACGGACGTAAGTGGAAAAGAATTCCCCAGATAGTCCTGACCGAGCACGGGCTTCGGTATCAGGCTTACGATGGCCTCGACGTCGAGTTCGTCACAGATGTCACAGAATTAATGCTTTTCCGAGGCTACTGCACCCCCATCACTTGGAGCAAAATCGAAGGAATCGTCAATCAATACCACCGGCGTGCAATGAGCGAATACGAGCGGGTCGGATTCTTGTTCACCGTCTACCGCTGGCTCTATCGCGTCAGACGAGCATTTCGCAAAAAGAACTCTAGGGAGAGCGAATTTTATTTCGGGGGGAAGGACCGGCGGCGCTTCCGCGGCTTTGTTACCATTGGGCGCGAGAGGGAAGGTGCTGACTACGAAGCGTGGCTGTTCGAACAACTCTTGAATGGTCCCAAAGCAGGAGAGCGGGAGCTACACCGCTTTTTTGAGGAACATCCAGATTTTTTAGCCGAAGTCATGATGGGCGTTCCGATCTCCCACCAGCCATATTTCGTAGGAAATAAGCAAACGCCAGACTTCTCGATCTCTCCTATTCTTCCGCGCGGTTCGAACGAATCGGTGAAATTGCTGGAGTTGAAAGGGCCGGAAGCGAGTGTCTTGGCGAGTAAGCGCTATTTACATCGTGGATTGGCGCCCGCCGTGACCCAAGCTTTAGCCCAGGTTAATGACTATGCGGAGAGCCTTCGCGACGCTCTGAATCTCAAGGCCATAGAAACGGCGCTTGGTTACCTTCCAAACTCTTCTCGGCGAGCTGTCCTGATTGGTAGAACTCCGCCACCCGAAGACGCCAACCTCTGGGAGAAGAGAAAAGCTGAGCAGCCTTTAGTCCAAATCATAACTTACGACGAAGTGCTACAGGAGCATCGAGAACGCCTTGCCCGCCACAGAGGAAGACCCTGGACAGAGGAAACCAGTTCCATGTAGGCGTCAAGGGTGCGGGAATCACATGTTTTTCGAACCCCAATGAGCCTTCGAACGAGCCCTGTCCAATCAACACGTTACCTAGAGCCCCCAAGGGAGGATTTCTGAACCTGAATCGATTAGAATTCTCCGGCGATGGCGAGCCTTATTGACGAACTGCTGAATATCCCCATCCCCCAGAAGCTTTGGCATTACACCTCGCTCCAAGGCTTCCTGGGCATCGTGACGACCAAGAGAATGTGGGCCACCGACCTCCGGTTCCTCAACGATGAAGAGGAATTCATTCATACGCGCACCATCGCCGACGAGGTAGTTCGGGACGCCGACGAATTCGATGCGGATGGATTTCCAAACAGAGAATGGCTACGTAAAGCGGTCAGCCTCGCCTTCGATAGTGGTCCTCTGGCTAACATGCAGGTCTTTGTTATCTGTTTCTCGGCTTCCGAAGATCAACTCGGCCAGTGGCGGGGCTATTCTGATGGATCGAGCGGCGTAAGCCTGGCCTTTGATCTTCACCACATCCGCCCTCCAGCAGATAGCGGTAGCGGCGTATTGTTTGCCCCCTGTGTCTACAATGCCGCTCGCAAAAAAGAACTGTTGCTCAGCGCTCTCTATCCGGTCAAAGAGGAACTCACCCACTACTACAAGCGAGCGTTCGAGGCTGCGTGCGATCAAGATCCCCGCAATCGGACAGGGAACAGGGAAGAAGTCGTGAACAGATTCTTGGAAGCAAATCCTACCCAAAAAAGGACTGTTGAGGATTTCAAAACCGCCGTTACCAAGACCCGTTGGAACTGTCTGCGGATTGCTGCCCTACTGAAAAACGATTCATTTGAGGAGGAGAATGAATGGAGATTAGTCCTTCCGGTACTCCTGGACGAACCAGTGGCGCCAAGGAATCCTCCCCAGTTTCGAATTGGAAAGACGACACTAATTCCGTATGTCGCTCATCCGTTTTCGCCTAACAAGATCGTTGACGCAATTCTGGGTCCGGGCAGTGATGATAGTTCCATTCTAGCCGCGAGGAGTTTTCTCAAATCCCAGGGATATGACCTCGAGCCGAGGCTTTCTCGAGTACCCTATCGCTCCTCATAAGAGATCGCTCGGCAAGGGTTCAAAAAACCTTTTCGTGTTTTTTGAACCCTGCGTCGGGGAGTTACGCCCTCTGATTCTGTTCGACTTGCCGGCGGCGTTGCGTTAGGGTTTTCGGAACCCTCGTCGAGAGCAGGTGAGCCGATGCCGATACACACGACGCCGCTGTCCCAACTCACGTCTGCCGATTTGCAGGAACTCCTTGACGGAAAGGCTGTCGAAAACATCCGCCTGGAGTTTAAGCTCCTCGTCCCCGGCAAAGATGAAACTCTTAAGAAGCTTTCCTCGTTCGCCAACACGTTCGGCGGGTTTATGGTGATTGGTGCAAAAGCCGACAGTGCAGACGGACGGATCGAGGACCTTCCAGGAGTGGACGAAGAGGCCAGCTACAGGCAAAAAATAGTGCAGTGGTGCTTTGACGGCGCGAGTCCGCCATTGACAGTCGAAGTTTCGGATCCCATTCCGGCGCCATCCGGTAACGGGAAGTTTTGTTACGTAATCTCGGTAACTGAAAGCGATGTGGCGCCCCACTTCCTAAACGGCAGAAAAGGCATTTGGGTGCGGGCGGACGAATTTAGTGCGCGCTTCGAAGCGCATTTAGCGGATGAAAATGAACTTCGGCATCTGCTCGATCGACGGAAGTTGATCACAGAACGGCGTGAGCTGCTGCTTGATCGCGCAAGAAAGCGATTCGATACATACGTTGCCCGAACACATACGGATTACGGTGGCAACCGAACCACTGTCGGATCGCTACTTGAACTTTGCATCGTTCCTCGCTTTCCCGCGAGACAGCTCTGTCAGCAAGAAGAACTCGATTCTCGAATCAAGGAAAACTGGATCAGGTGGCGTGGCGTTATGTTCCCGGATCCAGGCAAAGAGATTTTGTCTCAGCACGAGAGTGCCATTGTGCTGAGTCCAGCCCGAGCGCTTTCAATTTTTGAAGTAAACGCATGGGGGATGTTTTACTACGTCGTGAGAGTCGACGAGGACCACAATGCAATGCGAGGCATCTACGTTCGCCAGTTTGTCGGCTATTTACTGCTGTTTCTGAAGCATACGGGTCAGGTGCTTAAAAGCTTAGGTTACTCAGGACCACTTGAAATCAGGATAGCCCTGGATGCTCTTCTCTCCGTGCAGTGGCTCGATATTCAGCAAGGAACGTGGTATTCGGCTAAACCAGGCTCAGAACTCGACAATGACGTCAAATTCTCGCTTAGTACGATGCGGGAACAGTTGAGTGATCGGCCAGATGCAATCGTAATGGAACTGCTTCGATATGTCTTTTTTGCAGTCAATTGGTCCGACATGGTGAACAGTCAGCAGAAACTCGAAAAGCTCATACGAGAAGGTAAGGAATTTAATCGCTGGTGATGCTTTGGGCCGCTAGGTTCAAAAAACCATTTCCCGGATTTTGGAACCGTCTAGGACGCCGATAGATAGTTCCGACCCAAACACCCATTCTGTCGACGGATCTGATTCTAACCAAGTGCATCAAAAACAAATCTTTTTGGGCAAGCTGGCCGGCGAATTGTGGGCAAGCGAAAAGAACGACTTGCGAGCTGCCATCGCCAGGGGGATTTTGGGCAGGGCGGGCGCGATAGGGTTTTTGGGCAGGTGGGCAATGAAAAAGCTTACCGTCGCATCCGCCGCGGGAATGCCGAGTAGCCCTTCAGGCGTCGAGTTGGCAACCTTGACTTGAACTTACATACGCCCTAGGATTTGGGTCTCAGGTGTTTCAGGTGTTTCCTTCCTAGGCATAGATCTATGAACCGCCACATCCGCAAGTTTGTCGTTCTGGGGATCGCAATCGCGCTTCTGGTGACAGTGACAGTGGCGCAGAAGCCCCCGGCTCCAGGTCCTCCCCCTCCGCCTGCCACACCCCCAAACGGTTCCGTAACTCCCGGTCCCCCGAATTCTGATCCAAGCCCATCGAGAGAGGATCTTGTGATGTTTCTTCGGGGACGCGTTGCAACCCACGACGGCACACCGGTTCCAAACGATCTGTTGGTTGAGCGGGTCTGCAACAACAGGGTGCGTCAAGAGGTGTATGCATCTCTTCGCGGCGATTTCAGCATGCAATTAGGCTCGAGGACCGATTCTTCTCCTGAAGCTAGCGCCGATGCGGCTTCGCCCTATGGAGTGGCCAATAGAAATTCGGACACGGGAATTTCACGACACGAGTTGACGAATTGTGAATTACGGGTCTCGGGCTCGGGCTTTTACTCCCGTGTCAT
>Ga0182024_10015184_pt1 | contig 14790 bp, 9 predicted proteins | sample P32metaG_FD_120480 | JGI IMG/M metagenome (GOLD analysis project Ga0182024, IMG submission 120480) | Permafrost microbial communities from Stordalen Mire, Sweden - P3-2 metaG (Illumina Assembly) | ecosystem: Environmental > Terrestrial > Soil > Wetlands > Permafrost | place: Sweden: Stordalen... | reverse complement strand
TCCGACCACTTTCTGCAGGAGGAATCATCATGGCGTACGAGCTGGAAGATGAACTGGCAGCTGAACTAGAGGACGAACTGGAAGACGAGGGCGAACTGGAAGACGAAGACGAACTCGAGGATGGGGATCGAGACGTCAATCTGGTATTTGGCGGCGGCCGCAAAGCTCGGAAAAGTTCGAGAAGAAGCCGCATCGCAGAAAGAGTGGCGAGCATGATCGTCGATTGCCATTGCCACGCGGGGAAAGGCGATCGCATGACCGCCCCTTGGAATACCGACGCGCCCATTGAACCGTATTTGCGCCGCGCGCGCCGGGCAGGCATTGATAAGACGGTTGTGTTTGCTCCATTCCATAGCAACTACGACGAGGCCAACCGGCAGGTTGCGCGTATTGTGGCCCGCTTTCCCGGACGGCTGATTGGCTTTGCCTTCGTTCATGCCACGCGCGATGCCGGCCGCATCTTCAGCATGGTGGAGCGGGCGCGCAAGTGGGGGTTTCGCGGCATCAAGTCCCACGGGTTTCAAGCCATGCCTACGCGCGAACTCTGCGAAGCCGCCCGCGCCTTCCGGATGCCGTTGCTGGCAGACGTGGTCGGACGCGCGGAAGTGGTGGATCTGCTCGCCTCCCAGTTCCCAGATGTGAACTTCATCATTCCTCACCTGGGCAGCTTCGCCGATGACTGGCGGGCACATCAGCGCGTAATCGACCAGCTCGTGCGCTACCCCAATGTCTATACCGATACTTCGGGGGTGCGTCGCTTTGATTACATCGTGGAAGCGATCAAGCGCGCGGGTGCGCGAAAAGTTTTGTTTGGCTCCGATGGGCCGTGGCTTCATCCCGGCTTGGAGCTGCACAAAGTTCGTTTGCTGCGCTTGCCACCCGATCAAGAGAGCCTGATCTTAGGCGGCAACATCATAAGGTTGCTGCGCCAGGTGCGATCGGAAGTAGATCCAAAAGATATGAGGCGGGTAAGACGGGAGCGTTCATCATCGGCCACCGCGGGCGCGCAGGCTATGGAAGCCGGCAGTTCACTGCCACCGGGAACACAAGTTGAGCACATCTGCAATCACTTTGTTGGGATGACCCTTCGCAACCATGCGCACGATTTCCTGCTCGCGCGGGCTGAGTTGAACACGGTTGCGGTTGGGCATGCGCAGCAGCAGGTAGCGCGAGCCATCCACCTCGGTATCGATCAGCACCTCTTCTGAGGAGTTCCCGCCGCCGGAGTCGACGCTTCCTCCGGTGAGCGTCTCGATTAATTGCGCGAAGGTTCGTGTTACCGCATCGGCAGAGGCATGCTTGGATTCGACGGTGGCGTCGATAGCGATCAGGGAGGGGCTGGTGCGCATGGGTAGTTCTCCATCTGCAATGGAGCAGGAATCCATTGTCTGACGTTGTGCAGTCGCCACCGCAACGGAGGAACTCCCTCCTGGGCGCCATCCCGCGGCACTTGTCGCTTTTCTTGATAGTGTTCCTGCAGCTATTTTCGTTGCAAAAGAAATCTGCGAGTTGGGGAAAGATATGACCGGCAGCGTATCAAAAACAGTCCCTTCTTCTAGCGACGCGCAAACTGGGTAACTTGCGCGACGGACTGTGACTGTATTTTTGGCTGCTCAGCCCTTCTGGGTGAACTCCGATTGCCAGAGACTTTAACCCTTCTGAGCGTTTCTGAGCGGAGCAGTCAAGTTCTGTTACGAAAACGGAACAAGCAGTGAACGATATCTGCTAGGTACCAGATCAAAACGACAGCTACAGGAGGCTTAGGAATATCAAATCCTGCGCCAAAACGGCATACACGGAACCAAATACCGCCACGGTTTGGCGAAACGCGGCATCCACTCGTTTCTCAGCACGGAACAGTTGCGCTGCGACGAAGGCCAGACTTCAATAACCATGTAGAACCAAAGCTTCGGAGGTTTTGAGTGTGAGCGCCTCACCAAGCAAGCGGGCAGGCTACAGCCTAGCTACAAGAATCTCTGGTAACGAGCTAATATGGGTCGCCTATCTATTCTCATCTTTGAACATCGTTAGCGATTTGGAGGCATTCCGTGAGTAAGCGTTGGTGCGTTCTATGCCTGGCTATTTCTCTGGGAGCTTTGCCAGTTCTAGCGCAGGATGATGCGACGGTGGCCCGAACTGCGGCGGGATGCGGTCTGAGTGAGATGTTCAACGTGCAGACCACGGACCTGAAACATCCTGTTGGACAGACGGAACAGGGCAAAGCACTGGTCTATTTTTTTGTAGACTTTGTTACTGCCCCTACGATGCGTGTTGGAGTCGATGGAAATTGGGTCGGTGCGAACGAGGGGAAGTCATATTTCTTTTTTCAGGTCGACCCGGGAGAGCATAATGTCTGCACGGAGTGGCAGTCGGGAGCCTTCAAGAAATCGTCCGAGCGGGTCGGAGAAGCGATGCATCTGACGGCCGAGGCCGGAAAAACATATTACCTACGGCTGAACTTCAGCTACCAGCGGATGCATCTGGAGGTGTCGGATGAGGCGGAAGGGCATTTCTTGGTTGGGTCGTCATTATTCGCGACGTCGCAGCTGAAGAAGAAATGAAGGAGATTTAATTAGGACCAGCGCTTTTGTTGCAGTGCGGAGAAATGGGATCCAAACAAGCAGTAAGTGACGTACGCCATTCATCTACACCGTTGCGTTAAATGGTGAAAATCGCCGCTACAGTCAAAACCAGTCAACCCGTGCTAAGGCCAGTGATCGACAGTTGACTGGCGAACCGAGCAAGCTTACAAGATTGCATAGCTGGAAGGAAAGATCGCTGGAGAGCGAAGTCTCCGGAGCTTTGGGACTCGCTGAACGGATCTTCTCGAAAGACCCCGTCGGGGACGGCAACCAATAATAGGGCGTGGAATGACCTGTTTGCGTGTGGTGCGAAGTTTTGTGCTGCTGATTGTTGCCTGCATGGTGACAAGTTTCCTGCTGGCACAAACTGCTGCGAGTTCGGCTTCACAGGAAACTTCTTCTCTCCCGGCGTCCCGGGTTGCGCGCCTGCGGCATGGCATCAACGCCAGCAATTGGTTCGCGCAAGTTTATGACAGCCGCGGTTATACGAAGGAACACTTTCAGAGCTGGACTACGGCCGAGGACATCGCACTCATCAAATCGATGGGCTTCGACCACGTGCGGCTGAGCGTGAACCCGCAACCCATGATGACGAACCATCGAGCGGGCGAGATTTCACAAGAAAATCTCGGCTATCTCGATGCTGCAATGAAAATGATTCTGAATCAGGGGCTGGCGGCGGTGGTCGATCTTCATCCGGAGAGCGACTTCAAGACGCGCCTCACGAAAGACGACAGCTTTGTGCAGGAGTTCGCCGACTTCTGGCGTGCGCTGGCGCGGCATTATTCAACGTGGGACGCGGAACGAGTGTTCTTCGAAGTTCTGAACGAACCGGAGTTCAGCGACCGGTACCGATGGTACGGTGTGCAAGCGAAGTTGGCGGCCGCGATTCGCGAAGGCGCTCCGCAGCATACGATTATCGCGACTGGAGGGCGCTGGTCCGACGACGACGATCTGGTTTTCCTCGAGCCCTTGCGCGATCCCAACGTGATTTACAACTTTCATTTCTACGAGCCTCACATCTTCACGCATCAGGGAGCGACGTGGGGCGCTTATTCCTGGCAGTGGGTGAAAGGGTTGCGTTATCCATCGTCGCCGGAATCGGCCGCCAAAGTGGCGGCGAGCGCGCCCGATGCAGTGGACCGTCTGGCTGTGATTCGCTATGGACAAGATCATTGGGATGCGGAGCGCATCGACGCCGAGATCACGCAAGTCGCAGAGTGGGGCCGGCAGCGCGGCGTTCCAGTAATGTGCAACGAGTTTGGCGTCTACCGTGCCTTTGCGGAGCCGCAGGATCGTGCGGCATGGATTCGCGACGTCCGCACGGCCCTGGAGCTGCATAACATGGGATGGACCATGTGGGATTATTCCGGCAGCTTCGGAGTCGTGACGAAAAAAGATGGGCGAAGCGTTCCGGATGAAATCACTTTGCGTGCGCTTGGGCTGAAGTCGGACGCGAAGTAGATGAGTCGCTCCGCGATTCATCTAGCTGTGAATCTCAGTGGAGCGGAACCGGCGCCTGCTGGAATTCCAATTGAAAAAATACAACGCGCACATCGACCCTGCAGCAACCAAAGGTACGATCATTCCGGCTAGCAAACTGCCGAAACGGTTCGACGCGTAACCGAGCAGCCATGGCATGAAGGCGCCACCAAAGTTTGCCATGGTGAACATGCCGGAACCAATACGCGATGTGGCATCTCCGAATTCGTGAGACAAAAGAGAAATGGTAATTGGATACACAGCCGCCAGGCCGAAACCAGCGATGCTGGCGCCAACCAGCACGCTTGGCAGCGCATGTGAAAAAAGCAGCCACACCAGTCCAGCGCAAGCTAGCAGAAGTCCGGCGCGAGCTAGTGTGACGTCCTCGATCCTATGCAGCAAGATCGAAGCCAGCCACCTTCCTATCATCAGGGCAGAATAAAAAAAAGAGGGGCTCATCAGGGCAAGGTCGAATGGCCCTGTACCGAAAGTTTTAGCGTACGAGGCAATCCATCCACCTACAGAATTTTCCGCTCCAACATAGAGAAAGAAAAGCGCTGCGAACAGTGGGAGAGATGCGCTTCTCCAGTCGATTGGCGCGGCGCTCGTGGCACTCTTGGCGCGAGTCACGTGAGGTTCGACAATATGCGATGGCATGGCCGCAATGCCCAGGCACACGAGGAAGAGGACTGCGGCGAAACTGGCCAGCAGAAGCGTCAATTGGCCCCTGGGCGCGGCGGACGCGACCAGGAACGGGCACGCGACGGCGCCGGTGCTCCAGGAAAAATTCAAACGGTTCAGCGCCGCGCTCCGCCGCAGAGGATTAACGTCGGCGACCAGCAGATTCGCAGCCGGAATCGCGAGTCCCAGGCCTACACCATAAAGTGCAATGCAGAGCATTCCCAGGATTCGTGAACTGTAAGGTAGGGCCGCTACTCCAGCGGCCATGCCGAGCAGTCCGATCTTGATAGCGAATCGAAATCCCCACCGAGATACGCAGAGTCCGGAAAGCGCCACGCCCACGGTCGACGCCAGGAATTGAACCGTGAACAGCGAGCCCGCCTGCGTGTAATTTAGTGACCACTTCGCCGAGAGGGTTGGCAGCATGGGGCCAAGCAGAACGGTTACGATTCCGATGGGTACGAATGCTGCGTTTGCCGCCACTGTGAGAGGCTGGGAAGAATTCTTGACCTGCGGTATTTGGGCGACACTCATGGATAGGGCGGAGGCAAATTCACACCCGTTCGTGCGGCGCGGATTTCATTGTATACACAATCAGCTACCGCAACATCGCAGAGGCGAAGAACAACGCATCGCGTAGATGGGAGCGGAACTGCATGAAATTCATTTAGGCTTTTCGTCTTGAGGGGATGAAGAGGTTTCAAGGCAGAGCGCGGCGCCGCCGGCGATGCCCGCCTCCGCGCCGTAATGAGCCGTCACCAGCGGGATTTCCTGACAATGCGAATTCACGCACCAACTGGAAAGGTGATCGCGTATTTCTCCAAAGAACGGCTGCAGCATAGAAGCTACGCCTCCGCCAATAATCATCACGTCGGGCTCGAGCAAGTCCACAATGTTGCCCAGCCAGACGGTGAGAAACATGGCGGTCTCCTGCAATATTTCTTTTGCCAACAAGTCGCCTTCAGCGTACGCTCGACCCACCATCTCACTGGTGATGCGATCCAGATGGCCTCCGGCTTGTTGCAGAATTGTAGAGGATCGGCCCGCAGCGATTTTCTCGGACGCTCGTCGAGCAATCGCTGGCCCAGACGCGAGAACTTCGATGCAACCGAGCTTGCCGCATGCGCAACGCGGGCCACGATAGTCAATGGTCATGTGACCGCCCTCTGCAGCGGCTCCAGTGCGGCCGTGATAGATGCGGCCGTCGAACACGATGCCGGTGCCTATGCCAGTGCCAATCGTGGCGCAGAAAACATTTCGATAACCGCGGCCCGCACCCCACAACGACTCCGCCAGCGCCGCAGCATTGCCATCATTGTCGACGCGGACGGGCAATCGATAAGCCTGAGAAACCAAATCCGCCAAAGGAAAATTGCGCCACCCCGGCAAGTTAGGCGGATTGACGACGATGCCGGTGCGGGGGTCTAGGGGGCCGGGAGCGCAGATGCCGATGCCGGAGACCACATCGTGCGGATCTGCTGCGTCGCGGACTGCGTCGATGGCAGAGGTGACGGAAGCCAACCCAGATGCGGCGTTTGAGGCCTCCATGGGAACTCGCGCTGCGTGAAAAATTTCTCCCGTCGCGGTCACTAAGCCTGCGGCTACTTTTGTGCCGCCGACATCCACGCCGATAAAATATTCTTTTTTCATGCCAAATACGGAGTAGCGCTTACCCCTCAAGCTATGTCTTGCATCTATTTAAATATACGGGAGGAAGTAACAGGTTGAATATTCCGGGCAATGAAGTAGCGCTCTTGCGTGAGTTGTATGATTAAAAGATCGTTATGCCGAAATTGTGTCCCCGCGCTAAAGACCGGGCGCTGATTCAGATCGTAGATTCAGCGTTGGCTGAAGCTGCGCGTCGCAGCGGGGAGTGGCTGGTTTGCCGGCCGGGATGCACGCAGTGCTGCATCGGAGTTTTTCCCATCAATCAACTCGACGCCTTGCGCTTGCGGCGCGGACTTACCGAGCTTCAGAAGCTTGCGCCCGAGCGGGCTGATCGCGTGCGCGAACGCGCCCGCGAAGCAGTGGCTCGCCTGACTCAAAACTCCCGGGCGATGCTGTGAGTGGATTGTTAGATGAAGATGACGCCTCTGCCGCGCGCTTTTCTGAGTTTGCCAACGATGAGCCTTGCCCAGCACTCGATCCTGAAAGACGGAATTGCGAACTCTACGAATCGCGCCCTATGACTTGCCGTGTTTTTGGGCCGCCGGTCCGTTCAGAAGATGGGTTAGGAGTGTGTGAACTGTGCTATCACGGCGCTTCGGACGAGGAGATCGCTGCCTGCGAGATGACGCCTGATCCCAACGATCTTGAATCTGTGCTTCTGAAAAAAGTCGAAGATGACACGGGCGTTCGCGGAGAAACTATTATCGCTTTTTGTCTGGCGAGTTGAGCAGATCGATTTTGAGCAGATCGATGCTGAGCAAAAGGAGAGACAAGGGAAGTCAGTTCTTTCTCTTCTCCAGTTCGGCCCAGCGTGCGTAGAGCGCATCCACTTTTTCCTGAGCTTCCTCCATCTCCGCGTGCGCAGAGACCAAGCGTGGGCCGTCGCTGACAATTTGCGGATCTTCAAGTTGGACGCGTTTGGCCTGCAGGAGTTCCTCGGCGTCGGCTACGCGCTGCTCGATTGAGTCATACTCACGCGCTTCGAGATACGAGAGCTTCTTTTTTCCCGTCGGCTGGCCAGCGTTCTCATCTGGAGCCGCAGCTCGTCCGGCAGAGCGGGCATCGTTTCTCGCCGACTGCTTGCGCTCTTCCTGCCATGTTTCCCACTGCGAGTAATCGGCGAAAAGGCCTGCTCCGCCCATACCGTCGAGGCCGAGGACGACGGTGGAAACGCGATCGAGCATGTAGCGGTCATGGGTTACCAGAACGAGCGAGCCGCGAAACTCCAGAAGGCTTTCCTCCAGAATATCGAGCGTTGGGATGTCGAGGTCGTTCGTGGGTTCATCGAGCAGAAGAACATCTGCGGGCTGCAGCATGAGCTGAGCAATTAACACTCGCGCGCGCTCGCCGCCGGAAAGGCGGCCCACCGGTTGATTCAGTTGTTCGCCATCAAACAAAAACTTTGCCGCCCACGAAGCTACGTGAATCACGCGGTCTTGATATACGACGGAATCGCCTTCCGGAGCCAGGGCACGGCGCAGAGTTACATCGGGATCAAGTTCGCGACGCTGATCGAAATACACTATGCGTAGCCAGTCAGCGCGATGAATGTCCCCGCTGGCCGGTGCTGATTCTCCGCGCAGCAGCCGCAGTAAACTCGACTTCCCGCTGCCGTTCGGTCCCACCAGGCCGACTTTCATTCCTGCGGTGATCACGCAGTTGAGTCCGGAGAACAATGTGTGATCTCCAACCTCGCAGGAGACGTTTTCCATTTCGATCAAGCGCTTGGTTTTTCTATCGGTGGCGGAGAAATCTATCTGCGCCGTTCCGCTTCTGCGTCTGGCATTCAGGTCTGCGAGTTCGCCCATCAACTCGCCAGCCTTGTCGATGCGCGCTTTGGATTTTCTGGTGCGCGCCTTGGCGCCGCGGCGAAGCCACTCGATCTCTTTATGAACCAGATTTTCAAGCGCTTCCTGCCGCTTCGACTGCGAGTGCAGGAATTCCTCTTTCTTCTCGAGGAATCGGCTGTAGTTTCCCGAGACGCGGAGCAATCCATCGGGATACGTTCGGTTCAACTCCGCCATTTCGCTGGCGACGTTTTCAAGGAAGTAGCGATCGTGACTGACCACCACGCAGGCGAATGGCGCGGCTTCTAACAGCGTCTCCAGCCACTCGATCCCGGCCAGGTCCAAATGATTTGTGGGTTCATCGAGCAATAGAATGTCTGGCCCCTGTACTACCGCCTCAACGATTGCCAGACGTTTTTGCCAGCCTCCCGATAACTCGGAGGCTTCTGCGTCGAGGTCTTCGAAGCCGGCGCGTCCTAGAGTTTCCGCGAAGCGAGTGCCGCGTTCTGATTCGGGCACCGTGGCTCGCTCCATGGCGCTCTGCGCAACGGATCGGACGGTTGCTCCCGACTCGAATGTCGAGTCCTGCTCGATGTAGCTGAGGCGGATCCGTTTGCGGACCGCGATTTCGCCGCTATCGGGACTAACGTCGCCTGCGAGAATCCGCAACAGAGTTGATTTGCCGGAACCGTTCGGACCGATCAAGCCGATGCGGTCACCCTCGGAGACTCTAAAGAAGATGTTCTGAAAGAGCGGGTTAGCTCCAAAGGCTTTCGATATTCCTTGGGCATTGATGATCGGCGGCAACGACGTAGCTTCTCCTGGCAGCTAGATTGAGGGTATCAGGAAAACTCATGGCCGCGCGGTGAGCACCGGGGCGGAAGGGTCATGTAACATACTCCGAACCAACCTTCTTCTATCAGCGTGGAGAGTTCCGATGCAACGATTTCCTAAGACTCCGGTAGTCGTCACACTTGCTTGCACGATGTTGCTCACCGCAACCGGCGCACAAACTGTCGAGAAGCCGGATTTGAGCAAGCAGCCGACTCTTTATGTGGTCGGCTATGCGCACCTCGACACCGAGTGGCGATGGGAATATCCGCAGGTCATCAACGAATATATTCGCAAAACGATGGAGGATAATTTTGCGCTGTTGGATAAATATCCTCATTATGTTTTCAACTTCAGCGGGGCTAATCGTTACCGGCTGATGAAAGAATATTTTCCAGCCGATTTCGCGAGACTGAAGAAGTACGTGGATGAAGGAAGGTGGTTTCCGGCGGGATCATCCATGGAAGAGGGTGATGTTAACGCGCCCAGTGCCGAAGCGATCATCCGGCAAGTTTTGTATGGCAATAACTGGTTTCGAAAGGAGTTGGGCCGGGCGAGCGCGGAATATATGCTGCCCGACTGCTTTGGATTTCCGGCGTCGCTGCCGACGATTCTCGCGCACTCGGGCGTGAAGGGATTCTCGACGCAGAAGTTGGTATGGGGATCTTCAGCGCCCGCGGGCGGTCCCGAGTCTCTGGAGAAAACACCTGAAGGCACGCCGTTCAACGTGGGTGTGTGGGTGGGACCAGATGGCGAGAGCGTGCTGGCAGGATTGAACCCGGGCGCGTATGACGGCGGCATTGAGACCGACCTCAGCAAACCCTTGCCGCCGCTGCCGGCCGACACAACGCTTCAAGAGGTACGAAACAAGTTCGCAGCAATGCGCGCAAAGTTAGACCAGGAACAAAACAGCGGGCATGCATCTGACCCGAACGATATTGAGGAATCCATCCACCTGAGAAGCCAAGTGCGTGTACTTAGCCGGCTTGATGCAGATCGAGCGCAAGAACACCATCAGGGCGACTGGGCCTCGCGCGTCGAGCAGAATGGCAAAGTCGGCGGCGTTTACGCGGACTACCATTATTACGGGACCGGCGACATTGGTGGAGCTCCGGACGAGGAATTCGTAAAGCGGCTCGAGGCCATAGTGACTCGAGGCACGGCGAGTCTTCCTCCGGATGGGCAACTTTTCTGGGGGCAACAGGCGCATCCGGCGTGGCCGGCGGTGAAGGTCGGGGATGGTCCAGTTCATGTGATCTCGGCGAATGCGGAGCAGATGTTTCTCGACATCACTCCAGCCGAGAGCGCTGGACTTCCACACTACACCGGCGAAATGGAGTTGACCAACCACTCGGCGGGTTCGCTGACTTCGCAGGCTTACCAGAAGCGCTGGCTGCGGAAAGAGGAATTGTTGGCGGATGCTGCGGAGAAGGCTTCGCTGGCCGCGGAATGGCTGGGCGCGCGGCCGTATCCGCTGCAGCGCCTGAACGATGCGTGGACACTGGTGATGGGCGGACACTTTCACGACCTCGCTGCCGGCACGGCTACGCCTAAGTCCTACGAATTCGCTTGGAATGACGACGTAATTGCGATGAACCAGTTCGCGGGCGTACTGAGTGATGCCACGGAAGGAGTTTCCGCTGCCCTGGACACGGAGACGAATGGTGTTCCGCTGGTGGTCTTCAACCCGCTGAACATCGAGCGAAATGACATTGTTGAGGCGAATGTAAATTTTCCTGGAGGGATGCCGAGTGCAGTGTATGTGACCGGTCCTGACGGGAAAGAAGTTGCTTCCCAGATTTCGGATGGCAAAGTTATCTTCGTGGCCAAGGTTGCCTCTGTTGGGTACGCGGTTTACAACATTCAAGCTGCCCAGAGCAACCTGATTGGATCAACCTTGCGTGTGTCGCAGGACGAACTCGAAAACGAGTTTTATCGGGTGAAGCTGAATTCCGATGGCGATGTAGCCAGCATTTTCGATAAGTCGCTGGGCAGGGAACTGCTCAGCGCGCCGGCGCGGCTCGCGATCTCTTATGACAACCCTGAGCACTGGCCCGCGTGGAACATGGACTGGGAGCAGGAGCAGGCTGCTCCGAAGGCTTATGTGAGTGGTCCGGCAAAGATTCGAGTCGTGGAAAATGGTCCAGTGCGCGTGGCGGTGGAAGTTTCACGAGAGACAGCCGGCTCAAAGTTTGTTCAAACGATTAGCCTGTCTCTTGGTGATGCGGGAAAGCGTGTCGAATTCGCAAATGTGGTTGACTGGAATACCAAAGAGTCGAACTTGAAAGCGAGTTTCCCGCTCGCTGCCTCGAACCAGATGGCTACCTACAACTGGGACATTGGCACGATCGAGCGGCCGACCGCTGAGCCAAAGAAGTTCGAGGTGCCATCGCACCGATGGATTGACCTGACTGATGCGAGCGGCACATTTGGCGCCACCATTCTGACCGATTGCAAGAATGGATCGGACAAGCCGAACGACCACACGATCCGGCTCACGTTAATTCGAACGCCGGGGACGCGCGGAGGTTATGCCGATCAAGGCACGCAGGATCTCGGACACCACGAGTTCGTTTACGGCATTGCCGGACATGCGGGCGATTGGCGCCAAGGCCAGACCGATTGGCAGGCGCAGCGATTGAACGATCCTTTAATTGCGTTCGAAGCCACGAAGCACGCTGGAGCGATGGGCCGTGAGTTTTCATTGCTCAAGGTGAGCAACCCGCGGATTCGATTGCTGGCGCTGAAAAAAGCGGAGCAGGGTGATGAGATGATCGTGCGATTGGTTGAACTCGACGGCAAGCCACAACCGGACGTCCGAATAACTTTCAACAGTCCGATTACGGGTGCGCGCGAGGTCAACGGCCAGGAGCAGCCTGTGGGATCGGCCCATGTGAACCGTGGCGCGCTGGTGACTTCGTTCTCCGCATATCAACCGCGTACGTTTGCTGTTAAGCTCGCCGCCGATCTGAACAAAGTTGCTGCGGTACATTCGACGCCAGTTCCACTGCGTTACTCCTTGGCCACGGCCAGCAATGATGGACAAAAATCGCAAGGCGGATTCGACCGCCGGGGCAACGCTCTTCCAGCGGAGATGCTGCCTGCTGAGATCAAGTTCAATGATGTGCGATTTCAGCTGGCCGCAGCGAAGACTGGCGCGCCGAATGCGGCTGCGGCGAAAGGGCAGAAGATCGATCTGCCAGCTGGAAATTATAACCGTGTGTACGTGCTAGCAGCCTCGGCTGATGGAGATCAGAAGGCTACATTCAAGGTGGGCGACGCCGCGGTCGAAGTGAACATTCAGGATTGGGGAGGGTTCATTGGTCAGTGGGATGACCGACAGTGGACTTCGAAGGATACTTCTCACGACGACTACGGGGAGATGACGGGCATCAAGCCGGGTTACATCAAGCGAGCCGATCTGGCGTGGTACTGCTCGCATCATCACAACGCCACGGGCGAAAATGTGGCTTACGGCTATTCTTATCTGTTTGCGTATCCGATCGACTTGCCGCCTGGCACGAAGACGATCACGCTGCCGAATAACGACAAGATACGCATTCTGGCGATGTCGGTGGCTGAAGAGAATCCGGAAGTGAAAGCGGCGCAGCCTCTTTATGATGAGCTTCCTGAGCAGCGATCGGAGACGGAGTGAAGGCCCAAGATCGCTACTAGTTACTTATGCTGGAAGAGAACTCGAAGGCCACGGCTCTTAATGTTCTTCAGAATTCGCAGAACTGCCTGGCCAGCGTTCTCAGGGCGGGGAGCTTTGGCGGCGGCCACGCTTCGGGCTAGATGCGTCTTGGCGGAGGGGTGTCCTGTGCTGAGGGTGCATCTCTCTTTCGGTTTCGCTCGGCACATAGGGCAGCGAACCGACAATATTTGTCGCAATGTGAGTTTCTTGGGCTGCACACTAACATTATTGAACGGCAGTCGTATGAAAGATGATCAATCTTGCTCTTGGAGATTTTCAATCGACCAGGGATGGGAATCTTGCCGGGAAGGGATAAGTCTCCGCTAATTATTTAGCGGACGCTCAGCCCTCCATGGTGGAGACATCTCCCGCGTCTACGCCCGCTTCTTTCGCCTTGAGAAAGCGGCGCAGAATCTTTCCCGATCTTGTCTTCGGCAATGAAGCCACGAACTCCAGAGACGACGGAGTCGCGATCGGTCCCAGCTCTCTACGCACGTGTTCGATGAGAGCCGCCGATAGCGCATCGGAAGCCACGTGATCGGCGCGAACCTGCACGAACACTTTTATGGTCTCGCCCTTCATAGGGTCGGGCACGCCGATGGCGGCAGCCTCAGCAACCGCAGGATGCGACACCAGCGCGCTTTCGACCTCGGCGGTGCCGATGCGGTGCCCGGCTACATTGAGCACATCGTCGTAGCGACCGAGCACGGCGATGTATCCATCCTTGTCTTTCATGGCGACGTCTCCGGTCACATAGCAGCCGGGAATCACCTGCCAGTCACGTTCGTAGCGTGCCGGATCGCGCCATACGGTTCGCAGCATGTGAGGGAATGGACGCTTGAGTACGAGCCTGCCTCCCACTCCCGCAGGCGCTGAGTTGTTGTTTTCATCCAGCACATCGGCCTCCGCTCCTGGCATCGCCACGCCGCACTTTCCGGGACGCATCGCCATCGTCGGGGGCGTGCCGAGCGTGGGCCCACCTAACTCCGTTTGCCACCAGTTGTCGATGACGTAGCCCCACTTACCGTCGCCGGCCAAGTGAGTCTGTGCCCAACGCCAGGCTTCCGGATTCAGCGGCTCGCCCGCGCAAGCGATTACGCGCAAGGTGGTCAGGTCGTGCGCGGCGGGATAACTCTCGCCGTAACGCATGAACATTCTTAATGCTGTCGGCGCAGTGAACATCTTGGTGACGCCGTAGCGTTCGACGATTTCCCAGGCGACTCCGGGATTCGGGTAGTCGATAGCCCCTTCGCGAAACAGTGTGGTCACGCCGGCACAGAGTGGCGCGTAAACAATATAGGAATGGCCGACGACCCAGCCGATATCGGATGTGCACCAGAAAATATCGCGGTCGCCCACGTCGTAGTAGTTTTCCAAATGATAGGTCGTGCCCACCATGTATCCGCCGTGGACGTGCAGCACGCCTTTGGGTTTGCCGGTTGAACCAGAGGTGTAGAGCAGGAACAGCGGATCCTCCGAGTCCATTTCTTCCGCGGGACAAACCGGAGAAAACTTGAGTAGTTCGTTGAAGTCGATCTCACGTGGACCGCTAAGCTCGACACCGGTTCGCGAATACACGACAACTTTCTCGACGCACCCCAGTTTTTCTACAGCCTCATCAACGATGGCTTTAAGGTCCACGGTCTTGCCACGGCGAAAGCCAACGTCGCCAGCAATTACGATCTTGGCGTCCGCATCGACAATGCGGTCGCGGAGCGCGGTGTGACCCAGGCCGGCATATACGACCGAATGAATCGCGCCTAGCCGAGCGCAAGCCAGCATGGCGACTACACCTTCAATCGTCAGTGGCATATAAATGATCACACGGTCGCCCTTCACCACGCCCAACGATTTCAATCCGTTGGCGAAGCGGCAGACCATGCGGTGAAGCTGCCCATAGGTGACGATGCGCTCGCTGCCGTCTTCGCCCAGCCAGATGAAGGCAGCTCGATTGCGCCGGTCAGAGTCAGCATGCCGATCGAGTGCATTGACAGTGATGTTGGTCTTGGCGCCGGTGAACCATTTGTGGTGGACGCCATCCCACTCCAGCACGCGGTCCCACTTC
>Ga0182024_10015183_pt1 | contig 14790 bp, 13 predicted proteins | sample P32metaG_FD_120480 | JGI IMG/M metagenome (GOLD analysis project Ga0182024, IMG submission 120480) | Permafrost microbial communities from Stordalen Mire, Sweden - P3-2 metaG (Illumina Assembly) | ecosystem: Environmental > Terrestrial > Soil > Wetlands > Permafrost | place: Sweden: Stordalen... | reverse complement strand
TTCCATCCCGATCTTTCCTGCACCATTCATCACCGCAATCGAAATGCTTTCCTTGTGCACATCCATACCGATATACTTTTTGCTATCCATTGAGGGCGTTCCTTTCCGTAGGGATTGAGGCAACCACCCAAACCCTACTCCAAAAGGGGCGCCCTTTTATATTGCGTCGCGTTGTCGGAAACTTACACACTCTCCAAGCGCGATTAGACAATATTAGAAAAGTTTGACGGCTAAGTCTGTTGGGTTGTCGCCCACCGGGATCATGGTGACGAGGTAGTTGGTACGCACGCGAATGATGGAGATGTCGCCGGAGTCGTGGTTGACGGCGAGGAGCAGATTTTCCTGCGGATCGAAGCGCAGCGCTGAAGGGGATTGGCCTGCAGGGACGGGGAAGCCTTTGCCGGGGTCGCGGTCGAGGCGGCGATCCACGATATCGACTGGGATGATGCGGTTGGCCGCCGCGTCGGAGACATACATCAGGCTGGCGTCGGCGCTGAGAATGGCGCGTGTGGGGGCGGAACCCAGCACCATGTAGTCGCCCACTTCGTGCGTAGCAGTGTTGATGACCTGCAGTCCGTGAGCTTCGGGTGAGATCAGGTAGAGTTCGCCGCCGTCGGGCTTGAGCAGCATCTGCGTGGGACGGCCGGCGAGTTCGAGATGCGTCAGCAGAACGCCACGACGCAGGTCGACCACGGAGACGCGAGCTTCGCTGGCGCTGCGAATGAAGGCGATGGAACTGTCCGCCATGATGGCGATGTCTTCGGGACGCGCGACGACCGGGATGGTGCCACGCAACGCGAGAGTCGCGGCGTCATGAAGGGCCACGGTGGCGTCGCCACGATTGGCGACGACTATGGTTTTACCGTCGGGAGTGCTGCGGGCGAGAACCGGCTCCCGGCCCGTTTTAGCGGAGCGCAGGACGGCGCGCGTCGGGCAATCGATCGCGACCAATGTGTTGTTACCCGAGGACGTGACATAAGCGCGAGCGCCGTCGGGCGAAAAGTCCAGCGCGTAGGGAAGTGGTCCAACCGGAATTTTTGCGACCACTTGATTGTTGCGCGTGTCTAAAACCCAAACAAAACCTTCCGCGGTGCTGACGCCCCAGACTTCTGGCCGGGTTGGATGTTCACGGACCCCAGATAATTTTTGGCCGATGGCGACGTGGGCGACGACGCCGAGTTTTACCAGGTCCACTACCGTGAGGTTTCCGTCGGCAGTGGTGATGTAGGCGTTGAGGCGCAGGCCGGGACGAAGGAACGATGGGCGATGCTCGAAGGCGACCAGGACCAGGGCGGCCGCGAGGAGGATTCCCAAGAGCGAAAAGACGCGATAGTTGCGGGGGCGGCTCATTTAGATGTGGGCAGATCGATGCGTGACGGCGCGGTGACTGCGGCGCATCAATTGACTTCGCGGTGGAGCACGGCGGCGATTTGGCGGACTTCCGAGACTAGCTCGGCGAGCTCGCTGGGCAGGATGGATTGCATACCGTCCGAGAGGGCTTGGTCTGGAGCGTGATGGACTTCGATGAGCAGGCCGTCGGCGCCAACGGCCACGGCGGCGCGGGAGAGGGGCAAAACTTTGTGGCGTTTGCCGGTGCCGTGGCTGGGATCGACCAGGATAGGCAGGTGGCTGCGTTTTTTCACCGCCGGGATGATGGTCAGATCGAGCGTGTTGCGAGAATGGTCGGCAAAAGTGCGCACGCCCCGTTCGCAAAGCATTACGTTGTAATTGCCTTCGCTCAGGACATATTCGGCGGCCATCAGGAATTCGTCGAGCGTGGCGGACATGCCGCGCTTTAGGAGAATTGGTTTTTTGGCACGGCCGGCACGCTTGAGCAAAGAGAAATTCTGCATGTTGCGCGCGCCTATCTGGATCACGTCGGCATATTCTTCCACCAAGTCGAGGCTTTCATTGTCGATGGCTTCGGTGATGATGCCGAGACCATATTGCTTGCGGACCTGCGCGAGAATTTTCAGGCCGTCTTCGCCGAGGCCCTGAAAACTATACGGGGAAGTGCGCGGTTTGTACGCGCCGCCGCGAAAAAGTTTTACGCCGGCTTTCTTGACACCTTCGGCGGTGGCGAAGCATTGCTCTTCGGTCTCGACAGCGCAAGGGCCGCCAACCAAGCCAACGTATTTTCCACCGAAAAGAACGTCGCCGGAAGGAGTAGGAATGCGCAGGATGCTGTCTTCTTCTTTAACATCGCGGCTGACCAGTTTGTAAGGCTTGCTGACCGGAATGCATTCCACCACGCCGGGGAGCGATTCGAGCACGCCAAGATCAAGCGCGCCTTTGTTGCCAGTGATGCCGATGGCGGTGCGCAGCGCCCCAGGAATGGGATGCGCCTTAAGCCCGAGGCTCTCAATGCGTTCGCAAACAGCGCGAATCTGCGGCTCGGTGGCATGAGACTGCATTACGACTAACATGGCTGCTCCAGGCTAGGACAAGGAACAGAAGAGTTTAACTGTTGGGGAGCGAATGGAGCAAATGAGGGAGGTAAACGACTTGATAGAATATCGTCAAAAATTTTGCGGGGTTTGAATGCTATCGAACTCGCTAGGTCGGGTCAGTTCGTCGTCTTGGTGTCTTTCAGATCGAGAAGCCAGCGGGTTAGACCTTTAGGTAGAAATCCGAGTCGGGCAGTATAACCAAGAAAAGTAGTAGCGCGGAAGACGAGGCCTACAACCAAGGCGAGAACGCAGCCTGAACAGGTGAGAATAACGGGGAGTGAAGGTGAGCCAGTCATATGCCCTCCAGAGGTTGATGCTACTACCCGGCGACGCGGTGCTCAAGCTAAACGAATCTAAACGAAACGATTTAGTAGTAAACACGATTCAGTTGGGTCCATCGTCAGTTCGGATTGCTACTTCAACCGGGGCCTTGTGGATTGTTTGTATAATGCGGTTGATGTCGGGCTGCGAAATGACTGGGGTTCCGTTTTGTTTCTGGTCAAAAATTAAATCCAGGTGACCATTCGCAGGGAAAAGTTCTACGCTCAAATGTTTCGGAGGATTCTGTGGACGTCCGTACTGAAATCCTTTGAATCCCTTTCCCTGCACGTCGAAGATTCCAGAATTGGGGTCTCCCGGCACGCTAATTGCTTTTAGCATGAGCAAAACCCCCTGGCTCGCAGCCGTCCGCTCGCTGGTGAGCGGGGTAATTTTGTTCGGCGTGCTTTCCAAGATTAGGCGTTTAAAGTTGTAATCTGACTGCAATGCTTCATCGCCATAGAGTTTTTGGAAATCGTCGCGATTAATCTTAACCTCTTTCAGGACGCCATCCATGAACTCGTGAGGCTGCCCGCTCCACACGGACAGGACTTTTCCTGAACGAAAAGCAATAATTGCCTTATTGCCGCCAACGATTTTGGTTCTTTCCTTGTCGAGGTCGGTCCACGTACTTCGAAATCATAACCAAAATAGGAGAGACTCGTGCCGGACTGTTGTGAAACGGCCACATCGGTCAGCGCGACGGGCGTCAAGCTTCACAAACGGAAGTTTTCCCGCAATGTTATGTGCTTCTAGAGCGAAAAAAGTCTGAGTACCGAAAAACCAAAGATTGGCGAGAGTCACAATAACTACGATTCCAAGCGAGACCAAAATGCGTTTCCATCGGGACATAGATTTCGATCTCCGGTCGAGGCGAGGTTCTGGCACTCGCTATGGGTCTCTGGTGCCCTACTGGGCTGATTGCTGAACCTGCTCTACGGTTCAGGTGTTATTCGGAAGCAACTAATAGTCATATCTGCGGCAGCACCTGATAAAAGCGGTGGGCTCAATTGGTGCGTATTGCACGAGGATGGCCCACCTTCCGGATTTCTCGCCGAATGGGCAGAATTGGCGCGTGTGTTATAATCGTTAGTTTATGAGTGAGCGAAATTTTACATTGAGCATCGCAGCACAACCCCTGACGCGCCTGACCGAGTTTGATCCCGAAGACGAGTACCGGCCGGAACCTGAGCCGGAGGCGCTGCCGCCGGCGTGGCTGGACGGTAGCACGCGGATTGGGATTCATACTTCTATTGCGGGCGGGCACCGCAACGCCCTGGAAACGGCACGCAAGCTGGGCTGCAACGCGCTGCAGATATTTTCGGCCAATCCCAGGCAGTGGCAGGGCGGCTCGGCGCGCATTCCGGAAGTCGACGCGCAGGCTTTTCGCACGCGGCGAGCCGAACTCGGGCTTGGGCCGCTGGTCATCCACGCCAATTATTTGATTAACCTGGCCTCGCCGCAGCCGATGTTGCGGGTACGCTCGATCCAGGCGTTTCACGATGAAATCGTGCGCGGTATGTCGTTGGCCGCAGATTTTCTGGTGGTGCATCCGGGGACGCGTGGGGAAGCCACGTGCGCGCAAGCGGTAGCGACGGTGATTGAGTCCGTAAAACAGGCGTCCAAGCGTGCGTCGCTGGGCGGAATGCGGATACTGATGGAAAATACCGCGGGCATGGGGACGTGCTTGAGCTCGCGCCTGGAAGAAATGGCGGAAGTGCTGGCCGGGTTGAACGGCTTCCCGGTGGACATCTGTCTCGACACTGCGCATCTTTTTGCGTCGGGTTACGACATCCGCAGCGAAGAGGGGCTGGCTTCCACCATTGGACAGATTGAGAACACCATTGGCTTGCAACGCGTGCCAGTGATGCATATCAATGATTCAAAGATTCCGCTGGGCGGGCGGGTGGACCGTCACGAGCACATCGGGAAAGGCAAAATTGGCGCGGAAGCGTTCCGCAGGATTCTGACCCATCCGCGATTAAGCGCTGCGCCGCCGGAGGGCCTGGCGGGCCGCGTATTTATTGCCGAGACGCCCATTGACGACCCAGGCGACGACCGCAAGAATGTAGCGATGTTGTGGGAGCTCGCGGGATTGAAGGACGTTGCGCCTGCGGCGGAGAAGGGTTTTTCGATGCTGACAGCTTCGCTGAAGAAAAAAATGGATGTGCAGCGAGCTGTGGACAAGAAAAATGCGGCGGTGCTGGCGCGGCGGGGGGCTGAGGAGATCAGGAAGAAGAGCGAAGAGAGATCCCTCCACTTCGCAGACCGCCTGCTTCGCAGGAGCGAAGCAGAAAAGCAAATGCGACGGCCTGCTGGGGTCGGGATGATAGGTATTGCTGATGGCGGCAAAGGAGCCAAGGTCGCGCCGATTGCGACGAAGCCCGCGAAACAAGTAGCGCCGACAAAAAAGACAAGAAAAGTAAGTGGGGCGAGCAGGAAACGTAAAAGGGGATAGTTGAGAGTGGCGGAATACAACCCACAAGCGATCGAAGCAAAATGGCAAAAACGCTGGGTAGATGCGCGGGTCTTCGAAACGGAGGCAGATCCTTCGAAGCCGAAGTACTACGTATTGGAAATGTTGCCGTATCCCTCCGGCACCATGCACATGGGGCACATGCGCAACTACACGATTGGCGATGTAGTGGCGCGCGTGAAGCGCATGCGCGGATTCAACGTGTTGCACCCGATGGGCTGGGACGCTTTCGGCCTACCCGCTGAAAACGCAGCAATAAAAAATAATACTCATCCTAGAATCTGGACTAACAACAACATCGCGGAATTCCAGCGCGTGCTGCGGCGCTTTGGGTTCAGCTTTGACTGGCGGCGGGAAATCTCCACGTGTGAACCGGAATACTACCACTGGAACCAGTGGTTTTTTCTGCGGATGCTGGAGCGCGGGCTGGCTTACCGGAAAAAGAGCCGGGTGAACTGGTGCCCCAAGTGCTGCACGGTGCTGGCCAATGAACAAGTCGTGAACGGCTATTGCTGGCGGCATGAAGATACGCTGGTGGAGTCGCGCGAACTGGAGCAATGGTTTCTAAAGACGACGGCGTATTCGGAACAGTTGCTGAATGATTTGAAATTGCTGGAAGGCGGATGGCCGGAGCGGGTCATCACCATGCAACGCAACTGGATTGGAAAATCAACCGGCGCGAAGGTGCGGTTTGCGGTTGATGACGGCGGAAAATCCGGAGTCAAGGACTTCGCGAGCATCGAAGTATTTACTACGCGCATTGATACGATTTACGGCGCGAGCGCGCTGATCTTGGCGCCACGACACCCGCTAGTCGCGAAATTATTGGCGGGCTCGAGTGAAGAATCCGCGGCGAACTCGAAGCTGGCAGACATGCTGCACAGTTCAGTGAAGGCGGAAGAACTGGAGACCGCCGAGAAAATCGGATTTTTCACCGGGCGATACGCGGTGAACCCCTTCAGCGGCGCAAAGATCCCTGTGTGGGTGGGGAACTTTGTGTTGATGGAATACGGAACTGGTGCGGTGATGTGCGTTCCGGCGCATGATGAACGCGATTTTGAGTTTGCGATGAAATATAGATTGGCGATTCCAATTGTAGTGGAGCCTAATGACGGTGCGGCGCTGACCAGCAATAATCTGAAGGAAGCATTCACCGAATACGGTAAGAGCGTGAATTCCGGGCCGTACAGCGGACTGACGACGGAGCAGGCGCTCGACCGGATGTCGGCGGAGGCGGAAGCCAAAGGCTTCGGCAAGCGCGAGACGGTGTTTCGGTTGAAGGACTGGGGAATTTCGCGGCAGCGGTATTGGGGCACGCCAATCCCGGTGATTTATTGCCCGAAGGATGGAATAGTCGCGGTGCCGGACGCGGATTTGCCGGTGTTGCTACCCGAGAACGTGAAACTCACAGGCATAGGTGAGTCGCCACTGGCGGCGACCCCGGAATTCGTAAATGTGAAATGCCCAAAGTGCGGCGGCGATGCGCGGCGCGAAACAGACACGATGGATACCTTCGTCGATTCGTCGTGGTATTTCTACCGCTATTGCGATCCGCACAATGATAAAGCGCCGTTTGATAAGGCCAAGGTGGCGTATTGGTTCACGATTGACCAGTACATCGGCGGCATCACCCACGCGATTTTGCACCTGCTGTATTCGCGCTTCTGGTGCAAGGTGATGCGCGATCTGGGACTGGTCACGCACAGCGAACCGATTTCGCGGCTGTTTACCCAGGGAATGGTGCAAAAGGGCGGCGTGGCCATGTCCAAATCAAAGGGCAATGTAGTGGGTGCCGAAGAGATGGCGGACAAATACGGGGCGGATACCGGAAGGCTGTATACATTATTTGCGGCGCCGCCGGAAAAAGATCTGGAGTGGAGCGAAGAGAGCATTGAAGGATCGTGGCGTTTTCTGAATCGAGTATTTCGATTGGTGGATCGCCACGCCGAAGTGGTGCGCGCGGTGAAGAGTGCGAGTGGCACAGCGGACGCCAGAGTGATTACGCCGAATTCCGCGAAAGAAAAGCAACTACTGCGCAAGACGCATCAGACATTGCGACGCGTTACGCAGGACTTCGAGACACGCTGGCATTTTAATTCCGCGATTGCGTTGATCATGGATTTGACCAACGAAATATACGCCGCGGAGCCTCTCGACGAAGGCGTGCGCCCGGAAGTACAGAAAGAAGTGCTTGAATTATTGACGCTCATGCTGGCGCCGATGACGCCGCATATTGCGGCTGAACTGTGGGAAATGCTGGGGCACGAAGATGGGCAATGGACAGCGTCGTGGCCGGCTTTTGATGCGGAACTGGCGCGCGAGACAGAAGTGGAAATCGTAGTGCAGGTCAACGGGCGGGTGCGTGGAAAATTGAAAGTAGCAGCAGGCATGCCGGAAGAACAGGTTCTTCCGTTGGCCAAGGCCGAACCAGGCGTAGCTCCGCACCTTAACGGGAAGCGCGTGATAAAACATATCTTCGTGCCGGACAAACTCGTAAACCTGGTGGTGGCCTAAATGGCGAGCACAGCAAAACCAGTACAGGATCAAGCAGGGCGCATGGAAGCGGAACTTGGTGGCGTGGTGGTCTTGGATTTTGGCGGCCAGTACACACAACTGATTGCGCGGCGGATTCGCGAGCAGCAAGTGTTCTCATCCATTTTGCCGTGTAGCACCTCCATGGAAGAGCTGATGAAGCTGGAGCCAGTTGGCGTGGTGCTGTCGGGCGGCCCAAGTTCGGTGTACGACCCGGAAGCCCCCAAGTGCGATCCGAAATTATTGGCACTGGGCGTGCCGGTCTTGGGGATTTGTTACGGAATGCAGTGGATCACGCACACGCTGGGCGGCAAGGTGGAACGTGCCGAACGGCGAGAGTACGGACGCGCGCAACTGAATATTGAGAACACCAGCGGCGACAGCGCCTCCGATTTGTTTACCGGTGTGGCGCCCTCATTGAGGGTATGGAACAGCCACGGCGACCACGTGATGATGTTGCCGACCGGATTTCGCACCGTGGGACGCACAGCTAATGCCGTCGCGGCGGTGGAAGACCGGCAGCGAAAGATTTATGCCGTGGAGTTTCATCCGGAAGTGAATCACACCGAGCAGGGCACAGAGATACTTCGGAATTTTCTGTTCCGGGTGTGTAAGGCGGAAAAAAAGTGGAGCGGCGCGGCGTTCATCGAAGAGACCGTCGACGCCATTCGCAAGAAAGCGGGCCCAACGAGCAGAGTAATTTGCGCGTTGAGCGGCGGCGTGGACTCGACAGTGGCGGCGGCGCTGGTGCATCGCGCCATTGGGGACCGGCTGACAAATATTTTTGTGAACACCGGCATGCTTCGGAAGAATGAGTTCGCGGACACACTGGAGATGTTGCGCGAGCGCTTGGGCCTACGGGTGATCGGCATCGATGCGTCGGATAGATTTTTGGCTAAGCTTGAGGGCGTTACGGACCCAGAAATAAAGCGCAAGCGGATTGGCGCGGAATTTATCGCCGTATTTGCAGAGGAAGCGCAGCGGTTGCAGCGCGAAGAAGCGCACGGGGAGATTGGATTTTTGGTGCAAGGGACGCTTTATCCCGACGTGATTGAATCCATTTCGGTCCGCGGACCTTCGGCGACGATAAAAACGCATCACAACGTGGGCGGTCTGCCGGAAAAAATGCCGTTTGCCCTGATTGAGCCGTTACGCGACTTGTTTAAGGATGAGGTGCGGCGAATTGGCAGGGAACTCGGTTTGCCGGAAGAAATTTTAGTGAAACATCCGTTTCCTGGTCCCGGATTGGCTGTTCGGTTACTAGGCGAGGTTACCCGGGCACATTTGTTGACTCTTCAGGAAGCCGATGCAGTGGTCGTGGAAGAGATCAGGCGGGCCGGATTGTACGAGAAAGTCTGGCAGGCGTTTGCGGTGCTGCTGCCGGTGCGCAGCGTTGGAGTGATGGGAGACGGTCGGACCTACGGGCTGACGGTGGCTGTTCGAGTAGTACAAAGCGACGACGCCATGACGGCGGATTGGGTCAGATTGCCTGGCGATGTACTGGAAAGGATTTCGACGCGAATTGTGAATGAGGTTCCGGGAGTAACCCGGGTCGTGTATGACATTAGCTCGAAGCCACCCAGCACGATTGAATGGGAATAGATCGCGGTGATCTAGACTACGTTCTTCAGTTACTTGATGGGAACTAAAACGCTTGAGACCGGGAAACAGTAGTCGGACTAGTGTCGGACTATGATAAGAGAAAAAATGGATGAGATGATGTCGCCGCGCAGAGGGGGTGTGCGCGGCAGGCTATTATGCTAGACGATGCTAACCGGTTAGCGTAGCGACGTTAAAAAAAAGCAACCGCGCCAATCTACCTGTTAGCCATTTTCTGCGCCATGTACAGGATGAGCTTACGATCCTCATCCTCTACTTTACTGAGAAGACGACGCAGCTTGTTGAGAAAGCGTGCTTCTTTCCCAACGCTGCCCCAGGCGATATCGTCGGACGACTTGCGCTTGGGAAGATTGGGAAGTTGAGGTGGCTCTTCACCATCGTAGAAGAGTTGATAGAGTGGGCACTCGAGCGCGCGAGCCAGTTTCTCAAGCGTCTCAATGGCCGGAACAGTATGGCCGTTTTCAACGCGAGAGATGTAACAGCGAAGCAAACCGGTTCGCTTCTCGATGTCGCCCTGGGAGAGTTTCTTTTCCTCGCGCATTACGCGGAGGCGGTCACCAATAATCATGTGGGCATTATTCCATCTGGTAAGTTATTAGGCAAGCAGAAAGTTGCTACTCAGCAAACTGAAACGTTTGATGCACTTTCTATGATGCGTGACGGAAATCGTCAAAGCGTGTAGCGTAACCAAATTGGTATGGCATACGTCCCAAAAGTAGCCCCACTTGAGCCCAGCCCCAAGCGCTCCTCGAAGATTGTGGATACGGGGAAGACCGGGGCATCGGCGCAGACCAAGGGGACATACGACCGCGAGTTGGTACGACGTGCGCAAGCGAACGATAAGGAAGCCTACGAAGAACTAATCAAGCGGCACCAGCAGCGGGTGTTCGCGGTAGCCGCAGGGATCCTGCGACGGCACGAGGATATCGAAGACATTGCCCAGCAAGTATTCGTGAAGGCGTACTTTTCGTTGAAGCGTTTTGATGGCCGAGCGGCGTTCAGCACCTGGCTTTACCGCATCACACTGAACGAGTGCTGGGACCTGCTTCGTAAGAAAAAGGTGCGGCCGCTGCTATATGAGTCGGACTTGAGCGAAGAGCAGGCGCAACGGGTGGCGTCCTCCGAATCCGATAGTGCGGGACCAGACGTTCGGCAACGCCTGGAGAACCAGCAAAGAGTGGAACAGCTTTTGGAAGGCTTGGAGGAGCGGGACAAGTTGATGTTGATTCTGAAAGAAGTGGAAGGGTTTTCCATCGAGGAAATCGCTGAAGTGCTGGACTTGAATGCGAACACCGTGAAGGTGCGACTGTTTCGGGCGCGAGGGCGGATAGTCAGGCAGGCTGGTGAGCGGGAGAGACGCGCGAAGGATAGTATGAGCGCGAAAAAGTAGATCAGAGTCAGAGTCGTTGGAACGAGAGGAGGGATATAAACATGTGGGAAAAGTTCAGAAAGCAGAACCGGTTGTGCGAGCATTACCGTGACGCGCTGGAAGATTTGCGGCCGGATATCGGGTCAGCCATGGCTTTCACCGAGCTAAGCAATAGCTTGCCGGCCGAGGTTTTGGAACATGCGCGCGAATGTGATTTGTGCGAAGAGGCGGCAGAGACGTTTTGGGCTTCCCGAGATTTACTGCGAGGTTCTCTAGACTTGGCGCTCAAGCATCACAACGCGGCGATGGATGAAACGCAGCCTTGGTTTGCGGCGCGGGTCATGGCCAAGATCGCTGAGCGTGAGACCGAAGGTCGGAGAGCACTAACGGAATGGAGCGGGGCGGTCGCAAAACTGGCGTCCAGGCTGGCCTGGATATCCGCGTTAATACTATTGGTGGGGACCACATGGTTTTACGGGCCGAACGGAGGCCAGTTCAATACACAGTCAGTGCAATCGAAGGCGGAAGCCACTTCCCAATACCTATTTGATAGCTCGGCGGCTGGGCAGGCCTCTGTGGATGACGCCCTGGTAAGTCCGCCAGAGAGGTAAAAATGAGCGAAATTTCAACAACCCGTAAAGCTGCTTTGTGGGTCGGATTGGTGTTTTTGCTGGGCGTGGCCCTCGGGAGCCTGGGTGGGTACGTATTTGCGCATCAGAAATATACGGTTACGAATGCTGGGCCCAGTACCGATGCCGCCAGGCGCGCGCAAAAAGTGCAGGAACTGACCACACTAGCCAACTTGACGCCGGAGCAGAGCCAGCAAGTCGATGCCACCATCGCCGATGTCCAGGCTCAGATGAAGAGCATCCGGAAGACAGTCGACCCGCAACTCAATGAAGTACGAGAGAAGGGGCGCGAGCGCATACGGTCAATTTTGAGTGCGGAACAGAAGCCCAAGTTTGAAGAGTACATCCGCAAATTGGATGAAGAGCGAAAACGCAACGGGCAGTAGTAGTTTGCTGATTAATTTGTTGAAGTGTTTCGGCTCCTCAGCATAAAACTCCACACATTGAAACCGGCGACCACGGTGACCGGGTGACATCCTCGCACTACGATGTTCTTCCTCCAATTTTCATGCTCCAATCCAATACCCGGAACTGCAGATAGAGATGCGCTGTCGCGATGAACGAACGCGTTCACGATGGAGTGATTGACCGCTGCTATCGCGGCTAGTAGAGTTTTTCCTTGCACGCAATATCCTTGAATGCGACCAGGAGAAAATGGATGACGCGGACCGGCTTGGGTGTAGGCGTGGTCTGCCTGGCATTGGCAAGTTACGGTTCCGCGTTTGCTCAGTCGAGCCAGAAAACGGTCGCGAAACAGACCCTGCCTGATCAATCGACCGCGGCGACAAAAGATAAAAGCAAAGAGGGCACTGCAGATGAACCGAAGGTGGCGAAGAAAGTTACCGTCAATGTGGTGTTTGCGGGAGACACAAAATTCATCGATGCGGTGAAGGCTAGCTGTCAGGATCTGCATCCTGATAAGTTGCAGGATTGTTTTGCGGGAGAGATGAAGAAGGCTGGGGCGTCGTCTGCTGCTGTGGAATTTGCCAAACAATTAGGTGAGCCGGGATTCGTGCGCGACTTCCGAGTGGCTGGACCGGTGGATATTGGTTATGTGCTTTACCCCTATCGTGCTAATGAAAATCAATCGTGGCTGATCGTGAATGGTACTCCGCCGGTCATCGACGTGGATAATTCCAAACTGGTGACCGTTGTGGCGCGGGCGTTGAAGAACAATTCTGCGTATGGCGGTTTGGCGAAGGCGCATCCGGACCTTTCCCTGTGGCCGGGTGATCGCTACTCGACGGAGATTCCCGATGTGGAAATGGGCGCGAAGGGCGGCGTGCATATTATTGTGAATTACCGATTGAGGGAAAAGTGCCACTCTTGCGCGGTGTTGGGGCATGCCTGGTATTCGTTTGAGTTCGATGCCAAAGGAATTTTTGCAGGGGCCAGGTTGATGACGATTTCTGTTGCGCGCGACAAAGCGCCGGTGGTGCGCGGAACAAGCAAAACGGGAGCGACCTTGGCAGGCACTGCTGTAGGAACTTCGGTGGGCGAAGAGTTTACCATTGCGCTGCCGGTGAAAGATGCCGCGGCTTCGGAATGGATTTTGGCGAAGGCGTTCGATACAGCAAAGGTGCGATTGATTGAGCACAGCCACGTCGCGCCGCCAACTGGAAATGGCGCGGCTGGAACTGAAGAGTTGTGGAAATTTGCCGCTTTGGGTGCGGGGACGACGGAGATTGCGTTTCAAAAAGGCGCGGAAAAACCGATTACTTTCAAGGTGGTTGTGAGGGGTGCCGGTGGCCACGCATCGACAAAGAAGCAATAATTTAAACCGCTTCAGGGTTGCGAGCCGGAATTTAAGTAGCCGTACCAAAATAATTTAACCAAAACATTTGCGACAGGCCATGCGCTCGCCGCGAACTCCCGCTTCCACTCAGTTGCCGAGTGGCTTCAAAAGTTAAAAGGGGATGTCTTCGTCGGAGATGTCGGGGCCTGCTGGCGCCGCTGAGGAGCCACCTCCGAAGGTGTCGTCGGGTGGTGCTCCGTGACTGTCGAAGTCGTCGGCGTGACGAGCACCGCCGCCTGCCGCCGCTCCCGCGCTTGCACCAACTGCAGCGCCGTCGCCGCGACCGCCGAGCATGCGGAAATTCGTTGCCACAATTTCAAAGCTGGTGCGTTTCTGACCTTCTTTATCCTGCCATTCGCGCGATTGGATACGACCTTCGAGAAAAAGCAGTGAGCCTTTTTTTAGATATTGTTGTGCGATTTCCGCTTGCTTGCCCCACACCACGATCTTGTGCCACTCGGTGCGTTTCTGGCGTTCACCGTTGCGATCTTTGTAGGTTTCGTCTGTGGCGATCGAGAAATTTGCGACGGCCTGGCCGCCGCCGGTGTAACGAGTTTCGGGGTCGCGGCCCAAACGGCCGACGAGAATTACTTTATTTACGGACATGAAATGAATTCTCCCTTTGGAGTGGACGATAGCATGTGGGCAATAAAAAAGGAAATGAACGGAAGATCGGGAGTGAGCAGCTTGCGGCAAGTCGTTTATCAGAAAGGACTGGTGTCGAGGCGGATCCATGGTGATCGACGCATGGGGAGGGAGCAGGGCATCACGTCGACAGTGGTGCGCTTGAGCGGACGGTGCTCCAACCGCCCGCCAGAATAATGATGCGGTGGTGTTGCGGCATGGTGGAGGCCTTCTTTGTCCGCGAGATGCGGGTAAACGGCGTGGTGATGTTGTCATTTTTTTGAGCGTCAAATATTTTGGAGGATGTATATACCCCCTATACCCCCCCTTTTGCAAAAAAGAGGCTGGAAGACATTGATAACAAAGGAAGGGGGGGCTGAAAAAGGGCGAAAAAAAGAGGCTGTATAGTGTTGAAAACATTGAAGGCTTCTTTGCGGCAAAGTGGCAGAGATAACGGTTGAAAGTGAGGGCAGGCGGACGGGTGCGCGGTCGTCGCGGTGATCACGGGTTATTATACTAGTTAGTTATCTATACTGCAAGTTATTACGGTCACTAAACTTTCTGCCAAAAGCGTTCGGGTGAGGTTCCAGTACTTTTACTTAGTTGAATATTCAACTAAGTGGGCAGTTTTGCAGTTGAACGTTCAACCCCTCCGTGCCAACATCCGTGAGACACCGGTAGTACCCTTAATTAATGAGCAGGGCGAGAAAGAAAAAGGAAGAGATGAGTGGCATTTCTCTTGGTGTTCTTTCCTCGGGGGCTCTGGCTGGCGCGGAACGGAGCGAAGGCGAGCGAAGCGAGCCGCAGCGCAGTGGAGCAGCAGCCAAAGCGGGCGCCGGCTCCCGGCCGGTCTCGCCTCCTGATTCCGAAGTGGTTGCCAAAGCCAAACGCCGCACCTATACCGCGAAGTACAAACAACGCATCTTGGTCGAGGCTGAGACTGCTGCTGCCGTACCTGGTGGCGTCGGCGCTCTGCT
>Ga0182024_10015181_pt1 | contig 14792 bp, 11 predicted proteins | sample P32metaG_FD_120480 | JGI IMG/M metagenome (GOLD analysis project Ga0182024, IMG submission 120480) | Permafrost microbial communities from Stordalen Mire, Sweden - P3-2 metaG (Illumina Assembly) | ecosystem: Environmental > Terrestrial > Soil > Wetlands > Permafrost | place: Sweden: Stordalen... | reverse complement strand
GTGCTGCGTGCGCTGCGGATGCTGCGCGACGAGGGGCTGCTCGAGATTCGCCAGGGCCGCGGGATCCGCGTCAGCGGGACGCCGCAGCGCGGCGCCGTCCTCGCCCACGCGATCGAGCTCGTCAGGCTCGGCCGCGTCAACGGCTACGACCGCGCTGAGCTGCTCGAGATCATCGAGGGGCTGCCGTAGCCCTCACGGGATCGTGAATCGGTAGCTGAGCGGGCTCGCGTCGAAGCCGCCCAGGCCGAAGGCGCGCGCCTCGAACAGGTAGTTGCCTGGCGCAAGCTCCCGGTAGCTCTTGGGGGAGTGGCAGCGGGAGTAGCGCGGAGGCCCCGCCTGCGCCGGCACCAGTGCGCAGTCGTAGCCGTTCGCGCTGCCGCTTCCCCTGAAGCGGAACGTTGCGCTGCGGGCGGCGGCGTCGACCGTCGCCGCCAGCAGAAGCGTGCCCGGCGCGGGCGGCAGCGCCACGACGCCCGTCGCGCGCGAGCGGGCAGGGGCACCGGCGCCCGACGCGTTGCGCGCGGTCTCCAGCACGCGGATGGTCGAGCCGACGTCGGCCGCCGCGAGCGTGTAGGCGTCTGCACTCGCTCCGGCGATCGCCCGGCAGCCGCCGCCGCCGCGGTTGCAGCGCTGCCACTGGTAGGCGAACGACGACGGGGCGTTGGACCACTGCGCGTGCGTCTCCGCCAGCCGCGCGCCCGCGATCGCGTGGCCGGAGATCGACGGCGGCAGGCTGCTCGACGGCGGCGGATGCGCGATCGCGACGGCGGCGCTGGCTGCAGCCGCGCCCGACCCGCCGGCGTTTGAGGCGACCACGCTGCAGGCGAGCGAGTCGCCGAGCTCGCCCGGCAGGACGACGTAGCTCTGCCCGGTGGCGCCCGCGAGCGGCGACCCGTTGCCCAGCCACGCATAGGTGTAGGCCGTGGGCGCGTTGGCCCACACGCCGCTCGAGCACGACAGCGTCTGCCCGGCGTAGGCGCGCTTGGCCGAGCTGCCGCCGCTGATCAGCGGCGCCCCGTTGTCGACCGGCGGCGGCGGCACGGCCGTGACCGCGGCGGAGGTGTTGAGTAGCGCCGAGGCCGGAGCGGCGTAGAGGCGGAACTCGTATGCCCCGGCGGCCGCCGGCATCGTGAACGTGCACGCACCGCTCGCGAGCGCGACACCGTTGCTGAGCTGCGTGCAGCTGTCGGCGTAGAAGCCGCCGGCGTAGGAGCCGCCCGGGGCGCCCGGCTGGTAGAGCCCGACCCAATCGGTGTTCGTGGGGTCGGAGATCCCGCTCCAGCTGACGGTGATCGCGGTGGACGTCGTGACGGTCGTGGCGCTGGTCGAGATCGTGACCGGCACCATCGTCACGTCGCCGCCCGGGATCACCTCGCCGTTGGTGTCGGTCACGACCAGTTGGTAGTGGTAGGCGTTGTTGGGCGCAAGTCCGGTGACGGTCGCGCTCGCCGCCTGCTGCGCCAGGCCCGGCCCGACCAGCTGCTCTGGGGTCTGGGACCCGTAGGCGCTCGTCGGCCCGTAGTCGAAGTGGTAGGAGGCCTCGTAGATCCCGCCCGGGACGAGCGTGCCGGTGAAGGTGGCCTGCGTCGAGGTGACGGCGGTCGGCGCGCCGGTCACGGCCGCCAGCGTGGTGTCGGGCCCGTAGATAATCGCCGCGGCCGGTCGCGCGAGCAGCGGCCCGGGGCTGGCGTTGGCCTCGAACAGTTCCGAATCTGAGTACTTCGAGCACGACAGCGTGTAGTTCTGCGCCGCCATCTCGTAGTAGAAGACGGCGGACGGCGAGGTCTGCGGCATCAGCGTGTTGACGAGGTAGCTCGCGTCCTGCGCCTGGGGGATGGCTCCGCGCGGCGTCGACTGCCCCCGCACGCACTCCCACGCCGCGACCTCGGTGAACCAGACCTGGGCGCCGGGGTCCGCCAGGTTCGCCTCGAACGCGGTGACCGACGCGGACTGCTCGCAGTTCACCGCGTAGTAGGGGTGGAAGCCCCAGATCGCCGGTTGTGCGCCGCCGAGCGCCGCGACGTAGGCCTGCTCGTAGGGCACGAGCTGGTTGGCGTAGGTGAGGCCGCCGGTGCAGCCGGGAGCGAAGGCCTGGGCGCCCTGGTCGGGGTCATTGTCGACGAAGTCGCCGGCGATCGCCGCGCAATGGGCCGACACACAGGCCGTGTTGGCCGCCGTCCAGTAGGCGGCCGCCTGCGCCGCCGCGACATTCGAGGAGTTCGGCTCGTCCCAGGCCTCCAGGTAGCCGACAACCCCGTCGCCGAGGCCGTCGAGGTAGCCGAGCAGCTGCCCGATGTCGGTCGTATAGGCGGCGGTCGAGGGCCTGCCGTCGTCGGCGCAGCCGCCCTCGGACACGTTCCAGACCGCGATCACCGGCGTCAGGTGGAGCACCTGGGTGACGTATTGGAACCAGTCGGTGAGGTTCTGCTCGCACTCGCCCCCTTGCGCGATGGCGTCCGGCGCGGTCACGAAGCGTGCGTAGATCAGATGAGACGCCGGACTGCCGACCCAGGTCTGCGCGAAGAAGTCGTCGAAGGGCACCGTGAAGTTGCCGGCGAGGTCCTGATAGTCGCCGGACCACTGGCCGAGGTTCTGGTCGGAGATCCCGTTGATCACCGCGGTGGCTGCCGCCGACGCCGGCGTAGCGCCTGCCGCCCACCAGCCCGCACACGCGCAGGCGGCCAGCGCGATGGCCGCCAACCGATGCAACCGGTTGTGTTTGCGCTGCATTCCGACCATTCGCGTGCTCCTCGATGCAGATCTTAGGGCGAGGGCACCATCGCTTCGCCGGGACCCGGCGAGTACTTCGGTACAACTCACCGCACCCTTCCAAACCCCGAGCTCAACGTGGAGGCACCGTGCAGGACTATCCGCAGTCGATCCCGACAGTCGACCGCACCGAGCCGGTCCCGCGGCGGATCAGAGCGACGCTCGGCGGCGCCGCGGTGATCGACACGTCCCGCGCGATCTATGTGTGGGAGTGGCCACACTACCCGCAGTACTACATCCCGCTCGCCGACATCGACTCAGGCGCGCTGATCGACGAGCAGCGCAGCCAGCGCCTCAGTCGCGGTACCGTCGCGCTGCACGGCCTGCGCGTCGGCGAGAGCACCCGCCCCCACTGCGTGCGCGCCTTCACCGAGAGCTCGCTCGAGGGGCTCGTCGGCCGCGCTCGCGTCGACTGGGAGGCGCTCGACGCCTGGTTCGAGGAGGACGAGGAGGTCTTCGTGCACCCCCGCGACCCCTACACGAGGGTCGACGCCCTGCGCTCGACCCGCCGCGTGCGTGTCGAGCTCGAGGGGCTGGTGCTGGCCGAGTCGGCGTCGCCCGTGATGGTCTTCGAGACCGGGCTGCCGACGCGCTACTACCTCAACCGCACCGAGATCGACTTCGCCCACCTCCTGCCGACGGATACGGTCACCGCGTGCCCCTACAAGGGGCGCACCAGCGGCTACTGGTCGGTCCGCGTCGGCGACGAGCTGCACGCCGACCTCGCCTGGTGCTACGACTTCCCGACGCGTCAGCTCGAGCCGATCGCGGGGCTCATCGCCTTCTACAACGAGAAGCTGGACATCCTCCTGGACGGCGAGCTGCTCGAGCGGCCGAGCACCCACTTCAGCTAGCTCGCGACGCCCGTTCACAAGAACGCCGTCGCGGCGCACGTATGCTGCGCGCGAGATGGCAACGGGCGAGTGGATCGAGCAGCGCGGCTGGGTGCGGCCCGACCTCGGCGGCGCCTGCTTCGCCTCGCTGCCGGGCACGATCACGGAGCTCCTCGGCGCGCGGGCGCGCTCGCCGGTGCTGCCCCCGTCGCTGCTCAGCCGCCTCGCCGAGCGCTACGACCGTGTGGCATTCGTGTACTTCGACGCGTTCGGCTACGACGTCGCATTGCGCCATCGCGACCATCCGCTGCTGGAGCGCGCGGCCGCCGACGGCGTGTTCGAGCGCATCACGAGCCAGTTCCCCTCCACCACGACAGTGCACATGACGACGGTCCACACGGGCCTTCCGGTCGGCGAGCACGGTCTCTACGAGTGGTTCGTGTTCGAGCCCGGGCTCGAGCGCCTGATCGCCCCGCTGCCGTTCGTCTTCGCCGGCGACGCCCACGAGCCGCTGCCGCACGATTTCACAGCCGACCGGATCTACCCCCCGACCACGCTCTACCAGGTGCTCGCAGAGAGCGCCATCAGCAGCGCCGTGGCCGGGCCAGCCGGCGTCGCCGGTAGCCCGACGAGCGCCGCGCTCATCCGCGGCTCGACCAGGCAGATCGGCTTTCTCGACGTCGGCGACGGGCTCGCGCAGCTGGCGGCAACGCTCGCCGAGCTGCCTGCTCCGGCCTACGGCTTCGCCTACATCGACCTGCTCGACACGCTGCTGCACAAGGTCGGGCCGCTGCAGCCGGCCGACACCGGCGTCGACGCCGAGGTCACACGGGTGCTCGACGCGATCGAGCGCCGCCTGCTCGAAGCGCTCCCGGACGGCACGCTCGTGCTGCTCAGCGCGGACCACGGCATGTCGGCGGTCTTCCCGCCCAAGACGATCTATCTCAACGAGGGCCCCCACGCCGACGAGATCCTCGCCCACCTGCGACGCGAGCCCGACGGCCACCCGCTCGCGCCAGCCGGGTCCTGCCGCGACCTCTTCCTGCACGCAGAGGCCGGGCACGTGGACGACCTGGTCGCGGTGCTGGCGCAGGAGCTGGGCTCGCGCGCCGAGGTGCGCCGCGCCGGGGAGCTGATCGACGCCGGGCTGTTCGGGGCGAACCCCTCGGCGCTCCTGCTCGACCGACTCGGAGACGTCGTCGTCCTGCCCGAACTCGGCGAGGCGGTCTACTGGCACACGCCGGGGCGCTTCCGCCAGACGCTGTGGGGCCAGCACGGCGGTCTGACGCCGCAGGAGATGGAGATCCCGCTGGTAGCGCTCGCGGCCGGAGGCTAGCCACGGGGACGCTCGCCCTCGCCCGTCCTTGGGTCTGGGCGGATCGCCGTTCCGAGACGCCGCAGTGGCGCGCGGCTCATCCCGCTCGCGCGGAGCCGCGCGAGCGGGATGGTGCCTGTCGTGGCGGTGGGCCGAATGTCGGTGCGACCCCGGGGCGGTCACGCCCCGGGCGCGCCGCCCCCGGCCGTCGAACCGCCGGACCCTACGAGCGCGATCTGCAGCGGCACCTACGGCGCGCGGTCAGTTCGTCGTTCCTGTCGCACCCGTGGGTATACGCGGGCGGTCCAGATAGGTGAGGATCCCCTTGCATGGCGCGTAGGCCGCCTTGAAGCTAGCGGTCGTCTGGTTGACGTTGCCGAACACGCTGCCGGTCCCGCTAACGTTGGGCGTGGGCAGCGTCTCGCCGTGCTTCTTCATGCACGCAACAAAGCTCGTCAGCTCCGTGCGGATCCGGGCGCTGAAGCTGAACGCACCCGTTCGCCCGCTGGCGCCGAAGCCGCCCAGGCCGCCCAGGCCGCCGCATTTCTGCAGTGCCTGCGCGAACTTCGGGTTGCTGGCGAATCCACCGGCGGCGCCGGGGAAGCCGCCTGAACGTCCCCTCGCTCCGGTCGTGCCGAACGGGAAGCGGCGTCCGCTCGCGCCCGTCGCACCGAACCCGGGGCGGCCTCCGCTCGCGCCGCCCGCGCCGAAACGGCCGCCGAAACTCGGCAGCGTCACGCCGTACTTCTTCAGGCAGGCCGTGAGCGCGGTGCGGCGTGCCGACGCGCCGCCGGTTGCTCCGGTTGGGCCGTGCGCGTCGGCGGCGTTGGGCGCCGGCGCCTTCGACGACGTCGTCGATGTTGTCGTCGACCCGCCGCCGCCGCACGCGGCGAGCGCGATGGCGACCAGCAGTGCGGCGCCGAGCACCGCGAGGCCGCGGGCTGTTGTCCTTTGCATGTACTGCTCCTTATCCGCCGCCGAAGAGGGCGGGTGTAGTTGTCGTGTTCGAGCCTGTGGTGCCGGTCGAGGTGCCGGTGCCGGCACCGGCACCGGCACCGCCGAGTCCTCTGCCGAAGCCGCCGAAACCCGAGCTGACCCCGGGGGCGGTCGCGGACACCGACGTCGCGGTGACGGCCCCGCTGCTCCCAGTTGCACCCTGGACGGTGACGGTGTCGCCGGGACGCAGGTCGACCGCCACCGCGTCGGCGTTGCGAGTAATCGTTGTCGACTTGGTGAGCGTCACCTTCACCAGCGACCCGGTCGCGGTGTCCTCGACGTAGAGCGTGTTGCCGTTGACGACGGAGATCGTCCCCACCGTCCCAGCGGCCCCGGCGGTGCCGCCGAACAGGCCAGCAAATCGAGATGCCGCGGCTCCTGCGGTTCCTGTAGCTCCGACGCCGCCTGCCGCCGATCTGAAACGGGCCGCGACGCTCGCCAGCGCGCTGGTGCTGCCGCCGCTGTGGCTCTTCTGGAGGGCGGCGCCGCCCCAGAAGCCGCCGGCGACGAGCACGAGGGCGATCAGGACGGCTGCGGGCACGCCGAGGCGGATCCCGTGCGTCGTCTGGCTGACCCACTCCTCGTCTGAATCGCCGGCATCGTCGCCGACCAGCCACCCGGGTCCGTCCGGCGGGATTGGGAGCGTCTTTGTGGCAGTGGGGTCTTCCTCGGCGTACCCGTCGAGGGGCCCTACGCCGGAGTTCTCGGGGCCTGGGAGATGGTCGCTCATCTTGTCTCCTGGTTACTCGTAGCGAAGTGCATCGATCGGACGCAGCGACGCGGCGCGATTGGCGGGATACAGCCCGAAGAAGACGCCGACGGCAATCGCGATCCCGAACGCGAGCGGGATCGAGTACCCGGCGATGATCGGCGTTACGCCGTCGATTTTGAAGCGACTCCCGATGACCCCGACAAGGACACCGCCACCACCGCCGATCAGCGAGAGCAGCACGGCCTCGAGCAGGAATTGAGCAAGGATCGCTGCCTTGGGCGCCCCGACGGCCTTGCGTATCCCGATCTCGCGGGTGCGCTCGGTGACCGTGACGAGCATGATGTTCATCACACCGATCCCGCCGACGAGCAGCGAGATCGCCGCCACCGCGCCGAGTAGCGTGGTGAACGTGCTCGATGTCGACTGCGCCGTGGTGAGCAGTGTGCCCTCGTTGATGACGGAGAACGGAAGGTCGGCGACCGTCGTGGCGGCCTGTGCGGCGAGGATGTCCTCGACCTCGGTGGCCGCGTTGTTGAGCGCTGTCGTGGACTTCGCCTGTACGAGCAGCTCGCTGAACGGCGCGTAGCCGGTGAGCTCGTCCTGCACGGCTGTGTAGGGGGCGATCACGACACTGTCCTGATTGGTGATGCCCGACGTTCCCTTCTCGGCGAGGACGCCGATGATCTCGAAGCTGGCCGAGCCGATCTGAATCGTCTGGCCGAGCGGGTTCTGGCCGCTTGAGAACAGGTTGCTGAGCACCGTCTGTCCGATCAGAACCACGCGCCTGCGGTTGGTGACGTCCAGCTGCGTGATCGGGCTGCCTGCGGCAAGCGCGTAGTCGTCGGCGGCCAGGTAGTTCGGGGTCGTCCCGATCACCGAGGTGGAGTAGCTCGCCGCGCCGTAGGTTGCGGTATCGGTCGTAGTTACGACCGGCGAGACGGACGCCACGTCGGGCGCCTGGCTCGGGCTCTCGATCGCCTGGACCGATTGGGTGGTGAGGTTCGCGGTCTGCGACTGCGTGCCCGTGGTCGCCGGGCCACGGCCGAACCTCCCGGTGCCCAGCACCGTGATCGTGTTCGTGCCGAGCGCGTTGATTCGACTCGCCACCTGCGCCGAGGACCCGGTCCCGACCGCGAGCAGGATGATCACCGCCGAGACACCGATCATCACGCCGAGGACGGTCAGCGCCGAGCGGAGGAGGTTCGCATTGATACCCCGCCAGGAGATTCGAAGGGTGTCGAGAGGCCTCACGCTGACACCCCCCCGGAGAACGCGCGGTCCTCGCCGGTGACCGCGCTGACCAGCGGCGGGGGTGCCTGGACCGGAACAAGGCGGCGGTCCTCGATGATCAGACCGTCGCGGAGGCGGACGATGCGCTTGGCGTATGCGGCGATGTCGCTCTCGTGCGTGATCAGGATGACGGTTCGACCGCCCCTGTTCAGCTCGCTGAACATCAGCATGACCTCACGACTGGTCGCCGTATCGAGGTTGCCGGTGGGCTCGTCCGCGAGCACCAACGCCGGGTTGGTCACGATCGCTCGGGCGAGGGCGACCCGCTGCTGTTGGCCGCCCGACATCTCGTTCGGAAAGTGATGTGCGCGGTCGGCAAGCCCGACCACTTCGAGCGCAGCCGCGGCGCGCCGTCGCCGCTCCCCCGCGCTGACATTGGCGTAGAGCAGCGGCAACTCGACGTTCGCGCTCGCCGACGTTCGCGGGAGCAGGTTGAACGACTGGAACACGAACCCGATCTTGCGGTTGCGAATATGCGACAGCGCCGCCTCATCGAGCGTGCGCACGTCGATGCCGTCGATCAGGAAGTGGCCCCTCGAAGGTACGTCGAGGCAGCCCAGGATGTTCATCATCGTCGATTTGCCCGACCCGGAGGCACCCATGATCGCGACAAAGTCGCCCCGCTCGACCGTCATCGTCACGCCCCGCAGGGCCGTGACCTCCACGTCCCCCATCAGATAGGTCTTGACGATCCTCCGCAGGACGATGACCGGACGAACCGTCCCCGCGTCAGCCGCTGCGTTGACGCTCATCAGCCACCGAACCTGCCGGCGCCACCGAGGCCGCCGCCACCGAGGCCGGCCCCACCGAACCCGCCGCCACCGAAGCCACCACCTCCGGCCGTGGTCCCCGCAGCGCCGCTCGAGCCAACTACCGTCACGGTCGGCTCGACGAGCACATCGCCGGCCTTCAGCCCGCTCAGGATCTGCGTGTCGGAGTTGCCGACGAGGCCCGTGGTCACCCGCGTGCTCGTCGTCTTGCCATTGCGGAGCAGTTCGACAGTCGAAGCGGTGCCGGTCGTCGTGACCGCTGCGCTCGGGACGTACAGCACGTTGGTCGCCGTCTGATCGACGACACTCACGTCGGCGGTCATGCCGTCTTTGACCGTCGCGGGCGGATTGATCAAATCGATCGTCTCGTTGTAGGTCACGACGTTGCTGACGACCGTCGAGGTGAGCGAGACCGCCGCCACCCGCCCGGCCACCTCGGTGTCCGGTAGAGCCGGCAGCGTGATCGTGACCGGTTGACCCACCGCGATCTGCGTGGCATCCGCCTCGGCGAAGCCCGCGACGATCTCGAGCTGCCCGAGCGAATCGATCGTGAACAGGCTCGAACCCGAAGACGACGACCCGGTGCCCGAGCCTGCGCCGCTGGAGCTCGAGCCCAGGCCGCTGGACCCCGCCGCGCCACTCGTCGACGACGAGCCGGCGCTCGACGAGGCGCTGCCGCTGCTGGTCGTCGAGCTCCCGGAGCTCGCGGTCGTACCGACCGAGGCATTCACGGCCGTGACGGTCCCGGCGATCGGCGCCCTCAGAGTCGTGTCGCTGAGCGCGGCCTGGTCGGAAGCGACCGTCGCCTCGTCCTCGGAGACGGTCGCCCTGTCGCTGGCGATCGTCGCTGCCGCAGGCGTGTCGCTCGACGCGATCGACGCCTCCGTCTCCAACAGGCTCTCCTTCGCGGTCTCGACGGTCGCCAGCTGGCGCTGCACCGTCTGCTCATCCGTCGCCACGGCCTGCTCGTCCGTCGCCTTGGAGCTGGACGCGGTGGTCACGAACTCGCTGAGTCCCGCACTCGTCCCGAACTCGTTGCTGGCGACCAGGCGGAAGACGTACTCGGTGTCCGCCTTCAGACCGGTGAGCGTCGCCGACACCTGCGACGCCGTGGTCGCAGAGCCCGCGTCGACGACTGCAGTCTTGGACCCGTACGCGATCGTCGTGCCGTACTCGAACCAATATTTCGTATCCGACCCGCTTGGGTTGACCGATCCCGACAGCGTGACGCTCGAGGTGAGCGCGCCCGAGGCTGAAGCGGTAAGGACCGTCGGCTTGGTCGCCGCACTGGTCGTGAAGGTCTCCTCGACGCCGTCGCTGGTTCCAGATGAATTCGTTGCCGTCAGCCGGTACTCGTAGGTGGTGTTCGGCTTCAGGTTGTGCAGTGTCACGCTCACCGAGACCGATCCCGACCCCGCGCCGTCGTTGAAGGCCGGGGTGCTCGATGACAGCGCCGTAGCCGACGTGCCGTACTCGAAATCGTCGCTGGTGTCGAGCGCGCCCGGGTTGACGGACCCCGTCAGCGTCGCCGTGGTCGATCCGATCGCCGACGTCTGCCCCGTCGTGGCGGTCGCTGTCGCCGAAGCCGTCGTGAACAGGGACAGCGACCCCTCGGTCGTGCCCGACGAGTTCGCGGCGACCAACGCGAAGTAGTAGCTCTGGCCCACGGCCAGCCCGCTCACCGACGCGTTCACCGGGACAGATCCCGTTGCCGACCCGGCATCGACGGTCGGAGTGGTCGAGCTCAAACTCGTCGGCGACGTGCCGTACTCGAAGTAATAGGTCGTATCCAACCCGCCCGGCGTCACGGTCCCGCTCAACATCGCAGACGAGCTGCCAACCGCCGACGCGGAACCGGTCGTCACGCTGGGGCCCGGCGGATCCGTGCCGGTCCCCGACGTGCTGCCATTGGGGAGCGCGAGCACGCCGCGGGTGGGCGTAGCGCCCCCGGACCCGCTGCCCGAGCCGCCGGACCCACTGCCGGTGCCCGCCGAAGAGCTGCCCGAGCCGCTGGACCCACTGCCGGTGCCCGCGGAAGAACTGCCCGACCCGCTGGACCCACTGCCGGTGCCCGCGGAAGAACTGCCCGACCCGCTGGACCCACTGCCCGAAGAGGTCGCGCTCGCCGGGAAGCCGAGCTTGGCGTCTCGTGCGAGCTGCGCCTGCGCCGCGGCGAGAGCCGTCTGGTCCGCGGCTAGCTGCTGCTCGTCAGTCGTCACCGCCAACTGGGCCTGCTGGATGCTGATCGCGTTCGCGTCGCTCTGCGCGGTAGTCGGCCCGCTCTCCGCGCTCTCAAGCGTGCTCTCGGCCATCGCGAGATTGGCTTGGGCGGACGCGAGCGTGTTGCGGGCGCTCGTCGGATCGATCTTCGCCAGCGCCTGCCCGGCCTTGACGTGCTCGTCGGGCGACACATAGATCGCGGTGATCGTTCCGTTCGTCGCAAAGTTTGCCGACGCGGATTGCGCGACCGCGACGTTCCCGGATGCACTCACGCTCGACAGCACCGTCCCGCGCTTCACCGTCGCCGTCAGGCTCGATCCCGACGCATTGGATGAGCCGGTGGTGAAACCGTAGATCGAGTTGAGGGCAAAGAACACGATCACGGCGGCGATCAGGACGCACGCCGCGTAGAGGAGCCGCTTGCGTCGCCGGCGCGGCGGTTGATGCTCCGTTCTGCCGGCGCCGTCCTCGACCTGGTCCCGCCGCCGCGGCAATCTGATGGTCGTGCTCACGGCAACATCACGAACCTGTCTGCGATCGCCGCGGCGAGGTCGGCTGCGATGTGCACGGCGTTGCTCCGACCGCTGAGCCGCTGCTGAAAGGGCGGTCCGCCGGACGGCATCGACGGGCGTCCGGCGCGAGCGCGGGCGGCCAGACGCCCAAGCGTCGGCGTCGGCGGACGATGCGCGGAGCCGGAGGCGACATCTGCCGGCGCCGCGAAGGAAACGGCCCAACCCACCGACGATCTGTTAGCACGAGCGATTCTTAACGTTTCGGCCTTCACCGCAGATAAAAGTCTGTGAAGCGTCGTCGACTGAAATTCACGCCACCGCGGAGCGCCGCCGCCGCGATCCTCCCCCCGGCGCCTGGCAACAGCGCGAGCTCAGCCGTCATGATCCGCGAGGTGCAGGCCGCCGAGGTGTCCATCTTCAGCCGTATGACCGCGCTCGCCGAGCAGACCGGCGCGCTCAATCTCGGCCAGGGCTTTCCGGACTTCAGCGGGCCCGACGCGGTGATCGACGCCGCGATCGCCGCGATGCGCGCGGGCCACAACCAGTACGCGCCGGTCCCCGGCGTGCCGCCGCTGCGCCACGCGATCGCCGCGCACCAGCGCCGCCACTACGGGATCGAGCTCGATCCCGATCGCGAGATCCAGGTGACATTCGGCGCGACCGAGGCGCTCGCCTCGGCGCTGCTCGCGCTGGTCGGGCCCGGCGATGAGGTCGCCTTCCTCGACCCGACCTACGACTCCTACCCGGCCGTCGTCGCGCTCGCCGGCGCCGCCGGGCGCCCGATCGTGCTCGAGCCGCCCGACTGGCGCCTGGAGGCCGAAGCGCTCGAGGCGGCGATCACGCCGCGCACGCGCGTGCTGCTGCTCAACACCCCCCACAACCCGACCGGCCGCGTGCTCGACGTCGCCGAGCTCGAGCTGCTCGCCGCCGCCTGCCGCGAGCACGACCTGATCGCGCTGACCGATGAGGTCTACGAGCACCTCGTCTTCGAGGGGGCGCACGTGCCGATCGCGACGCTGCCGGGCATGGCGGAGCGGACGATCACCGTCTCGAGCCTCGGCAAGACGTTCTCGGTGACCGGCTGGAAGATCGGCTGGGCGAGCGGGCCCGCCGAGCTGATCGCGCGCCTGCGCGCCGTCAAGCAGTTCCTCACCTTCGCCGGCGGCACGCCCTTCCAGCACGCCGCCGCGGCGGCGCTGAGCCCGCCCGAGGACGCGATCGACGACCTCGTCGCGACGCTCCGGGGCAAGCGCGACCGCCTCGACGCCGGGCTGCGCGCCGCCGGCTTCGACGTGCTCCCCTCGGCCGCCACCTACTTCCTCAACGCCGACGGCACACCGTTCGGCGAGAGCGACGCAAGCGCGCTGTGCGAACGGCTGCCGCTGGAGGCGGGCGTCGTCGCGATCCCGACCGCCGCGTTCGCAGCCGACCCCGGCGGGCCGACGCGCTCGCTCGTGCGCTTCGCCTTCCCGAAGGCCGACGGCGTGCTCGACGAGGCGGTCGATCGGCTCGGCCGCTGGACCGCGTCGCTGCGCGCTTAGAGCCGCTCTCGGGCCTAACATTAGAACCGCTTAATGCGGGAAGGATCGCGGCCCCACAGGCGTCTGCGTGGGTGGAAGATATCTACCCAGATACATATTCCGTATACCAATCCAGCACATCTCGAGGGGGAGGTCATCGAGTTTGCCGGGCAGCTGTGGATCGCAGTCAGCGCCCCGCCCGCGCGCCGTCCGACGCCGGGTGCGGGATCCCTCATCAGCGGGCGGTCGGCCCGCACCCCCCGGCCGCTGACGCGCAGAGGTGGGCGGGTCCTCTCCCCCAGGACCCGCCCACCTCTCCGCGTCTCCGCGGGGCAGATCCAAGGCGAGCACCCGGCGGGCTACTGAACGATCGGCAGGCGCCCGGCGATGCGATCCTCGACCGCCGCGCGCTCCTCGTCGCGGCCGAGGAAGCTCAGGAAGACGGCGACCATCGCGACGCCGAAGATCAGGAACTCGAGGAAGCACATACCGGCGCCGGCGAGGTGCTGGTCGGTGATCGCGCTGATCCCGAACGCCCGCGGCGCCGCCGCGTAGCGCGGGTAGGCGGTGGCGCTCAGGAACGTCAGCGGCAGGCAGACGCCGGCGCTCGCCAGGCGGGTGAAACCGAGGTAGGCAAGCCGCCGCGGGCCCGGGTCGCGGCGCGCCGACGGCAGCGGGTCGACGATCAGCCACCACATCGCGAGGCCCGTGTAGAAGAGCGTCGCGTGCTCGAGCGCATGCACGAAGGGGTGTGCGGCGGAGTAGTCGAAGACGGCGGGGATCGCCCACAGCCACGTCGCCGCCGCCCACAGCGGCAGCGCGACGAACGGGCTCGTCAGTGTCGCGACGAGGCGACCGGCGCGGCCACCGGGGGCCAGCAGCCGCAGGCCGCCCCGAGGCAGCCCGAGCGGCAGGATCGGCGCGCGCAGGCCGAGCACCAGCAGCGCCGGCGCGACGTCGGAGAGCAGCAGGTGCTGGCCCATGTGGGCCGACAGCAGGTAGGCGTCGCCGATCGCATCGAGCGGCGACATCAGTGCCAGGCCGAGCACGATCAGGCCGAGGCTGTAGGGCAGCCAGTGCGACACGCCCGGCACGCGGCCGCCCGCGAGCCGCGCCGCCCGGCGGAAGCCGCGCGAGTAAAGCCAGGCGGCGACGAGCAGGACCGCGATCAGGGCGGGGTCGATCGTCCAACTCGACCAACTCGGCACATGCATGGCGGCGGATCCTAGCGCTCGCGCGAGCGCTCCGCGCCCTACTCTCTGAATCGATGAGCTCGCGCAATCGCGTGCTGTCGTTCGGGGGCTCGGCGCTCGTGATTGTGCTCGGCGGCGTGATCGCGCTGCTCGTCAATGGCATCGCCGGCGAGGCCGTCGCGCTGTCGCTGATCTCGCTCGGCTCGATCGCGATCGTCTCGCTGATGTTCCTCGAGGTCGGGCTCAGCGAGGATCGCGAGCGCGCACGCGAACGCGCCGAGCAGCGCGAGCGCGGGCGCCGCCCCCCGCTGCGCCGCCGCCGCCGCCCCGACTGACAAGCGCACGGGCAATAGGATGCGCGAACGATGAGCGTGCGCGAGCGGGTTGTCGAGGTGACGGTCAAGTTCGGCGAGGCGACGCTGCCGCCGCTTGAGCGCTGGCTCGGGCGCTCCTCGACGGTCGGCGACCAGCCGTTCTTCGACAACGAGACCTTCCCCTGGGCCAAGACGCTCGAGGCCGACTGGCGGGCGATCCGCTCAGAGCTCGACGCGGTGCTCGAGGACCAGGAGCACCTGCCGAACTTCCAGGACATCTCGGTCGACCAGGCGACGATGACGACCGACGACCGCTGGAAGACCTACTTCCTCTACGGCTACGGCTTC
>Ga0182024_10015180_pt1 | contig 14792 bp, 16 predicted proteins | sample P32metaG_FD_120480 | JGI IMG/M metagenome (GOLD analysis project Ga0182024, IMG submission 120480) | Permafrost microbial communities from Stordalen Mire, Sweden - P3-2 metaG (Illumina Assembly) | ecosystem: Environmental > Terrestrial > Soil > Wetlands > Permafrost | place: Sweden: Stordalen... | reverse complement strand
TGCATACCGGCAATGAGCGGCCGCATTCGCACAATCGCCTGGTGAGCACCGTTGCGCTCGGCCCCGCCGGCGAAACCGCCTACGCGCTCGAGGGTTCCGTATTTATCGCGGGGGCCGCCGTGCAATGGCTGCGCGATGAGCTCAAGCTGATCGCGAAATCCTCCGATACGCACGCGCTGGCCACCCGAAGCGTCGATCGCACGACGCCGTATTTCGTGCCCGCGTTCGTCGGTCTCGGCGCCCCGTATTGGGATAGTGCCGCGCGCGGTGCGATCTTCGGTCTCACGCGCGGTACCACGCGCGCCGATTTGGTGCGCGCCACGCTCGACAGCATCGCCTATCAGGTTTACGACGTGCTGGTCGCGATGGAGAAAGACAGCGGTCATCGTATCGAGGAATTGCGCGTCGATGGCGGCGCCTCAGCCAACAACTACCTGATGCAGTTTCAGGCTGACTTGTTAGGGCGTCCGATGCGCCGTCCCTCGATGGCCGAGACGACCGTGCTCGGTGCCGCGATTCTTGCGGGCCTTGCGACAGGCTTATGGCGTTCAGCCGCCGATCTCAAAGCATTGCGCAAGCTCGATCGCGCGTTTCGTCCACGGATGCAAAACGCTGAACGTGAACGATTGCTGGCCGGGTGGCGCGACGCCGTCTCACGGACTCTGACGCGAGTGAACTGAAATTTTCAGGAATGCGATCTGTTATCCAGACTGCTCACGGATCGCGCCCGCGCGTGCACAATCAATCGGGAGCGCGACCGGCCGCGGGCCTGATAGAAGTGATGCGCAGGCCCTTGGAGGTCCAGCCGACATCGAAGCCGATGCTGTCGCCCTCGCGCAAAAATTCGATGCCTGGCGCGCGTCCGCCGATCGGTGCCCCGACCACAGACACGAAGGGGAATTGGAAGGGGATTTCGCGACCACTCCGCGAACGCACGAGGCCGCGACCGCGCACGCGGTCAAGCACCACAATCAGCCCGGAATAGAAATTACCGGGAAATCGCTCGCTGTCGTATTCGTCGCTCACGGCAAGGATTCCAATGGGCTTGCACCCTTCCCGTAGCGTATCAGGATCGAGACCACGTGCGAGTGTACCTCAACCGGCCTCGGCCAATAGCGCGTCGAGCTCGCCCCTGCCTTCGAGCGCGCGAAGGTCGTCATAGCCGCCGATTATTTTGTCGTTGATGAAAATTTCCGGTACGGTTCGGCGGCCACCGGACAATCTCACCATTTGCTGACGCAGTTCGTCGTCCTCGGTGACGTCGATTTCCTCGAACGCAACCCCCTTATTTTTCAACAGCGTCTTGGCGCGGGCGCAGAATGGGCAATAGGTTGTTGTATAGACCTGTACTTTCGCCACTGGTGCTCCTCTGGTTTATTTTCCAGTCTGCCGCCCTCTGCCGCAACCCCCCAACATGGGGTAGTGGGCGGTTCTTGCGCGCGTCAAATTGTGACCAGCGCGCTTACTCGGTCATGGAGGGTCCTGTCGATAATCGTCGCAAGACCGATGTGCCTCTCGGCCCAATCGAAAGTGCAGTCCCACAGGCCAGCCCAAGACCGTTGCGCCGCTGGTTAATCGCCATGAAGTTTTCGCAGGGCGCAGCCCGCATCTTTACCAAAGGGAAGTCCAGTCCGAAAAGTCAGGTCAAGACTGTTGGGCCGCTTGAAACCTCGTGAGGTTTCAGTGTCTGGAAACTATAAGTTTTGTGTTCCTCAACAACTCTCTTTGACCCCTCACGGAAGGGGCCGGGAAGGTCTGCGTGATCGCTTGATCACCTCGCGACGCGGGTGTCGGAGTAATAGCGCTTGAGCCACGCCGGCGAGACTCCCACGAGGAACAACGATTTTATTATCCACATCTTCACGATCGTGCGGACTACGCCGTCGCGCCGCCATCGACGCGACGATGTGATGACGCGCGAGCGCAGACAGGCGACGCGGCCCGCGCGGCGCATCCGGCGCGTGAAATCGACATCCTCGCACAGCTCGATGGCGGCGTAGCCGCCGAGCCGTTCGAAGACTTCGCGGCGAACGAAAATCGCCTGGTCGCCGGTGGCGGATCGTGCGACCCGCGAGCGCAGGCTGATCATCGCCGCGACCACGTCGAGAGCGGGTCCGCGAACGTCGAACGTGACGTCGAAACGGCCACCCACGACGCGACCGTCTGCCAATGCCCCTTCAATGTCGCGGGCAAATGTCGGAGGAACGATCGTATCGGCGTGCACGAAAGCGATCGCATCACCAGATGCTTGCGACGCTCCGGCGTTCATCTGGCGGGCGCGGCCACGGGGACCTTCGATCAGTTGGTCGCATTGCGGGCGCGCGATTTCGACGCTGCGATCGCTGCTGCCGCCATCCACGACGATTAGCTCGGATGCCGGTGCGCCCATGCGAAGCGCATCGAGGGTGTCGGCGATCGCGCCTTCCTCGTCGAGCATCGGCACGATGACGGACAGCTTCAAGTCAGGCGATGCCCGGGTTGATCACGAAGCCGCGGCGTTGCTCAGTGGTGCGCCTTGGATATGGACCTTGCGCCCGCGCACTTCCAGACGGCCCTCCTGATACAGCCGAATCGCGTGCGCGTAGATGCGATGCTCCTCGGCGTGAATGCGCAGAGCTAGCGTCGCTTCGTCGTCGTCCTGATAGACCGGCACCACCGCCTGCACGATCACGGGTCCGTCGTCGACGCCTTCGGTCACGAAAAAGACCGTGCATCCGGAGAACCGCACGCCGTAGTCGAGCGCCTGTCTTTGCGCATCGGCGCCGGGAAAGGCGGGGCACAGCGCCGGATGGATATTCATGATGCGATTGTGGAAGGCGGCAACCATCACCGGGGAAAGTAGCCGCATAAAGCCGGCACAGATCACGAGTTCAACCTCGTGCGCGCGCAACGAATCGACCAGCGCGCGATCGAATTCCTCGCGCGACGCAAAGCTGCGATGCGAGATGAACTGGGCCGGGATCCTATGCCGGCGCGCACGCTCGAGGCCTCGCGCTACGGCCTTGTTGGAGATCACCACGCGAATCTCCGCCTTGAGTTCACCGCGATCGATGGCATCGATAATCGCCTGCAAATTGGTGCCCTCTCCAGAAATGAGCACCCCGAGCTTTATGGGTGGTCGCGCGGTTGTCGATTCGATCGTCATTTGGTTCTCATGCGATCGTGACGCCGCGAGTGCCACGCGTGAGTTCCCCGATTATAAACGCACGCTGTTTGTGCGCGCGCAGATGCATCACGATCGCGTCGGCCTGATCGCGCGCGGCAATTGCGACCATCCCGAGGCCGTTGTTGAACGTGCGATCCATCTCAGACTGCTCGATTTTGCCCAGCCGCGCTATGAGATCGAAGACCGGTGGAACCGTCCAGGAGCCGCTCCGGATAATTGCGTTCAGATGCTTCGGCATCACGCGCGGAAGATTTTCGATTACGCCGCCGCCGGTGATATTCGCCAGCCCCTTGATAGCGAAGCGGTCGAAGAGTTCTAGCGCCGTCTTCACGTAAATGCGCGTCGGGCGGATTAACTCGTCGCCGAGCGTGCAGCCGAGTTCCGGCACTCGCGCGTCCAGTTTCAGCTTCGCCCGTTCGATCAGGACCTTGCGCGCAAGCGAATAGCCATTGGAATGAAGTCCCACCGAGGCGAGCCCGATGACGGCATCGCCGACACGCATCTTCCCGGGATTCGGGATGCGCGATTGCTCGGCGAGACCGACCGCGAAGCCGGCGACATCGTATTCGCCGGACTTGTACAGACCGGGCATCTGCGCGGTCTCGCCTCCCACCAGCGCCATTCCGGCCTGTGCGCAACCCTTGGCGATGCCTTTCACAATGGCGAGCGCCAGTCGCTGATCGAGCTTGCCGCAGCCGATGTAATCGAGGAAAAACAGCGGCCGCGCATTGTGGCATACGATGTCGTTGACGCACATCGCGACACAATCAATACCAATAGTGTCGTGACGGTCCAGCGCAAACGCAATCTTGAGTTTCGTGCCGACGCCGTCGGTGCCGGCGACTAGTACTGGCGCGTTCATTTTCTTTGCGCCGTTCAATCCAATGATCGCGCCGAAGCCGCCGATGCCCTCCAGCACGTGCGCGCCACCGGTCGCACGCGCCAGACGGCCGAAGAGTGGAATCAGCTTTTCCTTCAGGTCGATATCCACACCCGCGGATTTGTAGGTGAGTCGCGCGGCCATCGCGATTCAGCTTCCGCGGCGGGCGAGCGCGCTCGCCCGCCAGGCGCGTTTGCCATCCGGATAGACGATGAGGCCCTCTCGATAACGCATCAGTTCCAAGTCGGCGAGCAGCGCGCGCAATTCGTAATGATCGAGCGTGAAGCGCGTGTCGCGCAGATGCCCGTGGCCGGGTTCGTTGCCCTCGTCAATTAAATAGGTATCAAAAAGAATCGCGCCGCCGGGTTTCAACGCGGATTTTAGATGAGGCACGAGTGCGCGGTCGAGATAACTCACGTTGAGAATCACGTCAAAGGTATTCGCACGGAAAGGAAATGTCTCTTCGAGATCTGCGAACACAGGAGAAATCACGAGCCTGTGCCGGCGGGCAAGTTCGGCCAGTCCGCGCAGTCCGGGCGACGAGAAATCGACGGCAACGACCTGCCAGCCGGCACCTGCAAGCGCGATCGAATTGCGACCGGTGCCGGCGGCGATATCGAGCGCGATACCCGGCGGCAGCAGCGGGATCATCTCGATCACCGACGGCTCCGGATCGCCCGGCGTATCGCCGCGATGGCGCTCCTCCCAAGTCGCCTGGCGCGCCCGATTCATACGGCGCGCGCCAGGGTCAGGACGTCGACGCGGCGAGCGCCCGCAGCGAGTAACGTGCGAGCACATTCATCGGCCGTCGCACCGGTCGTCATCACGTCGTCGATTAGCAATATGCGCCGGCTCGCAATGCGCGCCGGCCGCCGCACCGCGAATGCGCGCTTGAGATTCTTGATGCGCTCGACGCGGTTCTGCCGGGTTTGCGGCGGCGTCTCGCGAACGCGCACGAGCGTACCCAGGTCGAGCGGCCGGTCCATGCGTCGCGCGACGGCGACCGCCAGCATCGCGGCCTGGTTGAAGCCACGCCACCGCAGTCGTCCGATGTGCAACGGCACCGGCATGATCACATCGTAGTCGGTGGCGGTCAGCGGCAATCGATCGCCGAGACATTCCGCCAATGCATGGCTTAGCGATTGGTCGAGGCCGTACTTGTGACGGCGGATAATCGAGGGCACGACGTTGCCCGCGCGCGCGCTGGCGTTCCCCGCGTGGTCCCTCTCATCTCCATCAGCCTCGTCCCCCGTATCTCCGCGGTCATGGCGATAACGGACGACGGCGCGCGCGCGAGTGAAATGTGGCGGCGAGTTGCTGCAACTTCGGCACCATTCGGCTCCATCCGCAACGTCCATGTCGTGGCGGGTTGACTCCAACGGAATGCCGCAGACGGCGCAGAGCGCATCGGGCATCCGCTCGATCTGAGACAGGCATTCGTCACAGAGGCGGCGGAGCGCGCCGGAACCAAGCCGCACATCGCACGCGGCGCATCGCGGCGGATAGAAGAAATTGATCAGATAATGCAGCATCGGCGCCTATTCATAGACATGAATCCTCGCGGCGCCAAACTCAAGTGGGGCTGTTCATTAGCGTTACGCAGATCATGTGGTCAATTTTCCACGTTCTGTGTTATAGAGGCGGAATGGACGCACCACTAAAGGGTATACGGGTTATCGATTGGACGATATGGCAACAGGGCCCGGTCGCGACCACGATGCTGGCCGACATGGGCGCCGAAGTGATCAAGATCGAGGAGCGCGACAAAGGCGATCCTGGACGGGCGATTTTCGCGATCGGGGGATCGGCGGCGACCGCGAAAACCGGCCACAATTTTTACTTCGAGGCGAATAATCGTCACAAGCAAAGTCTGACGCTGAATCTAAATAAGCCGGAGGCGCGTGAAATCGTCTATCGGCTGACGGCGAAGAGCGACGTCTTCGTCCAGAACTTTCGCAAGGGCGTGGCCGACCGCCTCGGCCTCGGCTACAAGGACTTGAACGCGCATAATCCCAAGCTCATCTATGCGAGTTCGTCTGGCTATGGGCCGAACGGCCCGGACAGCGGCGAGCCGTCATTTGACTACCTCGCGCAGTCGCGGTCGGGAATTATGAATATCGCGAGCGTGGCGACCGAGGACCCAATCTATCTCAATGGCGGTCTGGCCGATCAGATGGGGGCGGTCATGCTCGCCTACGGCGTGATGACCGCGTTGGTCGCGCGCGAACGCTACGGCATCGGGCAGGAGGTGAACGCCTCGCATCTCGGCTCGATGATCGCGCTGCAGGGCCTCAATGTCTCGAGCAAGACCATCCTCGGACATGAGTTCCCGCGCTCAACGCGGGACGACGCCTACAACCCGCTGTGGAACCATTACAAGTGCGCCGACGGCAAGTGGCTAAGCCTCGGGATGCTGCAGACCGATCGCTACTGGAAGGATTTCTGCGTCGCGCTGCAGATTCCCGAATTGATCGACGATGAGCGCTTCAACGGCATCAAGGTGCGCGGCAAGAATCATCGCGAGCTCGTAACTATCCTCGACAAAGTGTTCGGCGGCAAGCCGCGCGATGAATGGATGGGGATCCTCAAACGAGGGGGTGATTTCATCTACACGCGGGTTAATACCGTCAGCGATTTACCCGACGACGAGCAGGTTCTCGCTAACGAATACATCGTAGATTACGACCATCCGGAGATCGGTAAGACCAAATTGGTCGGTGTGCCGATCATCATGAGCAAGACCCCCGGCAACGCACGCGGACGAGCGCCGGAGCTAGGCGAAAACACGGAAATCATCCTGACCGAACTGCTCGGTTATACTTGGGACGAGGTCGGGCGACTACGCGACGATGAAGTAATTTGAGTGAGGACAAATGCTGATTCAGGCTCGGACCTTGCCCTGCCATAGGCGAGGACGCGCCCTAACCTCAGGCGACAATTCGGGGGAGAATCGTTATGCCAATAACCGGGACGGCCGAGGATCGCGAAGAGATTCGCGAGCTATACGCGCGCTACGCCTTCACCATCGATCACGGTCCCTACGAAGATTGGGTGAAGTGTTTCGCGTCCGACGGTGTTTTCGACAGCCCACGGTTGGGACGTCATGAGGGTCACCAAGGGCTGCGTAAGTTCACCGCAATGTATAAGAACTCGTCTGGTGATGCGTTGGTTCGTCACATGATAACTAACGTGACATTTCGCATAGAGGGCGATCGGGCGATGGGCGGCTGCTATCTCAACTATTACCACGTCAAGGGTGGCAAGGCGACGCTCGAAGCCCTCGGGCGCTATCAAGACGAATTGCGCAAGGTCAACGGCGAGTGGCTATTTCAGTACCGGCGGGTCTATATCGACGGCCACGGTTGAAACAATCAGCCGCCAGTGACGGGCGCTGGCATCAAAGCGCCGAGGGACGATCGGAGCGGGAACGGAGGCGCGCGAATGAATCCTCGAGGTCACTGGGGAGTGGGGCGGTAACGCGGGCGGGGCCGCCCGTCGGAGAATCGAATTCCAGTTCCGCCAGGTGAAGCCAGAAGCGGCCCGCATCGAGGCCGGTCAGCGGCGCGCCGCCGTAGAGTTCATCGCCGGCGAGTGGATGGCCGATGCTCGCCAGATGCACGCGTATCTGATGGCGATTGCCGGTACGCGGCGACACCTGCACCAAAGTGAATCCCTTCTCATAGGACAACGCTTCGACGTGCGTGAGGGCGGCGCGGGGCGATGATCGGTAACGCGCGGCGAGGGGTGTCGTCGATGGCTGCGATGCACTATCGTTTCTATGATCAACGGGCGCCGTCGATGAACGGGACGGGTTCGCGATCGAACCAGGAAAGACGCTCGTCCCGCGGATCGTAATCGGGTCTACGACCATAATATTGTCGACGACGACCATCTTGCGCGGATTCTTTGGGTGATGAGCGATCGGAGTGGTGATTTGGATCGCGCCCTCGAGACGCCCCTCGACCAGAGCGCGATAATGGCGTGTGACGCGACCGGCGCGCAAGGCGTCGCGCATCGCGACAAATGCCTCGCGATTACGCGCGATTATCAGCGCACCCGAAGTCCCATTGTCGAGCCGATGGACGAGGCCACCTTCAAGCGGCTTGTCGCCTGCGTGTGCGGTTTCGGGATATGCCGCGACGATCGCGTTCATGACCGTCGCACGCTCCTCGGAGCGCAGCGGATGACATGGCCTCAGCGGCGGCTTGTCCGCGATGATTACCGCCGAGTCTTCGAACAGGATGGAGATCTTGAGATCGGGGTTTGGCGCAAGCGCTTCGATCGCGGGCGCGTCCGCGACCTCGACGCTATCGCCCGGCGCGAGGGTCTCGCCCTTGCGGAAGCGCCGCCCGTTGACGCGGACGCGTCCGTGCGAAATCAGTTCGGTAGCGGCACGCCGCGACGGGGCAAATCCGAGCCGTACGAGGTAGCGATCCAAGCGTTCTCCGCCACGTCGTCCGCCGTCCACCGGATGGGTAGTGGGCGTTTTAGATAGGCGCGCGCCAGAACCGCCCACTACCCGCGGGTGGCTGTCAGTTGTCGGAGAGTCCGTAGCGCACCCAGCCTTGTATCTGCCGGAGAAAGCCGGCGAACGGGTCTTCGTTGGGCGCCGGTGCGAAGTAACACTTGCGCATGAAGTCGAGCGCGCCCGAGTAGTTCTCGAAGCCCCTGCTCAGCTCCTCGAACATCAGGAAGCCGGGATTGTAGAGCGAGACATCAAGGACCGAAACCGCGCGATAGGAGCGCGCACCCTCCTCCAGGTAGTAGTTGAGGTAGCCGCCGCGCTCGACAAAGCGGCGGAACAGCCCCGACATGAAGAGTGTGTAATCGCCGACGTACTTGCGCAATTCGCGCTCGCCATTGACGCGTGCGTTCTCACCGGGTCCGAGCTGCGAGAGCATCATTTCGACTACGCTGGTAATTTTGCGGCCCTCGGCGCCGCGCATCGCGTGCCAGCGGCTGGAGTGGCCGAATTCGGCCAGTAAAGAAGCGACGTAATCGGTAATTTGATTGTCGCCGAGCCCGAGTTGATCGAAGCTCTTGCGCACGACAGTGAGGAAGAAGCCTTTGAGTTTCTCCGCCGAAGATTCCGGTGTCCGCATGGCGAGCTTTGGAAACCTCCTGCTTGCGAGCCGCTGCGCGCGGCGCCGTAATGTCGGGAATCCTACCGCGTCTTCCAACCTGACGCCATTCCGAATTTAGATGTGAGCGAAAAATGTTTCAGGTAGAGTCGCGAGGGGGTGGCTTGGATGATCGCGAACCGTTAGACGCTGTTAGAAGCGCGGTCTTTTCATGAGTCGAATGACCCTGCCATAGGCTTTCGGAAATTGCAGCGTGTCACCCTCCAGCGCCGCAGGGGTGCGATGCTCTATATCCTCATCGACGCCGAGCTTGCTGGTCCATCGGCCATCCGGCAGTTGTCGAGCGACATGACTCGTTTCACATTCCGAGTCATGATCGTTGAAATACAGCGCCACTTTTTCAATTCCGGGTTCATGGTCGTCGCTGTCACAGATCTCATATCCGTGGAGCCTGAAAATCTCCGTGACCGTTTCCAGCTTCCAATCGTAGGGTCCTGACGGAAGCCACATAAAGCCCGGCATCCGAAGTGCGCCGCCATCCGGGTCCCAGAAGTGACGCGGGTCATGCAGAGCCCATCCAATACAATTCGGAACGTCTGCGGGGGGACTTGTTATTCGATATCCGCTTGGAGCAAGGTTCGGAAAATCTTGTTCCAATTGCACCCTAGTTGCAGAGATAACCATGCTCCCGGCCCCAGTTCAGCCAGGCATGGCGCGCAGTCTCGAATTCGTCTTCAGGATTGCCGACGTGTTCATTCGTAATGCTCTGGAGAGCCCAGAACCAATGTCCTCCATTGGCCTCCAACTCGCGAAAAATTAAGGGCAACATGGGCTTTCCGATCGCGATAATTGCCTGATAGCTAGGATCCATCACGATCTTGCGCAAGGCAGAAACGTAGCGTGTATTGTGGCGCCATTCCGCAACCAATCGATTGAACTTGACTTCAATTGGTTCCACTACAGAGGTGCGCTGTTCCATGGAGATTAAGATAGAGCAATGACCGAAATCCGGCAACGCGGGAGGTCCACGCGATCGTAAGAAACCTGACTAGCTCCGCTTCAATGCTGCGGCAAGTTCCGTCAATGTGTGATTCCCGAATGGTCGCTCCTTGTCACAGTCGGCGAACCACAGCTCTAGTCGATCCTTGTCCCAATAAGTCATGTAACGGTTTCCTCCCTCCTTGGGCAGAAGGTCTAAGATCGAGAGTCTGACTGGTACCTTTCCTCCATCAAGGATTTGATTTTTGACATGCTTGAACCACTCGTAGGCGATGATGTCGGCAGCCTGCAACGGCTTTACGCTTTTGTTGGAAAACACATAAGAATTGAACGAGTAAGCCTCACGAATTTCCGCATAGCGCTTGGGTGCTTCGAACATCTCGTGTACCTCGCGTGAACCCTCCGTACCCGATTCGAATACCCAGTCGACCGGACCTGGCTCGCGGTGCTCTCGGCGCCAACCCTGTACAGCGAGGACGCACATAAACGCGCACCATCCATATGGACCTCCGAACAGCCTTTTAGCCCATATTGGTGCGACATTTTCAAAATCAGTCTTGACGACGGCTGCCGCGATCGGCGTGTACGTACAGATTTTTATTATGGCGTGTAGCTTCTTGACGAAGCGGTCTCGTCGTTCTTTATTCCAGCCTCGAGCCTCAGTGAACTCACCCCTAAAGTTTTCCAACGCTGAGCGTCGGAGAACCTGCACGCCTTCTGCATCTAACGTGCTCTTCCATCTGGCGACAAATCGCTTCCACTGATAATCCGTTCCAATATAGCCCGCTACGACAGCCGTGCGACTACCTTGGTCGCTGCCGCTATCATCGAAATATGCTCTTAGCATTCCCATAGAGTCATTCGAGCCTTTGAGCATGATCTAGGAGGTGTCAATATGAGTGTAAGGACGCACGGACTCCATAGCGAACCCCACGATTTGTGCTCAAGATCTGAGCATCTACGTTGCGGGTGTTGGATTGCAACAAAGTCACCGGGGGATGGGTGGGGTTAAGTTTCTGCGGCGGTGCGCAGGGCGGATTTGATCGCACGCGAGCCGCCCGCGATGGGTAGGCCGAAGAGCCGGCGCAACTCGATGCCGGTTTGCGATTTGTCGTTGGCTGCGACTGCCAGCGGATCACCGGCAACTACCAGCCGTCCACCCTCATCGCCACCGCCGGGGCCAAGGTCGATGACGTAATCGGCGTGCGCGATGAACTCGAGGTTGTGCTCGATCACGACCAGCGTGTTGCCCTCAGCGACGAGACGCGCCAGGACTCGCAGCAGCCGCTTGATATCGGATGACGCGAGTCCGGTGGTGGGCTCGTCGAGGAGGAACATGCGCGGCAGCGGCTTGCCGTCATCGGCGGTCCGCGGCGGCTCGAGATCAGCGAGCAGGAAGCGGGCGAGCTTGAGCCGCTGGGCCTCGCCACCGGAGAGCGTCGAAGTGGTCTGCCCCAACTGCAGGTAACCGAGCCCGACCGCGGCGAGCGGTTCGAGCCGCTTGGCGATTGCCGGAAAGCGGCCGCGATCGAAGAATTCGCGCGCTTCGTCAATCGTCAGATCGAGCACCTGGTAGATGTTCTTACGGTTGAACCGGAGGCCGAGGATGTGGCTCTGGAAACGGCGGCCGTCGCAGGCGTCGCATTTCACTTCGAGGTCGGCCATGAAGTGCATCTCGATCGTCACGGTGCCGGTGCCATGACAGCGCTCGCAGCGGCCGCCCTCGACGTTAAAGGAGAAATCGCGGGCCTTGACGCCGAGGCGGCGCGCCTCGGGAATCGCAGCGAAAATCTTGCGGATCTCGTCGTAGATTTTCAGATAGGTGGCGGGGTTCGATCGCAACGATCGGGTGGGCATCTCCTGGCCCATATGAACGATTTCGCCAATCAGCTCAAGGCCTTCGATGCGTTCGCATGCGCCGACCTCGCTAACCGGCTCACCCGCGCGCCGCAGGTAGTTGTTGTAGAGCACGGTCTCGACCAGGGTGGATTTGCCCGAGCCCGAGACCCCGGTGACGCAGACCATCCGACCAAGCGGAATCGCGACGCTAAGGTTGTGCAGGTTGTTCTCGGTGGCGCCGGTTATGCGTAGGGCCGGGTCGCGTTTGGTGAAGCGGCGCTGATGGGCAAGCGTGCGCATCAGGAGGACGCGTCCGGGGGTTTCGCCGTTGCCGTTAACGTCACCTTTGAGGGGCTCGCCTGCGCGAATCAACTGACCACCATTGCGGCCACCGCCGGGGCCGAGTTCGACGAGGTAATCGGCGCCCGCGATCATGATTGGATCGTGCTCGACGACGACTACCGTATTGCCGAGGTCGCGCAGATGGCGCAGCACGCCGAGCAGGCGGCGCGAGTCACCCGCATGGAGGCCGACGGTCGGCTCGTCGAGGGCATAGAGGGTGCCGGAAAGCAGGCTGCCGAGCGCACTCGCGAGATGGATGCGCTGGGCTTCGCCGCCTGAGAGTGTGCGCCCCTGGCGTTCGAGCGTGAGGTAGCCGAGGCCGACTTCGTTGAGATAGCCGACGCGGTTGTTGAGCTCGCGCAACAGGACATTGGCACGCGCGGCGATGTCCTTGTGCTTGCGCAGGCGCTCGATCCAGGCGGGGAGGTCGCGCACGGACAGTTGGACGACCTGCGTGACCGATTGGCCATCGACGAAGACATTGAGGGCGTCGGCCTTGAGCTTGGCGCCGTGGCAAGTCGGGCAGGGGACGAAGCGGCGGTACTTCGCGAGCAGGATGCGGACGTGGGTCTTGTAGCGCTTGCGTTCGAGCCAGCCGAAGAAGCCGTGCACGCCCGGCCAGCGCTCGTCCCATTTTTGACCTTCGAGGCGCGGCTCGCCGTCGAGCAGCCATACGCGTTCCTCGTCGGACATCTCGCGAAACGAAACCACCGTGCGGATGCGAGCGCGGCGCGCGGATTTAAGCATCCATTGCTGCATCTCGCTGTAGGCTGGCGTGCGCCAGGGTGCGACCAGGCCTTGGCGCAGCGAGAGATTCGGATTGGGCATCACCTTTTCGAGATCGAGTTCGACGCTGCGGCCGAAGCCTTCGCATTCGGGGCACGCGCCGATGGGGCTGTTGGCGGAAAAGAGTGCGGGCGTGGGTTCGGGATAGGCGGTGCCGCAGCGCGAACAATTGAAGCGGCGGTCGAAGTCGAGCGTCACGTCATTCGCGAGCGCAGAGCCGTTGTGCGGCAGCCTCAGCACGCGCGCGCGGCCACCGCCCAGGTAGAAGGATTTGTCGAGGGCTTCGCGGACACGCTCCTGGGAACCGTCGGGGGTCACGGCAACGCGGTCGACGACAACCATCAGCGGGCGGTCGGGGGCGAGCATCGGTGGGCCGTCGCTTTCGAGCTTCGGCGAGCTCCCGGTAGGATTTGCGGTAATGCTCACGGGAGCGGTTGGGCCATTAGCGGCGAAGCGTTCGGCGAAGTCGGCGGTCTCGGCAATCTCGCCGTTGTGATGCAGGCGATGATAGCCGTTCGCGATCAGATAGGCGGTCGCTTCCTTGAGCGATCGCGAGCCGGTATCGAAGGGGGCGAGGAAAATGTAGCGCCCGGGATTGGCGAGCACCGCCGCGGCGGCGCTGTCGACGGTATCGCGCGTCACTTGCAGATTGCATCGCGGGCAAATCGTGACGCCGACCGCCGCGAACAGCAGTCGCAGATAGTCGTTGATCTCGGTGACGGTGCCGACCGTCGAACGCGCATTCTTGATGGTGTTTTTCTGGCGCAGCGCGAGCGCGGGCGGAATCTCGGTGATCGCATCGACGTCAGGCCGCTCCATCCGTTCGAGAAACAGCCGCGTGTAAGTCGACAGGCTCTGGACGTAGCGGCGCTGGCCCTCGGCATAGAGCGTATCGAACACCAGGCTCGATTTGCCGGAACCGGATACGCCCGTGACGACGGTCAGGCGGCCGTGAGGGATATCGAGCGAAAGATTACCGAGGTTATGAGTCCGCGCCCCGCGAATACCGATTGAGCGCTCCAAGCTGTCCCTCGAGGTCTAGCGCGGGTCGGTCAGCGGGCGCGCTTTGACCTTGCGCTCGCCGGGATATTCGTCGGCGACCTGCCCGTAGAGTTCCCGGAGCTTGAGATCGAATTGCGCTTGCAGGCGGCCGGTGGCGACAACGCGCTCGGCTTCGGGCAAACTTTGAATCTGCCGCAAGTCGTCCTCGAGACGGCACATCAAGCGATTACGCTGGATCAAATATTCGTAGCCATTCATAGGTATGTCCAAAAGCGAAATTCCAAAGAGTGGAATTATAGTTTATCCTTGGTCCTCAGGCCAAGCTGGATGATGCCTTCGGACATAATCGCCGCGACTGACATTGCGCCGCCCGCGCTGACCGCATGGGAGATTCCCGGTCTCGTTCATGGGTTTGGCGGACGTGCCGGCGGCGTCAGCATGGGGCCGTTCGCGACTTCAATCTCGCGGAGTGGGTCGGAGACGAGGCCAGTGCATTGACGGAGAACTGGCGTCGATGGGACGCGCGGTATCCAAATTTGAAGGTGGCGCGGCTGATCCAGGTGCATGGCAAGTTCGTGCGTCACATCGATCACACTCATGACGGCCAACGGCGTGAAGGCGACGGCATGGTCACGACGACGCCGGCTATTGCGCTCGGCATTTTTACGGCCGATTGCGTGCCGATCCTGATGGTTGA
>Ga0182024_10015179_pt1 | contig 14793 bp, 15 predicted proteins | sample P32metaG_FD_120480 | JGI IMG/M metagenome (GOLD analysis project Ga0182024, IMG submission 120480) | Permafrost microbial communities from Stordalen Mire, Sweden - P3-2 metaG (Illumina Assembly) | ecosystem: Environmental > Terrestrial > Soil > Wetlands > Permafrost | place: Sweden: Stordalen... | reverse complement strand
ATGGCCTTCGAACTGGTGCTGGCAGTGCGCAACAAGGCCGTCCAGGCCTACCAGAGCGTGATGGGCATGCAGTTCTAATCTCCTCACGGCCCGCGGCGGCGGCGCAATGGCGGCGCGCGAAGAAGACAATGCACGAAGAAGACGATGCGCGCAGAAGGCGATGCGCGCGCGCGCAGAAATTGCCCCGGTGAGTTCATCGTGCCGGTTCATCCGACGGCATGCAGCGATTATGAAGCATAAGCAGAACAGCGAGACACGACAACCATGGCTACTGGAACACAGTTGGAGAAGACTCCGCCGCCGCTGGGGCTAGTGCGGAACAGCGGAAGGTGGTCCGGGCTGTGGAGCCTGGCGTGGGTGCGCTGGGCGCAGCTTGCCCCCGCGCAGCGCGGCTGGTTGATGGTTGCGACCGTGATGCTGGTGGCGCTGCTGGGTGGGCTGGCATGGTACGGTCTCAGTCCCGACTGGCGCACGCTCTATGCGGGCCTCGAGCCAGACGATGCGCGGCAGATGGAGCAGCTCCTCGCAGAGGCGCAAATCCCTTTTGAGCCCAGCGCCGACGGCTCAGGCATCCTGGTTCCGGCAGCACTGCTGGACAAGGCGCGGCTTGCCGCCGCGGCCAAGGGGGGCGTCAAGAGCGGTCGGCTGGGGTTTGAGATCTTCGACAAGCCGAACTGGGTAGGCTCGGAGTTCGACGAGCAAGTGAACTTTCAGCGGGCTCTTGAGGGCGAGCTCGAGCGCACCATCGGCACGCTCTCTGACATTGCCTCGGCGCGCGTGCACCTGGTGATGCCGCACGACTCGCTGTTTCGCGACCAGGAGCGCCCGGCCAAGGCGGCCGTGGTGATCCGGCTGCGCCACCGTTCGCTGGCCGAGGGCGAGCCCGACGCCATCCGCAACCTGGTCGCTTCCGCCGTCGATGGACTTCTGCCGGAGCACGTGGTGCTGGTGGATGCCGCGGGCAATTCTCCCCTGGGACCCAGGACCGCCGAAGCCATGGAGCTGAGCGCCGAGCAGGTACTTGAGGACAAGCTGGTCGCGACACTTGAGCCGGTGACAGGCATGGGCAACGTGCGCGCCTCGGTTTCGCTCGATTACGACACACAGACTGCCGAAGAGACCGACGAGAGTTACGATCCCGCGAAAACCGTCACCCTTTCGCTCGAGCGCACGGAGCAGACTACGGGCGCGCAGCCCGTCGCCGCCGGGGTTCCGGGCGTAGCCTCGAATGCCCCCAACGCGCAGGCGGCGGTTCCCGTTTATCCGCATGAGACTTCTCAGCCCCAGTCGGCTAAAACCGAGTCAGGAACCTACGGTGTCTCGAAGACCGTGCGGCATGTCGTGGAAAACCCCGGGAGCGTACGCAGACTCACTGCGGCCATTGTCGTGAATGACCGGCTGATGCAACCGGCGACGAAAAATCATGCCGCGGTTTGGCAGCCGCGTACGAGCGATGAGCTGCGCAACCTGACGGCAGTGGCCCAGGCGGCGGTGGGATTCGACGCGGCGCGCGGCGACGTGATTACAGTGCAGGACCTGGCCTTCGACGACAACCGCCCGCAGCCGCCGGCCACGCTCGCCGAACAGTCGTTGCGCACCGCCGAAGATTCGCCGAATGTGGTAAAGTATGCCGCGCTGCTGGTGGGCCTGCTGGCCGTCGTGGCCTTCGGGCTGCGGCCTGCGATCCGCCACGCGGGCACGGCGTTGGCCACCCTGGGCACCGTCAAGAGTGTGCGCCGGGAACTGCCTGCGGGTGTGGGAGCTGCCCAGGCACACGCCCCGCTCGGCGCGCCTGAGCCGGCGGAGATCGATCCGGAGCGGATGCGGTCGCAGGAAATCTTCGAGCAGGTGACCACGCATCTGAAGCGCGAGCCCACGCAAAGCTCGCGACTGTTGCAAAGTTGGATTCACTCGGACTGAAGCACCGGATTTGATGCCTGAGATTTGATGTCCGGGATCGGACTCAAGGCGTGAGGCACGTGAAAGAGCCGGAGCGCGAAGGAAGCGGCACGGACCGGGGAGACAGGGAGAGGAACGGATCGTGGCGGAGCAGGGAACCGAGAACGGGGCAACGCGACGGCGCCAGCCGGCCAACGTTTCCGGGGTGCGCAAGGCGGCGATCCTGCTGGTTGCCGTGGGCGAGGATCTGGCCAAGGAGGTACTGCGCGCGCTCCCTGAACAGGACGTGCAACGCATCACCGAAGAGCTGGCCGAACTGCGCGGCGTGACGCCGGAAATCTCCGCAGACGTGCTCGAGGAGTTCTGGCAGCTTCTCGACACAAATAATTTCATCGTGCATGGCGGCCTGGACTACGCACGGCAGCTGCTGGTCGGCACCTTTGGCAAGGATCGCGCCGAGGATATGCTGGCGCTGATGCGCCAATCGCAGGAGGCGGCGCAAGGCAACCTGGCCAAGCTGCAGCGCACCGATCCCCAGCAGCTGGGCAAGCTGCTCGACACCGAGCACCCGCAGACCATCGCCCTGGTGCTGGCTCACCTTGACCCGCGCCGCGCCTCGACCGTGCTCGAAAACCTGAGCGAGGACCACAGGGTGATTGCCGTACAGCGGCTTGCGGAGATGCGGCAATTCTCGCCGGAGATGGCGCAGAAGGTGGCTTTGATTCTGCACCGGCGCCTGGAGAGCGTGGGCGACACGGCGCGCCGCAGCTACTCCGGGTTCAAGGCCGTCGCGGATCTGATGAACCGGCTCAACGCCGATGAAGCAAAGAAGATTCTGGAGGCCATCGAAGAAGACCAGCCGGAGTTGGCCCTGAGCATACGCAATCTGATGTTCACTTTCGAGGACCTCATCACCGTGCCCGCGGCCACCATTCGCGAGATCGTTTCCGGCGTGGACAAACGGCAACTAGCGCTGGCGCTCCGAGGGGCCAATGAGGACCTGCGTGCCCAGATTTTTAAGGCCATGAGCTCGCGCGCGGTTGAGATGCTTAAGGAAGACATGGAAGTGCTGGGGCCCGTGCGCTCGCGCGAGGTGGCGCAGGCGCAGCAGGAGATTCTGAATCTGGCGCGCCGCCTCGAGGCCGAAGGCAAAGTGATTTTGAAGCTGGAAACGGGCGACGAAATGATGGCGTAGTGAACCGGCGGCAGCAAGGTAAGGAGGCCGGCGGGGAAGATCGACAGTTGGCGGCGGAAGGATCGGCGCATCGCGGGGAAAGGGAAGCTTGCAGCAGGGGATGGCATCGCAGGGTAGCGGCGGAGGCGACAGGGCGGTGGAGAGCTTTGAATACGCCGCCTGCCCCAACGCGCCACCCGTGCTGGCCTGGGACGGCTGGGCCGAAGCGGATGAGGACGCCGCGTTGCAGCCGCTACAAGACGGTGCAGGGCGCGTTGCCGGCGCGAATTCCGAGGAGCGGCTCGCCGAGGAAACCCGCCAGTCGTTCGAGTCCGGCCGGGAACGCGGCCGTGAAGAGGGCCGTCGCGCCGAACGCGAGGCACTGGCTCCAAGCGCAGCAGCGGAGGCCGAGCGCCTCCGCCGGCAGACGGCTGAACGCATCGAAAACCTTGCCCGCGAGCGCGACCGTTATCTCCAGGCCGTCGAGCAGGAGGTGGTACGCCTGGCGCTGGCCGTGGCCGCGCGCATCCTGCGCCGCGAAGCGCAGATGGATCCGCTTCTGCTTACGGGCGCGGTGCGCGTGGCGCTGGGGCAGGTGGCGGCCACGTCGGAATTCCGGCTGCGTGTGCCCGCCAGGGAAGCAGATTTGTGGAAGGAAACCATCGCTCTCGTGCCCAAGCTTAGCGTGAAGCCGCTGGTGGTGGCAGACGAGGGCATGCTCCTTGGTGAATGCGTGCTCGAAAGCAAAGTCGGAACCGTCGATCTTGGTATTCGTTCGCAGCTGGGCGAGATCGAGCGCGGCTTCTTCGACCGTGCCGGCACCGCGGATGCGCCGCCGCGCCAAGCTCAAAAGAACGCAGCGCCGGAATCCCCGCCCGTGGAGGCGCGGGCATGACAGCGCTGCTCGAACGCTATTTTTCCAAGTTGCAGAGCCGTCAGCCCTGGCGCTGGCGCGGGCATGTCCTCGAATCGGTAGGCCAGACCATTGAGTCGTCGGGCCCTCCCGTTTCGGTGGGCGAGTGCTGCGAGATCGAGGACCATACGGGGCGTGCGCACCAGGCCGAGGTGATCGGCTTTCGTGGGTCGAATGTGTTGTGCATGCCGGTCGAGACCACCGAGGGAATCCGCTTTGGTGATGCGGTATGGGCGCAGGGAACAAAGCCCGAGATCGAGGTGGGCCCGGCACTGATGGGGCGGGTCTTGGATGCTATGGGAGTGCCCATCGATGAAGGCCGTCCTCTAGCTGTCGCCACCATGTCGCGTTTGGACGGCGCCGTGCGTCCAGCGCTCGATCGCGTGCCCATCAGCGAGCCGATTGGCACCGGCATTCGCGCCATCGACGCGATGCTGACGGTGGGCCGCGGCCAGCGCGTAGGCATCTTCGGCGGATCGGGCGTGGGCAAAAGCACGCTGATCGGTATGATGACGCGTAATACCGAGGCCGAGGTAACGATCGTGGGCCTGGTGGGCGAGCGCGGCCGCGAGGTGGGCGAGTTTCTCCGCGATTCTCTGGGTAAGGAGGGACTGGCACGCTCGGTGGTCGTGGTGTCCACTTCTGACCAGTCTCCAGTGCTGCGCATGCGCGCGGCGCTTACGGCCTCCACACTGGCCGAGTACTTTGCCGCCCAGGGCAAACATGTGCTGCTGGTGCTCGATTCGCTTACGCGCTTCGCCATGGCGGCGCGCGAAATCGGACTCGCCGCCGGAGAACCGCCTACAGCCAAGGGCTACACCCCTTCGGTCTTCACGCACCTGGCGCGATTTGTCGAACGCGCCGGCAGTTTTCAGACGGGCTCGATCACTGCGTTCTATACCGTGCTGATGGAGGGCGACGACCAGCAGGATCCAATTGTGGACGCGGTGCGTTCACTGCTCGACGGGCACATTGTGCTTTCGCGCGCGATGGCGGCCGAGGGCTGGTATCCACCTATCGCGGTACTGGACTCGATCAGCCGGCTCATGCCCGCGGTTGCCGGAGAGGCCCATCGCGCGCAGGCCGCGCTGGTGCGCAAGCTGCTGGCGATTTATGCGCGCTCGGAGGATCTGGTGCGGATCGGCGCTTACAAGGCGGGCGCGGATGCCGACCTCGACCGCGCCTTGCGAGCGCGCGACGCGATTCGCGCCTTTCTGGCGCAGACGGCCGACGAACGGGTTCGCTACCCCGATTGCCTGCACCGTCTCGCTGCCCTGGCCGCGGAGATTTGAGCCATGGCGGTTTCGCGCGCCATACGGCGCCTGCTGCAGGTTCTCGAGATTCAGGAGGAGGGATGCCGTGCAGCCGTGGAGCTGGCCCGCGCGGAGCTGACGCGGCTGCAACAGGCACTCATCCGGAGCGTGGAACGCGAGCGCGGGGGCCGGCGCCTGGTTGCGGCCAGCGCCGCGAGCGGCGAAATCACAGACCGGATCGCCGGAATCGAGGAGACTCGCGTCGCCGTACGCATCGCCACAGCTTTGGCCCCGCGCATTGCAGAATCGGCGTTGGCCGCGGACTTGCGGCAGCGCGAGTTCCTGGACAAGCGCATCGAACGGCGGCAGACCGAGACGCTCATCGAGGAGGCGGAAGCTTTGGAAAGTATTGAAGCGGGGCGGCGTGCGCAAAGGAATCTCGATGAATGGTATCTGAGCCGCCGTGCGCCATCCGGCGAGGCGAGAGACGAAGAAGTGCTAGAGAATACTCATGAGCCAACGGGCAACACGTCGCAGCGAACGAGAAAACCTTGAGGAAAGATGTGCAGCACATAAGGAGCGCATTCCGAATCGGGAAGATCAGTTCCGTCCCTGACATTCTTCTAACCCCTCACAACATTTCTTTGGCACGCCATCTGCACTTGCTACCTGCATGACCTCAATTGTAGGAATGGACACTGGCGCGGAAATCGCGGCAGGAGAGCACGGTGGGCTGGGGCAAAGCCCCGCGACAGCGGCCGGCTCCGGCAAGGGACTGAGCACGAGCTGGCTCAGACCTGCGAGCGGCAATCTCGCCACCGGTTTGGCTTCCGAAGCTCCGAGTTTTCGTTCCAGTTGGCAATCTCAAGTGAATGCCTGGCGCGGAGTTCCGCGGGGAACCAACGGCGTCGAGAGCCAGGATGCAAGTGAGGCCGGAACGGCCGACACGATGAGTGGAGATCTCAAGAGCTCCGCCGCGAACCCTGCACAAACCTTGCTCTCACCTCAGAGGTCAAGCCCGAGCCTTCCATCGAATGGCGCCGTAACAAAACAAAACGTGTCCATTCCTGACGTGGCCGCTCAAACGGAGACCTGGTCTGACACTGGTCGTTCCGCATGGAACGCAGTGCAAAACCCTGGCACCCAGATCACGTCAACCGGGAGCGCAGATGCAACTGCCACAGAGCGCACCGGTACAACAAATCGGAGTCGCGCAGGCTCTGCAACTCCACCGGCTCACCGGGAAAACACTGCGCAGACGACGGCTGTGGGTGCGCAAGCGATCGCGCCCACCTTCGTGGCGCCGATCTTGCTTCCGGCCGCTCCAGCGCGATTGGAAATTCCTACGCTGGCGCAAACTGGAGAGACAACTTCTGCGCCTGAGTTGAATCGTGCGCCTTCGAATTGGCGATCTACACAGCCTTCAGGATCTGCGCGCTTTTCAGGATCGGGGCCATTGTCAGGGCCGGCCCAATCGTCACAAGCAGTAGAGATCGCAAGCGCCGCAACAGGCAGCCTCGCGACCGGCGCCTCCGGCAGCGCCGCGAAGGCAGGCGTCCCGACGGGCACAACGCATACGGTCCCGGCATCCAATCCGCGCAACGCTACCCAGAGCCAAGCGACGCATGAGAACGCGGCGTCTTCTTTGGACGATGCCGATGAACCGGCGGCGACCCAGTCGATGTCTTCGCTCTACCCGCCGGAAGCAGGCTCCGCAGAATTACGGCACGTATCGTCGATTGCTCAAACCGCCGGAGCAAACAAAAGTCTTTCCGGGCAGACCGTTCCATCTTCGAGCACAGGCAACCTTAATCATCCACCAACCGTTGCGAGCGCAGCGCCTTCGGCAGCTGCTCTCGCAATCGTCCCCGGCGCGGCCCAGGCCAGCCAAGACACGGTGCAGGATGCTTCGAAGCAATCCACCGAACGTGCCACGCCCCGCGCTGCGAATCGCGATGCAACGGGAGAGAGCGTCGCCAGCGCAACGCAGGTTTCTGCCGTGCAGCCGACCAGCCTGGAGGCGGCTGCATCTTCGGGAATGCGCATTCCGGGAGCGCCCCAGATTTCGACGGCGACCGCAGCACACGACCAGCCGGTTGCAACCGCAGCTTCGGCGGCAGCAACCACCCAGGACAGGTTCTCCGCGCTTGATGCGGGAACTCCGCCGGTCACACCTGCATGGACTTACGCGGGGAGCCAGCACGCGGAGGCAGGCTTTCACGATCCTGCACTGGGATGGGTAAGCGTTCGCGCGGACCTCAACGGCGACGGCATTCATGCCACCCTTGTGCCAAGCTCCGCGGAAGCCGCTCAGGCACTGAACGGACACCTGACCGGTCTCAGCACGCACTTGGTGGAGCAGCAATCGCCCGTGGCCTCGCTGACGATGGCCTCGCCGAGCTGGAGCGGGGCCGAAAACGGCATGGGCCAGCGCATGCAACAGGGCGCTGAAGGAAATGCCCAGGGAAACGCACCCGAAGAAGCGCAGGCGGGTTCACTGCAAAATGCATCATCGGCTTCGACCACTTCTGTTCTAAATGCTCCGGCACAAGCCGGCATTCGCGACTCGTTCGCGCACCCAGGAGATTTACGCGGTACTCACATTTCCGTAATGGCATAAACAGTGTGCGTACGCGACAGCAGCAAGACAGGGAGGAAAGATGGGAACCGCAGCGGGAATCTTCAATCACCAAATGACAGCCGGGCAGGCGCTGACACCCAAGGCAGCAACGCCCTTGGCCAGCGCCACATCTGGCACAAGCAGCACCAGCAGCACCAGCGGAAGTAGCGACTCGAGTGACAGTTCCGCCACCATTTCGGCCAACGACTTTCTTACGTTGCTGGTGACCGAGATGCAGAACCAGGATCCCACTTCGGACACGGATCCCAATGCGTACATCGACCAGCTTGTGCAGGTAAATAGCCTGGAGCAACTGATCGACATCAATAACACGCTGACAACGGATTCCGGCGGCGCCTCGAGCACATCCGGCACGGGCACAACCCCGGCGGCAGCTTCGAGCGCGACGAACGCGGCCTCGCCGGCATCAGCCGCAGCTTCGGCGCACACGGCCGCACACCGGGCCGGATCGCCGCTCTCTAGCTCACCGGGGGCATCTAACGCATCCGCGCCGCAGACCACCACCGCGCAGCATATTTCGGGCAATTTGAGCGCCCCCAACCCCAGCCCCGCAGCCCGACGCGTTGGGCATGCATTGGCCGGCCGGACGCATGCGACCCCGGTGCAGGGAACTCCGCCTACCACGTAATAAGCTTGATCACCTGTCCGGCGTATGACCGGACGCAACCCCAACGCACTCTACGAGGAGATGAATCATGGCAAGTTTCTCGATTCCGCTGACCGGTCTTGAAGCCGATTCCACGGCTTTGAACACTATTGCAAACGATCTTTCAAACATGAACACGACGGCCTTCAAGGCGGAGTCGACAAATTTTTCCGACCTCTTCTATCAGCAGATCGGCTCGACCGGCGCCGGCGACCCCATCCAGGTGGGAGCGGGTGTGGGCGTGGCCTCGAACGAAGCCAACTTTACACAGGGCTCCATCAATTCCACCGGCAACGCGACGGACGTCGCTTTGAACGGCAGTGGGTTCTTCGTGCTCGGAGGCAGCGGCGGTTACGAGTATTCTCGCGCCGGAAATTTCACGCTGGATTCGAACGGCGCTTTGGTCAGCTCGAACGGCATGAGCGTGATGGGGTATCCGGCAGTCGGGGGCGTGGTGAACACCAGCGCTCCTGTGACAGCGATCGACGTCCCGGTCGGCCAGGTGCAGCAGCCACAGGCCACTTCGACCATGAATATGACCGCCAATCTTGATTCCGCCACCGCGACGGGAACGCAATTTCCCGCCCAGGTCACCGTCTACGACTCCCTCGGCCAGGCCCATGTGGCCACGGTGACCTACCAGCAGACGGCAACCAACACGTGGAGCTATTCAGCTGCCTTACCGCCCGCGGATTATTCAACCGCGGGCACCAGTACGGTTCCGGCTGCCATCACAGGAACGCTGACATTCAATGCCAGTGGCAACCTCTCCACCGTGAGCCAGGGAGGCGGAGCCGCTAAGACTGTGGGAACGGCCGCCGGGGACGTGTCCTCGATTGCCCTCAACTTCAATCCCGCCGCCACCAATGTGCTGGCCGATGGAGCGGCCGGCCTGAGCATGAACTGGAACATGTTGAGTGCCAGTGGAACGCCCAACATCAGCCAGGTCGACACGACCTCCGCAGTTTCCGCGACCTCGCAGAATGGCTACGCCAGTGGTCAGTACCAAAGCTTCTCCATCGGCTCGGATGGCACGGTGAGTGTCACGTTCTCGAATGGACAAATACAGAACGTGGGGCAGCTTGCGCTGGCGAACATGACCAATCTGCAGGGGCTCTCCCTGCTCGGCAGCGGAGATTACTCGACCACCCTGGCCAGCGGGGCTGCGGTGATCGGGGCCTCAGGCACATCAGGCTTGGCCAGTCTGCAGGATGACGCGCTGGAAGGATCGAACGTAAATATTTCCACCGAATTCTCCGACTTGATCGTCGCGCAGCGTGCCTTGAGGCCAACGCGAAGTCAGTAACCACCTTCGACACCGTTGAGCAGGACACGATCAACATGGTGCATTGAGATGGCTTCACCGGTTTGCAGTTCCTCGAGGGCGGCCTTCATGGGCCGCCCTATTTTTTCGCATTCGGCTGGATCTCGATGAACAGTCCCTTGCCGCGCGCCAACGCAGTTTCGTCCGCGTTGACGATGACGGCTTCGGCCCAGTGCTTTCGCCCCTCGTTGCGCACCACGCGACCCTCGATGCGAAGTGGAGAGCCGCTCGGCACCGGGCGAATGTATTCCACTTCCATCTTCCGTGTCATCGATGGCCGGCCCAGGACGCGCACTGCCTTGCTCATCGCTTCATCGAGGAGCGTCGCAATGATTCCGCCGTGCAGATAGCCCGGGTGACCCTCAAAGGCATCCGGAACGATGGGAAGGCTGACGACGGCGCCATCCGGCGCGAGCAGGAACTCCAGGCGCAGCCCGTTTGCATTGGCCGGTCCGCAGCCAAAGCAACGGTTATTGGCCGAGTGAGCGATGGGCGTAAGAGGTTCGTGGGAGTGAAGCTGCATGATTTCAGCATACTTGCTTGGCATTGTCTCGACAGCGTCGGGACCGGGCAGAATCGGCAATCTGCATCCGCTCCCTTGACCTGCCCGGCGTCGCCCGCGCAGACTGAAGGGGCGGAGTTTGCTTGAACATCCGTGAATCCCGGAGGACATTCCCATGTCAAACGTCAATCGCAGAACTGTACTCGTGCAAATGAGCGTGTTGGCAGGTGCCGCGCTCCTGGCTTTAGTCACCAATCCCGCTCCCGCCGCGGCTCAAGCGGCACACGCTGACCTCGTCAATGCCCAGGGAGCCACCATTGGCCACGCCGAATTCTCTACCGTCTCCAACGGCGTCAAGGTCTCCGTAACGGTCTCCCAACTTCCTCCCGGCGAGCATGGGATCCACATTCACAACGTTGGCAAATGCGACGGCCCCGCTTTCACCACGGCCGGAGGCCATTTCAATCCCACTGGCGCCCACCACGGAATACACAACGCACAGGACCCACATCCGCACCTCGGCGACTTGCCGAACCTTGTTGTATCAGAGAAGGGAACCGGCGAACTCACCTTCACCGCTGTAGGCGCCACGATAAGCGAAGGCCCGAATTCTCTTTTTCACGAGGGCGGTACGTCATTGGTCATTCATGCCAAACCGGACGACCTCACCAACGATCCGTCCGGCAACTCTGGTGATCGCGTCGCCTGCGGCGTGATTGTCCAGTAGGCCCAGCAGTCATGGATCCGGGTAGTGGGTCAGTTCGAATTCGTCTTGAAAGGGCATGAGTTCACTCGTGCCGTAAGGGCCGCAAAACGAACGCGGGTTTTAGCCCCTGAGGGAAGGTTTTCCAAATTGACCCATTACCGGTAGTACGAATCCGTGTCAGTTACCATACGTAAGATGCGACCGCTAAAGCTGGCTGCGACGGTGGCTTCGGGCCTGGCGCTCGCAGCTTGCGCACTTATGATCCCCGCCGGTTGTCACGTTCCGTCCGCGCTCACCCCGCAACAGGCGGAGGGCAAGCGTCTCTACTACACGGGTTGCGCACACTGCCACGAAGAGAACGACCTGCACCTGAAGAAGGTTCCACCGGATCTGCATGGGCTTTTCAACCACCAAACTTTGCCTGATGGGGTCCCGGCAACCGACGCCGAAGTGGAGCGTGTGTTGCTGACCGGGAAGGGAATGATGCCATCGTTCGCGTATCAGATGACACAAGAGCAGAGGGACGCGCTGCTGGCTTATTTGCACACGGGCATGCGCGACGAGCGAAGTCCTTAGGCTTCGCTCACCACAACGAGGAGAATGCATATGAAAGTCGGTGTTCTTGGCTCGGGCGGCGTGGCTCAAACGCTCGCCGCGGGTTTCATCAAGCACGGCCATCAAACGATGATCGGCACTCGCGACAAGGCAAAGCTGACCGACTGGCTCAGGAAGAATCCCACGGCGCAGGTGGGCAGCTTCAGCGACACAGCGGCATTTGGCGATGTCGTGGTGCTGGCCGTGAAAGGCTCTGCCGCGGCCGATGCCCTGCGCGCCGCAGGGAGCGCCAATCTGGATGGAAAACTGCTCATCGACGCATGCAATCCGATTGCGGATGCGCCGCCCGTGAACGGCGTTCTGAAGTTTTTCACGACTCTGGATCACTCGCTGATGGAGCAGTTGCAGAAGGAATTTCCCACCGCGCACTTCGTCAAGGCGTTCAGCTCGGTTGGGCAGGGACAGTTTGTGAATCCGCAATACAAGAGCGGACGGCCAACCATGTTTATCTGCGGAAACGACGACGGAGCCAAGGTGGTCACGACGCAGATTCTCGACCAGTTCGGCTGGGAGACGGCGGACATGGGCAAGGTGGAAGCCGCGCGCGCCATTGAGCCGCTGTGCATGCTGTGGTGCATTCTCGGGCTCACGAAGCACGAGTGGACGCACGCGTTCAAGCTGTTGCACCAATAACGGTACTCGCGTTTGCGGACCGGGGTGGCATGGAGTGCGCGTCCGGATAACAGGATTCACCGTATACTGAGGATGTCTATGGCAATCGAAAAAACATTCTATTTGGAGACCTTCGGCTGCCAGATGAATGCCCATGACTCCGAAAAGGTCATCGGCACACTGCGCCAGCAGGGCTACCGGCAGGTTGAAGCCGAGGAGGATGCGGGTCTCATCCTCTATAACACCTGCTCCATTCGCGACAAGGCGGAGCAAAAGGTCTTCAATCGCCTGAACGATTACAAGAAGCTGTACAAAGATGGCAAGCGGTTCGCCGTCCTGGGCTGTGTGGCTCAACAGGAAGGCGAAAAGATCTTCGACCGCGCACCGTACGTTTCGCTGGTCTCGGGGTCGGCCTCGTATCGCAAATTACCGGAGATGCTCGCCCGCCTGGAGGCGGGTGAAAGCCGCATTACGGGTCTCGACGACCGCCAGACGGACGAGACCTTCGAGACCGAATTCACGGCGCGTCAGAACCCGTACCGCGCTTACATCACCATCATCGAGGGCTGCGATAAGTTCTGCTCCTATTGCGTGGTGCCGTACACGCGTGGCAAGGAGCGCAGCCGTACTTCATCTTCCGTGCTGGCGGAGGCGCGGCGGATTGCCGATCTTGGCTACACTGAGATCCAGCTTCTGGGCCAAAATGTGAACAGCTACCGCGACCTGGAAGGGAAGCGCAGCTTCGCGGAATTGCTGGCCGCCGTAGGTGAGGTGCCGGGCATCCGGCGCGTCCGCTTTACTACCAGCCATCCCCGCGACTTCACCCGCGACATTGTCGAGGCCATCGATAATGTGCCAACTCTCTGCGACCATGTGCATCTTCCGGTGCAGTCGGGGTCAGCAAAAATTCTCGCAAGCATGGCGCGCCTGTATACGCCCGAGTGGTACCTCGAGCGCATCGCCTGGATCAAGGCAGCCAAGCGATCCATCTCACTTTCGACCGACGTCATTATCGGCTTCCCGGGCGAAACTGCTGACGATTTTATCCAGACCATGAACCTCCTTGCCGAAGTGCAGTACGACTGCGTGTTCGCCTTTAAGTACTCGGCTCGCCCCAACACGCCCTCCCTGGTGATGATTGACTCCATCCCCGAAGCCGAGAAAGCCCAGCGGCTTCAAGTACTGCTCGAGCGGCAACGCGAGATACAAAGGATTAATTATTCCAAGCACATCGGAGATGTTATTGAGGTGATGGTGGAGGGTGCGAATCCGGCTCGCGAACAGATCTCAGGTCGCAGCAGCCAGAACAAGCCGGTAAATTTTGAATGGCCGCAACCGATCGCGCCCGCGCCGGGCAGCTATCTTCGTGTCAAAATAACCGGAGCCTTTCCCAACAGTCTCGTGGGAAAGGCCGTCTAAGATTGCAACGGTTCTTCAAGAGGGAACTGATGGACATTGAAGTACGGATTCGCGGCCTGATGATGGACCCGGCAACCAATATGCCGATCGTGGTGCTGAAGGATGTGGGCTCCGACGCGGTGATGCCCATCTGGGTGGGCATCTTTGAGGCCAACGCGATTGCGCTGGAGATCGAAAAGATGTCCGCCGCGCGCCCCATGACGCACGATCTCGCGCGGAACTTGATCCGAAACCTCAATGGTCAGCTGGAACGCGTGGTGATTACGGAACTTAAAGACGATACGTTCTATGCGGTCCTGTGGCTGCGGCAAGGGGATGAGCCGGTAGCCATTGACGCGCGGCCTTCCGATGCCATCGCGCTCGCATTGCGCGCCGATTGCCCGATCTTCGTCGCCGAAAAGGTGATGGAGAGCGCCAAGCTCAACACCACCGGCCCGCCTGAAGGGCCCACTGCCGAACAGTTGCGCGGGTGGCTCGAAGGACTGAACGATGAAGACCTCGGCCGCTACAAGATGTAATCCAGCCAGGGTTTCAGGATTTCGTTTGCTATCGCGGTTCCGTGGAGCGCGAGACGTTACGCATTGACGGTCTCGATCGCAAAGCCGCGCGACTCGAATTCCAAATGCAAATTGACGAGGTCCCAAGAGGGAAGCGGGCGAGCGAATAGGCTCGTAATACCTTGTCCGTCAAGGGTTTCCGTCGCCCTACCCGCGCCGAGCTTTAGTATACAGAATATCTGTTATCGGACATAACGGCTCTTTTGATCCTGTTGCGTTCTCCTATGATAATGACCGATATGCTAATCACTCCTCGACTGCGGCGATGTTCTATCTGGTCGTTTCAGACTGTTGCCCGGGCCGTGAATAAAATGACGACGTGCAATGTGATTGTCGAGTTCTTGTCGATTCAGTTGCTGTCGTGCGTGCAGTGCCGCAGCGATAGCACTGCACTGTTCTTTCCGCGGCCACAATCGCGTAGCTGCGAACGAATGAAGAACTCGCCGACGAGATGTTCGCCGCGCTTCCCTTCTCCCGGCTTCGCTCAAAATTTGAGCCAGCACCGCGGCGAGCGGTTGCTCGAGGGTAGCCT
>Ga0182024_10015178_pt1 | contig 14795 bp, 10 predicted proteins | sample P32metaG_FD_120480 | JGI IMG/M metagenome (GOLD analysis project Ga0182024, IMG submission 120480) | Permafrost microbial communities from Stordalen Mire, Sweden - P3-2 metaG (Illumina Assembly) | ecosystem: Environmental > Terrestrial > Soil > Wetlands > Permafrost | place: Sweden: Stordalen... | reverse complement strand
CCCATCTTGCCGAAGATGATATCGCCGATCTGCTTGGGGCTGCCGACATTGACCGGCTCGCCGGCGATCTCCTGAATTTCGGCTTCGACCCGCGCGGCGGTCTGGGCGAAATCGCCGGATAGCCGCGACAGCACCTGGCGATCGATCGAGATGCCGCGCCGTTCCATGCGCGCCAGCACGGCGACCAGCGGCCGTTCCAGCGTCTCGTAGACGGATGTCATGCGCTCGGCAATCAGGCGCGGCTTGAGAATCCGCCACAATCGCAGGATCACATCGGCGTCTTCGGCCGAATACGCCGTCGCCCGGTCGATGGCGACCTGATCGAAACTCAGCTTGTTCTTGCCGCTGCCGGTCAGTTCGCCATGGGTGAGGGTGGCGTGGCCGAGCCATCGCTCGGCCAGCGCGTCGAGCCCGTGCGCGTTGCGGCCGGCGTCGAGCGCATACGACATCAGTTGCGCGTCGTCCTGGTTGCGGATGACGACGCCATGTTGCGCCAACATCACCGCGTTGAACTTGATGTTGAACCCGATTTTGAGAATCCCGGCCGATTCCAGCACCGGGCGCAATGCGGTGAGGGCGTCGGCCGTCCTGATCTGGTCCGGCGCGAGCCCGGCCGCGAACAGCCCGGCGCCATCGCCGGATTGCTTGTGACTGAGCGGAATATAGCAGGCATCGTTGGGCGCGAGCGCGAGCGCAATGCCGCACATCTCGGCCTGCATCGGATCGATCGAGTTCGCCTTGGCCTCGATCGCGACATGGCCTTGATCATGCACCCGCGCGATGAAGGCGTTGAGCTCGTCGAGGCTGCGGATGGTCTGATACTTGTTGCGGTCGACCGGAAGCTTGCGCGCGGCCTCGGCACGCGCAGCGGCGAGCGAGATCGGGGTGCCCTTGAGGCTTGCGGCTCTGTCTTGCTGGCCACCCTTGCCCGGTGCGCTCCCTCCCCCCTTGTGGGGGACGGTTTGGAAGAGCGGTAGGCCCGAGGGACCGCCTGGGTGGGACCCCTCTCCCTGCCCCTCCCCCACAAGGGGGGAGGGGACGGAGGGATCTCGCCCCGAAGCCCCCGAAGCCCCGCCGTCGGAGGCGCCACCGCGCTTGTTTGCCGAATCCGCCTCGACATCGGCCGGATCGATCTGCGAATAGTCGGCGACGCGGCGGGTCAGGGTGGAAAATTCCATCGCTTTCAGGAATGCGATCAGCTTGCGCGCATCGGGTTCGTGGACGGCAAGCTCGTCGAGCGGTACGTCGAGCGCAACCTTGTCGTCGAGCAGCACCAACTGGCGCGAAATACGCGCCTTTGCCGCATTCTCGATCAGCGCCTCGCGGCGCTTCGGCTGCTTGATCTCGCCGGCGCGCGACAGCAGCGTCTCGAGGTCGCCATATTCGACGATCAGTTGCGCGGCGGTCTTGATGCCAATCCCCGGCACCCCCGGCACGTTGTCGGTTGAATCGCCCGCCAGCGCCTGAACCTCGACCAGCTTGTCCGGCGCGACGCCGAATTTCTCGATCACTTCGGCAATGCCGATACGGCGATCCTTCATGGTGTCGTACATGGTGACGCAGTCGGTCACGAGCTGCATCAGGTCCTTGTCCGAGGAAACGATGGTCGCGGTGGCGCCGCGCTCGCAGGCCAGCCGCACATAGGTCGCGATCAGATCGTCGGCCTCGAAACCGGCCTGCTCGAGGCAGGGCAGGTCGAAGGCGCGCACGGCCTCGCGGATCAGCGGAAATTGCGGGATCAGGTCGTCCGGCGCGGGCGGCCGATGCGCCTTGTAGTCGGGATAGAGCTTGTTTCGGAAGGTGATCTCGGACTTGTCGAAGACGATGGCGAGATGCGTCGGCCGGTTGTCTGACGGCATGTCGCGCAGCAGTTTCCACAGCATATTGCAAAAGCCGAGCACCGCGTTGACCTGCAGTCCGTCGGACTTGCGGTTCAGCGGCGGCAGCGCGTGATAGGCGCGAAAAATATAGGAGGAACCGTCGACCAGAAAAACATGGTCGCCCTTGCCTGGGACTTTGGCGGGGGAGGGTTTGGCGGCAGCCTTTTCGGATGCTTTCGGCATGGCCGCAACTTAGGGATTTTTGTGGCGATTGACAGCCTTTGCGAGGCGTTTTTTGGCGTTCGTGCCTGGGCTACTACTCCGCCGCCTGCAACGCCGGCTGCGGCTTTTGCGGCGCGATCCAGAACGTGGCCGGACGCTCAAACAGGAAATTGGCACCGACGGCGAGCGCCATCCGCCAGATCGCCAGCGCGCCGAGCACGCCCACGATCGTGACAACAAGCGAAATCGTGCCGATGTCACCAATCAGGCCGGCGTGCAGCAACAGCGTCCGCGTCGCGGCCATCGGCAGAAAGAACGCCAGATAGATCACGATGGAATGCTCGCCGCAAAAGCGCAGGGCATTGAGCCAATGCATCCGCGCCAGCAGCGTGCCGATCGTGATGATGGCGCAGGCGCCCGCCAGCCCGAGCGCCAGCGAGACCAGCGGCCACTCGCTGCAACCTGTCGCCACCAGGCTGCCGTTGACAAGCGCCCAGAGCGCCAGTCCCGCGAGCGCCAGGCCGGGGCGGGCCCGGGCGCGGTCGGACAATGCGAACACCTGGTTGGCGAATAAATAGCCGGAATAGATGTAGACGAAGCGGGCGCAGAATTCGTCGATCAAGGTCCAGCCGGTCGCAAGATGCGTCATCTCGAGCAGCGCCGCCACGGCCCAGATCGCGGCCGGCGGCATCTGCCGGGTCGCCTTGATGACGACGAAGAAGACCGGCAGCAGGTAAATGAACCACAGCGTGCCGAACGGATCGATGAAGGATTCGAGGTACATCAGGCCGGCATGGGTCCAACTGGTCTCGGCGGCGAAGGCCGGCGCCTTGAAGCCGAACTGGATCGTTACCCACAGCAGGTAGAAATAGGCGAAGTGCATGACCTTGCGGTCGAGATAGAGGCGCCACCCACGGTCGATCACCAATGGGAGGAACAGGCCCGAAATCAGGAAGAAATCCGGCATCCGGAACGGCTTTGCGAACATGACGACCAGATGCATGAAGCCGGTCTGGCCGGCGGCCGCCTGGACGCCGAGCACCGAATGCATCATCACGACCATGACAATGCAGATGCCTTTGGCATAGTCGACCCAGTCGACGCGCCGGTCCACCGCCGGGGCGGAACGTCGTGTCGCGGCGGATGTGCCGTTTGCTGCCATCGGTGTCCCATTTCGGTGCGATAGGCCGGCATCATCGGCCGGATCGGTTTCATTCTGCTTTATTCATACAAATGACATGCCGCTTTTCCGGAACACTGCCGTTTCCCCGTTGCCTGAAATGATCTAAGACCGCCCCCATATCGGGGTCGTCATTAACCATTGCAGGCAGGTTGTCTTATGCGGATCGCCATGATTGGCACGGGCTATGTGGGGCTGGTTTCGGGCGCGTGTTTCGCGGATTTCGGCCATCAGGTCACCTGCGTGGATACCGACGGCGACAAGATCGCCGCGCTGCGCCGCGGCGAGATCCCGATCTTCGAGCCCGGCCTCGACGCGCTGGTCGCTTCCAATGTGAAATCCCGCCGGATCGATTTTGCCACCGATCTGGCCGCGCCGGTCGCCGATGCCGATGCGGTGTTCATCGCAGTCGGCACGCCGTCACGGCGTGGCGACGGCCATGCCGACCTGACCTATGTTCACGCCGCCGCCCGCGAGATCGCCCGGGCGATCCGCGGATTTACGGTGGTCGTCACCAAATCCACCGTGCCGGTCGGCACCGGCGACGAGGTCGAGCGGTTGATCCGCGAAACCAATCCGGCGGCCGATGTGGCGGTGGCATCCAATCCGGAATTCCTGCGCGAGGGCGCGGCGATCCGCGACTTCAAGTTTCCGGACCGTATCGTGGTTGGCACCTCGGATGAACGCGCGCGCAAGGTGCTCGGCGACATCTACCGGCCGCTGTCGCTTAACCAGGCGCCGCTGATGTTCACCGCGCGGCGCACCGCTGAGCTGATCAAATATGCGGCCAACGCCTTCCTCGCCACCAAGATTACCTTCATCAATGAGATGGCCGATCTTTCGGAAAAAGTCGGCGCCGACGTGCAGGAAGTCGCGCGCGGCATCGGGCTCGATAACCGGATCGGCTCGAAATTCCTGCATGCCGGGCCCGGTTTCGGCGGCTCGTGCTTTCCCAAGGATACCCGCGCGTTGGTCAAGATCGCACAGGATCATGACATGCAGCTGCGTATCGTCGAGGCCGTGCTTGCCGTCAACGACAACCGCAAGCGCGCGATGGCCCGCAAGGTCGCCAACGCCGCCGGCGGCAATTTGCGCGGCAAGACCGTCGCCATCCTCGGCCTCACCTTCAAGCCCGATACCGACGACATGCGCGAAGCGCCGTCGATCCCGCTGGTGACCGGTTTGCTCGACCTCGGCGCGAAGGTACGCGCGCACGATCCGGTCGGGATGGAGCAGGCGCGGCGCGAATTACCCGATATCGAATACAGCGACGACCCTTACGCATGCGCCAGCGGCGCCGATGTGTTGGTGATCGTGACCGAATGGGTCCAGTTCCGCGCGCTCGATCTCAAACGCCTGAAGCGCGAGATGGCGCGACCCTTGATCGTCGACCTCCGCAATATCTATCGGCCCCGCGATATGGCGAAGCTCGGTTTTGCCTATGAAGGCGTCGGACGTGGGTCTGAACGGGCGAAGTGATGCTTGTCTCACCTCGCCCCGCCTGCGGGAGAGGGAGCGAAACCGGACAACTCGTGCGCAGCTTCGACATTCCACTTCCGATCGACGCGGTGCTCGATGAGCTGGCAGGCACGCTGGCGCGCCACAACGCCGCCGTGCTGGTGGCGCCGCCCGGCGCCGGCAAGACCACGCGGGTGCCGCTGGCGCTGCTCGACGCGCCATGGCTGGGAGGCAGGAAAATCGTCGTGCTGGAACCGCGCCGGATCGCGGCCCGCGCCAGCGCCGAACGCATGGCCAGGTCGTTGCGCGAACGTGCCGGCGAGACCGTCGGCTACCGCGTCCGGTTCGGCTCGAAGGTGTCGCGCGCGACACGGATCGAGGTTGTCACCGAGGGCATTTTCTCGCGCCAGATTCTCGACGACCCGGAATTGAACGATGTCGCCGCGGTGCTGTTCGACGAATTTCACGAACGCTCGCTCGACGCCGATCTGGGCCTCGCACTGGCGCGCGACGCGCAAACCGGCTTGCGGGAGGATCTGCGTATTCTGGTGATGTCGGCGACGCTGGACGGCGCGCGCATCGCAAACATGCTTGGCGACGCCCCGGTGATCGCGAGCGAGGGCCGCGCCTTTGCGGTCGAGACCCGCTATCTCGGCCGCAAGGCCGACATGCCGCTGGAGCGGCAGATGGCGGACGCGGTCGCCATGGCGCTGCGTGCCGATCCCGGCTCGGTACTGGCGTTCCTGCCGGGCGCGGCGGAAATCCGCCGCACCCAGACGCTGCTCAATGAACGCATCCATGACGCCGCGATCGAAATCGTGCCGCTGTTCGGGGCGCTCGATGCTGCCGTGCAGGACCGGGCGATCGCACCCGCGCCGCAAGGTCGCCGCAAGGTGGTGCTGGCGACCTCAATCGCCGAAACATCGTTGACCATCGAAGGGGTTCGCATTGTCGTCGACTCCGGGGTGGCACGGGTGCCGCGCTACGAGCCTGACATCGGGCTGACGCGGCTTGAAACCGTGCGGGCCTCGCGGGCCGCGGTCGACCAGCGCCGCGGCCGCGCCGGCCGCACCGAACCCGGCGTGTGTTACCGGCTGTGGGACGAGCCGCAAACCGCGTCGCTCGCGCCCTATACCCAGCCGGAAATCCTCAGCGCCGATCTGTCGTCACTGGTACTCGACCTCGCGCAGTGGGGGGTCAGCGACCCCGCCACGCTGGCATTCCTGGACCCGCCGCCGGCGCCGGCGCTGAAGGAGGCGCGCAGCCTGCTGCGCGAACTCGGCGCGCTCGACGGCGACGGCCGGATCACGGCGGAGGGCAACAGCCTTCGCGCGCTGGCGCTGCCGCCGCGGCTGGCGCGGATGATCGTGGATTCGCATCGGCTCGGTGCCGGCGAGACCGCCGCCGATATCGCCGCGGTGCTCACCGAGCGCGGCCTCGGCGGCGACAGCGTCGATCTCGATGTCCGGCTCGACCAGTTTCGCCGCGACCGCTCGCAACGCGCCGGCAGCGCGCGCAGCCTCGCGCGGCGCTGGGCGTCGCAGGCGGCGTCTTCTCCCTCTCCACTTGCGGGGGAGGGCCGGGCCGCGGCTGAGCTCACCACCGGCGTCATGCTCGCGCTGGCTTTCCCGGATCGCGTGGCGCGCAACCGCGGCCAAGGCAGCTTTGTGCTCGCCAACGGCCGTGGCGCGGTGGTGGATCCGACCTCGGCATTGGCGCGCGCACCCTATATCGCGGTCGCCGAACTCACGGGCACGGCGGCGCACGGGCGCATTCTGCTGGCGGCGCCGATCGCACTGGCGGATATCGAGGCGCATTTCGCCGATCGGATCGAGACCGCGGACGAGGTTTCGTTCGATCGCGGGGCGATGGCGTTGCGGGCGCGGCGCAAGCGCACCCTTCAGGCAATGACGCTGTCGGAGGCCCCGCTTGCGTTGACGCCATCGGCCGAGACCGCGCGGGTGCTGGCCGACGGCCTGCTGGCCGCCGGTATCGAAAGACTGCCATGGTCGAAACCGGCAAGGCAGTGGCGCGATCGCGTCATGTTCCTGCGCCGGGCCGAGGGCGAAGCGTGGCCCGATCTGTCGGATCAGGCCCTTGCGGCGCGGCGCGAAGACTGGCTGGTGCCGCTTCTTTACCGGATGATTGCGCTGAAGGATTTGTCCGCCGGCGAGCTTTCGGAGGCGCTGGCGGCGCTGCTGCCACGGGAATTGCGCGCGCGGCTGGAGCGCGAGGCGCCGACCCATTTCGAGGCGCCGACCGGCACCCTGCTGGCGATCGACTATGAGGCCGAGCAGGGACCGACCATCGCGGTCAGATTGCAGGAGCTGTTCGGGTTGACCACGCATCCGTCGATTGCGAAAGGCGCGGTGCCGCTGGTGCTGGAACTGTTGTCGCCGGCGCACCGGCCGGTCCAGGTGACGCGCGACCTGCCGGGCTTCTGGCGCGGCAGTTATGCAGCGGTTCGCTCCGATCTGCGCGGCCGCTATCCGAGGCATCCCTGGCCGGAGGATCCGGCGCGCGCGATGCCGACACGGCGGGTGAAGCCGCGGGGAACGTGACAACCGGCCGGCGTTAACGCTTCGCTCATCCTTTTCGTCAAAATGGCAGTCGGCGCCGCCGCCATTGATCGCGGTTTGGTGGCCGGTGTGGTGATATCGGCGGGCTAGCGGACCGAGTGTGTGGCGTCATGCGTAACCTAATGATCCTGGCCGGGATCCTGGTCGGCCTCGGCACCGTGATGGCCCAGATCGCGGACCGCATCACCCCCGCGCTTGCCAGCACCACCGCACGTCATGCCGCGCCGGTCGAAATGATCGCGCAGACCGGCGTTCGCAGCCTCAGAATCCCGCGCGACGCCCGCGGTCATTTTGAGGCCGCAGGTCACATCGACGGCCAGCGGATCGACTTCATGGTCGACACCGGAGCGTCGGTCGTTGCACTGAACGAAACCTCGGCAGCCCGATTCGGGCTGCGCCCGTCGCGCGGCGACTACAACGCGACGGTGACGACCGCCAACGGCACCGTCAAGGCAGCCCGTACGCGCATCGCCTTGATCGATGTCGGCGGTCTCGTGGCGCGCGACGTCGATGCCATGGTGCTGCCCGACGAAGCGTTGTCGGAAAACCTGCTCGGCCTGTCGTTCCTGTCCAGGCTGAAGCGCTTCGAATATTCCGGCGGCACCATGGTGCTGGAACAGTAGGTCTGACGCGGTCCTGGCAAAAGCGCGCCGCAGGCGGCTGGGGCGAGCAAGCGTAGCTAATGGAACTTTTCCGGTCCCGAGAGTCTCCCGATCGGTTCGGAATCGTGCTATATTTCGCCTATGAACAGCTCCGAGGCCCTTGCCACTCTTCGACGTTCCGAAAAGGCCCTGCGTGGTCGTGGGGTGACGCACGCTGCCTTGATTGGCTCCGTGGCCCGAGGCGACAACGGGCTCGATAGCGACATCGATATTATGATTGAGATCGATCCGGACGCCCGCATCACGGTTTTCGATTACGTGGACCTTAAAGACTATATCGCGAAGCTCTTCGATCGACCGGTCGACGTTGTGAACCGTGAAAGCCTCAAATCCTACGTTCGCCCCGTGGTCACGGCGGATGCCATTTATGCGTTCTGAGCGCACCAACGGAGCGCTCCGCGATATACTGCATCCATCAATTTAGCGACGCAATTTGCCGAGGGTTTTGACCGTGAAACGTTCAAGCTGGACGTGCGCACTATCTATGCTGTTACCCGCTGTTTGGAGATTATATCCGAGGCATCGCGACGCCTGCCAATGGAATTGAAAGCTAGCCACCCAACAATCTCGTGGACGCAAATGGCCGCAGCAGGGAATGTCTACCGCCATGACTACGAAGATGTTTCCGCTCAATTTGTGTGGGACACCGTGCAACACGCTTTGCCACCCTTGAAGATCGTCATTGATCAGGAACTGGCACGACGGAGCCAATAGCCGGACGCTGAAGATGTTTGGCACGTCGCCAAATATGCCGTAATTAATCGTCACAAAGCGCCGATCCCGCCTTCCGCCGCGCCGCGGTATTCGCTATGGCTGCGGTACATTGTTTTCAGCATGACGAGGCCATTTGAATGTTTCCAAAGCCGAAACCCGTGCTGGTTCCCAATACCTATGCCTACGAATCCGAGCCGATGGTGAAGGCAACCGGATTTCGCGAATACGACGCCCGCTGGCTGTTCGGCAAGGAAATCAACCTGATGGGCATTCAGGCGCTGGGCATGGGGCTCGGTGCGTTGATCACCGAGCTTGGCGCCAGGCAGGAGGTCGTCACCGGGCATGATTTCCGCGGCTATTCGGCGTCGATCAAATATGCGCTGATTTCAGGGTTGCTCGCCTCGGGCTGCAAGGTTCATGACATCGGCCTGTGCATGACCCCAATGGCGTATTTCGCGCAATTCGACCTCGACGTGCCTTGCGTTGCGATGGTGACGGCGTCGCATAACGATAATGGCTGGACCGGCGTCAAGATGGGCGCCAACCGCCCGCTCACCTTCGGCCCCGACGAGATGAACCGCCTGAAGGAGATCGTGCTCAATGCCGATTTCAAGAACAAGGTCGGCGGCTCCTATCAGTTCCACGAGAATTTCCCGGCCCGCTACATTGCCGACTTGACCCGCCGCCCGAAGCTGAAGCGCAAGCTGAAGGCGGTGGTTGCCTGCGGCAATGGCACCGCCGGCGCATTCGCACCGCAGGTGATGCAGGCGATCGGCTGCGAGGTTGTCCCGCTCGATACCGAGCTCGACTACACCTTCCCGAAATACAATCCCAATCCCGAAGACATGGAGATGCTGCACGCGATCCGCGATGCGGTGCTGACCCACAAGGCCGATGTCGGGCTGGGCTTCGATGGCGACGGCGATCGCTGTGGCGTGGTCGACAATACCGGCGAGGAGATCTTCGCCGACAAGGTCGGCGTGATGCTGGCGCGCGACATGTCGGCGATTCACCCGAATGCGCAGTTCGTGGTCGACGTGAAATCGACCGGCTTGTTCGTCACCGATCCGGTGTTGGCGCGGCAGGGGGCGAAGACGACCTACTGGAAAACCGGCCATTCCTACATGAAACGCCGCACCAACGAGCTGGGCGCACTGGCGGGTTTCGAGAAATCCGGCCATTTCTTCTTCAACAAGCCATTCGGCCGCGGCTATGACGACGGCCTGATCTCGGCGATCGCGGTCTGCGAGATGCTCGATCGCGCGCCCGGCAAGTCGATGGCGGACCTGAAAAACGCGCTGCCGAAAACCTGGTCGTCGCCGACCATGTCGCCGCACTGCTCGGACGAGGCCAAATACGGCATCGTCGATGCCGTGGTGAAGCATTTCGAGGCGATGCAAAAAAACGGCGAAAAGGTTGCGGCACAGGCGATCCGCGGTCTCGTCACCGTCAATGGCGTTCGCGTCACCGTCGAGGACGGCAGCTGGGGCTTGGTGCGGGCATCATCCAACAAGCCGGAGCTGGTGGTGGTGGTGGAAAGTCCGGTCAGCGAGCAGCGCATGCGCGACCTGTTCGAGGCGATGGATTCGGTGCTGCGTACCCATCCAGAGGTCGGCGAATACAACCAGAAGATTTGAGGCGGTTCGCCCCAATGCCGTCATGCCCTCGCGAAAGCGGGGGATCCAGGACGTCGCGGCCTCAGGTCAAGCGGGGCGATGACGGCGAGACTTACGCCGCGCGTACCGATTCCAGGAAGCTGTCGACCTCGGATTTCAGCCGTTCCGATTGCGACGACAGTCCGGTCGCGGCTTCCAGCAGCTTCGACGCCGAGGCGCCGATTTCGTTGGAGGCCTTGGCCACCCCGACGATGTTTTCGTTGACCTCGCGGGTACCGCTGGCCGCCTGCGCCACGTTGCCGGAAATCTCGCGCGTCGCGGCGCCCTGATGTTCGACGGCGGCGGCAATCGCATTGGAGATTTCATTGATTTCGGCGATGGTGCCGCCGATGGCCTGGATCGCGCTGACGGCCTCGCCGGTCGCCGACTGGATGCCCTGGATCTGCGCCGAGATTTCTTCCGTCGCCTGGGCGGTCTGGTTGGCCAGCGCCTTGACCTCGCTGGCGACCACCGCAAATCCGCGGCCGTGTTCGCCGGCGCGTGCCGCCTCGATCGTGGCGTTCAGGGCAAGCAAATTGGTCTGGCTGGCAATGCTCTGGATCAAGGTCACCACTTCGCCGATCTTGTGGGTCCCGGTTGCAAGTCCTTCCACCACGGTATTGGTACGGCGGGCCTCGTCGGCCGCCTTTCCAGCGACTTCGGCGGAGCGCGTCGCCTGGTGCGCGATCGCGCCGATCGAGGCCGTCAGCTGCTCGGCTGCCGCGGCCACGGTTTGGACATTGAGCGAGGCCTGCGTCGAGGCACCGGCGGCTGCCGTCGTCTGCCGCGAGGCCTTTTCACTGCCGTTGCTCATGGACGAGGACATGCTCTGCATTTCCCGTGCGGCCACCGCCACCGCCTCGGCGATGCGGCCGACCGTGCGCTCGAATTCGCTGGCGAGCTGGTGCCGCGCCGCGTCACGTTCGAGCTTGGCGCGCTGCTCGGTTTCGGTGCGTTCGGCGTTGGCGCGCGTCTCGGCGGCGCCGGCGGCGTTGGCTTCCGCGGTCTTGCGTGCCGCCGTCACGAACAGTCCGGCCAGCTCGTTGGCAACCCAGATCAGCACGCCGGCTTCGAGCAGCAGAATACCGGCATGAAGAACCACGCGCCCGAAATTGGCACCGCCGGCGAAGACCGCCGCGGGAAGGATGAAATTGAGGATCAGATGATGCAGGGCAACCGTGATGGTTGCGATGAGGATCGGCCGATAGTCGCAATAGGCCACCAGACATGCCAGAGCCGCGAAGAAGTACATGTGAACGTCGGCTTGCCACGGATGTCCGCTGAACTGGAACGCGAATACCGAGACCCCACCCATCAGTGCGACGGCGACGATGAGGCGGGTCGAGAGTTCATTGCCGGCGGCACGCCATGACAGCGTGGCCGCCAGCGCCAACGCCATCGTGATCATGGCCGGCAGCAGCCAACCATTGCCGAACGCCACGCCGATGGCGATTGCGATCACAACATGCAGCCAGAGCAGCGCAATCGAAATCCTGCTGGCGTTCTCGCGCAGCGTGTTGAGGTCCTTGCTGCCGGTCCACATGCTCAAATTTCCTTGTCTCGATGGAAGCAGGCGGCAATGGTCCGGGGATCGATCGCCAGCCACGCACCGGCTTCGCGCAAACGGGTCAGGCCATCCTGGTGGTTGGGACTGACCATCAGAACGCCTGCAATTGCCGTCGTTGCAACGATCGCAGCGTCGGCGGTAGCGGCCGCTTCAAAGGCTTGTTGCGAGGTCCACCACGGCGGAAACGCCACAGCGACAACCTCTGCACCGGGGCGCACCTGGACCGCGAGTGCGGCATTGGCGGCGAGGCTTGCCAGCAATAGAATGCCGGCGTTCAGCCAGGCCGGCCAGCGCGAGGTCGTCCTGATTGCTGTCCGCTCCATGCGGGTAGCGTTATCAAGAGTTAGCTAATCGAGCGTTAAGCCTCTGTTCACGATCGTTGCGTGTGACGCGCAAGTTCGATCGCGTTACGCGTGTGGAAAAATTGCCAGCAGCTTCAGGCTGCCGGGACCGGCAGCGCCGTGACCGACTTGATCTTTTCCATCGCGAAGCGCGAGGTGACGTTCTTGAGCGGCACCGCGCTGATCAGCTTCTTGTAAAACACGTCATAGCTTTGCATGTCCGCAACCACGACGCGCAGCATGTAATCGACGTCGCCCGCCATCCGGTAGAATTCCATCACCTCGGGCATTGCGCTGACGGCTTCGGCGAAGGTACGAAGCCAGCTTTCCGAATGGTCGGCGCTTTCCACCGACACGAACACGGAGATGCCGAGTCCGATCTTGTTCTGGTCGACCAGCGCGACCCGGCGCAGGATGACGCCGTCGGCTTCCAGTCGCTGGATGCGCTTCCAGCACGGCGTCGAGGACAGCCCGACCCGGTCGCCGATCTCGGCGACCGACAGCGAGGCATCTTCCTGCAGCACCGTCAGGATTTTGCGGTCGATGGCGTCAAGGCGGCGGTTGGGTTCGAGAACGTGAACGGCAAGCTCGGTCATGAGAAGAACTTTCTTCCAGATGGGTCAATATCCCTCATATAGAGAAAATTCTTCTAAGACAAGCCGCTATCGCCTGGTCCGGGCCCCGTCCGCCGGCTGGCTTTGTTCTAAAAGTTCTACAACTTCAACGCGTTGGGGGGCGGCGAAGGCGCCGCCGAAGCGGGTGCATTTGAGCGCGGCGGCGGCGGAAGCAAACCGCAGCGCCTGGCGCAGATCCTGCTGTTCGGTGATGGCAAGCGTGAATGCGCCGTGGAAAACATCGCCGGCGCCGAGCGTGTCCACGGTATGCACCGGAAACGCCGGCGTCTGTTGTAGGTTGTGCTGTTCGTCGAGCCACAGCGTGCCCTGCGCTCCCTGCGTGCCGGCGAGGAAGGAGGGGGTGAGCTTGGCGATCTTTTTCAGCGCCTCGGCATCGTCGGCGACGCCGGCGGTGGACTGCAGGGCCTCGCTGGAGAATACCAGATGCGATGACGCGGTCAGCAGGCCTTCGCGCAACGACATGGTGCGGTCGACGTCCACGACCACCGGAATGCCGCGGCGGCGTGCCTCGGCGCAGAGATCGGTGCAGAACTCGGCGCAGCGGTTCTCGGTCAGGATGGCGCTGCAATCCTCCAGCAGCTTGTCGGTGTCGGGCAACTCGACCTTCCACAATTCCGGATCGCGGAATGTCACGATGGTCCGTTCGCCGCTCGGGTCGATCATGATGTTCGAGATCGGCGTCACCAGGTCGGGCATGCGGACGATGTGCTTGGTGTCGATGCCCTCATTCGCGAGCTTGTCGAAGATGTACCGGCTCGAGGTTTCGCGGGCGTCGCCCATCGGTCCGCAGATCGAGGCGCGGCCGCCGAGACGCACGATTCCGATCGCCGCGTTGAGCGCGTTGCCGCCGCTGATTTCCTCGAAATGGCTGGCATTCACCTTGAAGCCGCGGGCCGGCAATTCCTCGATACGAAATGTCAGGTCGCGCACCGGCATGCCGATGCACAGGATGCGCGGCGGGATTTTCGGCGCGGCCGTCTGGAAGTTCATGCCTCGATCCGTCATGCCGGTTCCGCTTTCTGCCGGAACCAAGGTCCCGACTCAATCGACTGACAGGGCCAGTTCCCCGCTATGCAGCTGCGGTCGCGCCCCCATGCACCCAGCGCCCGAGCAAATGATGGGCAATTGCAAACGGATGCGGCCCCGCGAGGCCATCCGGATGTTGCCGCTTGATCATCAGGGTGGCCTCGGCGCGATCGAACCAGCGCGCATCCTCCAGCTCGGAGCGATCGACGATGATATCTTCATCGGTGGCTCGCGCGGTGCACCCGATCATCAGGGACGACGGGTAGGGCCAAGGCTGGGTCATGTAGTAATTCACGTCGGTGCAGCGTATGCCGGATTCCTCGAAGATTTCACGGCGCACCGCGTCCTCGATGGTTTCCGCGGCCTCGACGAACCCGGCAAGACAGGAATACATCCCGGGCAGGAATTGCTTCTGGCGGCCCAGCAGGCATTTGTCGCCCGAGGTCACCAGCATGATCACGACCGGATCGGTGCGCGGAAAATGCTCGGCCTTGCAATTCGGGCAATCGCGCCGCCAGCCGCCCTGGGTCATCGCGGTGCGGGTTCCGCAATTGGCGCAGAAGCCATGGCGCTGATGCCAGCTCACCAGCGACTTCGCCATCGCGATCGCCGAGAGCTGGTCGGGAGGCACCGCACCCTGCATCGCCATGCCACGCAGCTCGGTCACGGCAACGTCGTCGCGCGGCAGCAGTTTTTCCACGGCCGCTGCCGAAATGCCCATGCCGAACACAGCTGCGCCGTCGCGCAGACCAAGGAAGATCGTGCCGGGATTGGCGCCGAATTTGAGCGCCTCGTCGATCGTCAGCAGCGCCCGCGGCGTACCGGCCTGCCTGCTCACCACGAGCGAGTCGCGGTGCACCACATAGGCACGGGCGTCGCGGTGGCCTTCCAGCGCGAACAGCTTCTCATCGTTGGTGCGCAGATGTGCGGCACGGT
>Ga0182024_10015177_pt1 | contig 14795 bp, 15 predicted proteins | sample P32metaG_FD_120480 | JGI IMG/M metagenome (GOLD analysis project Ga0182024, IMG submission 120480) | Permafrost microbial communities from Stordalen Mire, Sweden - P3-2 metaG (Illumina Assembly) | ecosystem: Environmental > Terrestrial > Soil > Wetlands > Permafrost | place: Sweden: Stordalen... | reverse complement strand
CGCTTCTCGCCCGCAACATCCGGGGCAACGCCGCAAATTCGCGCTCGCCAAGTAACGAAAGTTTGCCGCCTGGCGGAAAAAAAGAAGCAGACTGCCGCCGGAATTTTCTCGAGCGGCACCGCCCAAGCGCTACTGGTCAATTCGAAGGGGTTATTTACGCACTACGAACAGACGCGCGCCGAATTCTCCGTTACGATCCTCGAAGAGAATTCCTCGGGCTGGGCCAAGTCCACTTCGTTTGACATTCGCGAGATCGATCCTGAAGCTCTCGCCGAGAGCGCTAGCCAGAAGGCCGCAGGCTCGCGCAATCCGCGCGAACTCGATCCCGGCCATTACACCGCAATTCTGGAACCTGCCGCCGTGCTCGATCTAGTTGGATTCCTCTTCTACGATTTTGCGGGCACTGCGGTTCTCGACAAGCGATCCTGCTTCACGGGCCGCTTAGGCAAAAAGCTCTTCGGCGAGAACATCACCTTGTGGGACGACGTTTACCATCCCCTACAACTTGGCCAACCCTACGATGGCGAAGGTGTTCCGCGCCAAAAAGTTCTGCTTGTGGACCGTGGCGTCGCAAAGAATTTGGTTTACGCTCGTGCTACCACAAAGAAAATGAAAGAGAAACCAACTGGCCACGGTTTTTCGCTTCCCAACGAGCACGGCGAAGCGCCGGTGAACCTCGTGTGGGGCGGGGGAGACAAGTCGGTCGATGAGATGGTCGCTTCCACCGAGAGGGGTGTGCTGGTCACGCGGCTCTGGTACATCCGGGAAGTCGATCCATTCAACAAAATTCTCACCGGAATGACGCGCGACGGCACATTCCTCGTCGAAAACGGCCGCGTCACCGGCGGCATCCGCAATTTCCGCTTCAATCAAAGTGCGATCGAGATGCTCTCGAACGTCGAGATGCTCGGCCCCGCCGTGCGCGCTTCCGGAGAAGAATCCTTCGACATGGTCGTCCCGGCGATGAAGGTTAGTAACTTCCACTTCAGCGAAGTCACCAAATTTTAGTGACTCGTGATTGGTGACTGGCGATTAGTGCCTCTGCGGCGTAACTCCAGGGCGAATAAAAAATTGTACTTTGTCGATGGTTGCGGGGACCGCCACATCGAAAAATCCCACCATCATCTCATCGTAGGTTTGATCGCCCCATCTCACCGCGACATCCGGATCAGGATTGTGCGGATTATTCTTCGAGTTGTCGTACCATGCGACGGCTTGCAGCACTGTTCCGGCCTTCAGCGGGCGCGGCTCCGCGAGCCGGTAGCTCAACTGCCAGTAGAAATCGTAGTTCACCCGCAGCAGCGTTTCCGTTCCGCCGCCAGGCGGAAGAATGTTGTACTCGAACCGCCTCCCGCGCAGGTGCATGTGCGGGAAGAAGCTCAGCAACACCGCGTCATTCGGCAGCGAACCATGCACTTCCACCCGGAAATCCGGCACGCCCGGCGGAATCACGAACGTGTCGTTCGTTAGCTGCAGTGTCAGAACGCGCCGCTTCGCAGGCTGCTTCGCAAACACCAACCCAATACTCGTCTGATCGCTCATCGGGTGCCCGTGCGCCATGTAGTGCATCTGGAATACCAGGTCAGAGCCCGCCGGGATGAACTTCGCCATGCCGTTGCCCCAGCTGTCGGGCGAGCTTCCTGGCGCGTACACGAGCAGGATGTCGGCCGTCGTGAAGTGCGTCTCGTTCCGATCCTGCTCGTCCGTCATGTCCGCGCCAGTGAATGGCTCACCGATCGGTGCATGCTGCAACCAGTGCGAACCCGGGGGCCGCACGTAGACGACCGCGTGATGCACATTCTCCCTGCTCGATGCGCGCACTTCGGAGAACTGCACCCATTTGCCCTCGGTAAATCCGGTATGCACGATCTCGTAGGTATACTCGACGTCACCGTGCGCGGGAATTGCCACGGCCTTCGGCATTTGCACGACGGCGTCGGGCTTCGGGATCATCCATCCTTGCGCCCACTGGCGGGGCGGAGGAGCGTCATGCGGGTCGCCGGCTGGCGCATTCGAGTCCGCCCAGGAGATCAGCGTGGCGATTTCCTGCGGCGTGAGTGACGGATCGTTTGCGAAGTGGCCCACGTTCGGGTCGGCAAACCAGGGCGGCATCTTCCGCTGGCTGGCCGCGCTGGCGATTGCACGCGCGACAGGCCGCGCTTGCTCGTAGGTGACGAGCGGCATCGGGCCGATTTCGCCTCCGCGGTGGCAAACCTGGCAGTGATCTTGCAGAATGGGCAGCGCGTCGCGATAGAACGTCGGTTTGACGGGCGTTGCCGCGGGTGGTGGGGCGTCCTCCTGCTCGAATGCTTCGGGCGCTGCACACAACACCACGAACGCCACTGCGGTGGCGGCCAAGAGAAATCCGAACCAGGGGCGATGACTCATAGTTGCGAGTATGGCGCGTGGGTTATTGTCCGGCAAGTCTGCAGAGCTCTGGAATGCCAGCTTAGTAAGCGCTCGCAAGGCATGGGGCTAAGCCCAGTACCGCGCTACTGTACCGTCATTGTAAGCGGGAGATCGTGCGTCGTGGTGCCGTTGGGACGCGACGTCTCAAGGGAGGCTGTCCTGCACCTCGGAGACGCCATCCTGGCCCAATCGGAGACGAGCGCGACACCATATCACATACGCAATACAAAAAAGTTAGTGTCAAAATCTTAGTTGATGTCTTTGTGATATCCAGAGCTTGCTGTTCAAGTTATGAGGAGAGCATGACGCCGAGCCAGAAGGCGCCGAAGACCATGGCGACGAGAACGAGCATCAAGCGCAGGCTCTTCTTGCGCACGGCGAGGACGATGACGCCCATCATGCACAGAAGGAATGCGAGTTCGGGCCAGAAGAGTTTGGAGGGAAGTGAGGAGGCTGACGGAGAGGCGGAATCCTGAATCCATACCGATGCGAAGGAGGTGAGGGCCGCCAGGGAAGCGGCAATGACTCCGGCGAGCGCAGTTCCCTTCGCCCAGTCGGGAACGATCAATTTTTTTCGGGCGTCGCGCCAGTCAGTCCAAGTTTGCGCGACCACCACTCCGACAAGGATGAGTACGAAAAGCGCCACACTGCCCTCCCAAGAATAGGGCGATCAGAACTGACGAAAGCTCGAGTACTGGAACTCTGGCAACTATTGCTGCTCAGCAATTGCACCAGCGGCCGAATTGGATGGGGCAATCCGCCCGCCAAACGCTTATAGCGGGACGCTTCCCGGGCCAACCGCAACTATTGAAAGCAATCAAGATAGAGCTTGCTAAAAGCTGTCCTCGCGCGCTCGTTACGTACACGCCGCTTGATACACCAGATGGTTGGACCTTGAGGGCAACGCATTGTCCTTAGTAGGAAAGGTTTTGCAGAGAGCGAGGTTGCCATTCTCACAACGCAAGCCGAGCGCGGCACTGTCGGAGGTGTGTTATCTGCTAGGATATCGAAACGCAAATGAAATCTCCGTGGGTCATCGCTCACCGTGGCGCGTCGGGACACGCACCGGAAAATACTTTAGCCGCGTTTCAACGCGCTGTTGAGCTCGGCGCTAGGTTCATCGAGACAGATTTGCATGTGACGCGCGACGGCCGTTTTGTTGCGATTCACGATGACACCGTTGAACGCACCACCAACGGCAGCGGCGAAGTACACGATTTCACTCTCGACGAACTACGACGAGCGGACGCCGGGCTATGGTTCGACCGAGATTTCATGGGCGAACGAGTTCCGACGTTGGAAGAGATCCTGGAATTCTCGCGGAACAACGATGTCGTGTTTTACCTCGAGCTCAAGTACGCAGCGATGAAAGGGATGGATCACGCGCTTACTGCCGCTTTGCGCAAGGCTGAGAGCGCGCCCCGGACCGTCGTGATCTCGTTTGATGCCGCCCTGCTCGCGCCACTGCGAAGGATCGATCCATCGGTCATGATGGGGCTTCTTGTGGAAGAGGCAACGCCGGGCTGCATCCAGGCGGCACTCGACCTGGGAGCGCGTCAACTGTGCCCGAAATCTCCGGGAGTGAGTCCAAAGTTCGTGGAGCAGGCTCATCGCGCCGACCTGCAGGTGGTTACTTGGACGGTGAACACCGCCGAAGAGATGCGCGAGATGATTGCGGTGGGCGTCGACGGAATCATGACCGATTTCCCCGACCGGCTGCGAGCGGTGGTCGAAGATTCAGAGACACGCAAATCGTGGGGATAGCAGGAGGTTGCAGCGCCGGTTCCGCGTTTATCCGGACTTGCTCACACTATTTCGAGTGACGAGGAGTTGAATAGGGAGTGGTTAATCGAATTGTTTTAGTCGACTCGATTATGCGGTTTTGGTTTGGCAAGGCACCGCCGATTTGTTTCACGAGACCCCACACCACGTAGCGGCCCGCTCTGACTTTCTCTGCAGCTTGTCACCGACACCGAGTCCTATCAACCCGTATAGGACCGCATTTACCAAAGACGCGCATCGCGTGAGGCCAACAAGTGGCAGGAGGAGAGGATCGAGGTTCCAATCAGCCCTTCATTAGTGGACGTGATTATCGAAGAATCGGAAACTGAACCACCGCTGCCCCTATCGGAGCCGCGCGAAGAGTGCCGCGAACTGTGTGAGCGTAAGTTGCTCGGCGCGCGCGTCTGGTCGGATGCCGCAATCCGCCAGCGCTTTGTAAATTTCAGGATCGGATTTTTCTGAACGCAGATTGTTACGCAAGGTTTTCCGCTTGTGCCCGAAACAACGCTGCACAAACCCGAGGAAGCTCGTCTCGTTCTGAGCACCTATTCCGAGGGAAGCACGCTCGCCCGGCAGCGTCATACCCACAAGAGCCGAATGCACCTTCGGAGGCGGACGGAAAGCCCCAGGCGGGAGCTTCAAAGCAATCCGTGGTTTGGTATAGAACTGGCAGATGACCGAGAGGTAGCCGTAATCGCGCGAGCCGGGCTGCGCCACAATGCGCTCGGCAACTTCGAGTTGGATCACGATATGGATTGAGTCAATCCGGTCGGCGCATTGGAAAAGACGATGCAAAATAGGTGAAGTGATGTAGTAGGGCAGATTGCCGTATACGCGAAAGCGCCCGACGCCAGCATCGAGGCTAGTTAAGTCATAAGCCAAGATGTCCGCACCAACCACGTCCACGCCTGGCCATTCGGAGGGATTGCTGTGAACTTGCTCGCTCAAACTTGTCGCGAGAGGTGGGTCGCCCTCAATCGCGATCAAGCGGCGGTCGCGCGATGCCAGAAGGCGCGTCATTTCGCCGTGGCCCGCGCCTATCTCAATCCAAACATCGTTTGTGTTGCGGGGCAGAGTCGCGAGAATTCGCTGTTGGCAGCCTGCATCGGCGAGAAAATGCTGTCCCATTCGCTGTCGTGACATGGCGAAGCAGTGTAGCAACGTGCGCCAGCGCGAACAAATCACCAGCCGCGGCGTTTCCTGTTCCTCGCTCGCTTTGATTAGTACGGGCAGCCAGGATCGTGTACCCTGCTTGTGCTTAGATCGCAGCGGGCGCGCGGACATTGCCTTGACGGGTTCCGGAGCTTCCGTACCGTTTTTATGCAGACCTTTGCTCGCCCCTGGGGCTCAATGAAAATCCTGTTCGTCGCGTCGGAAGGATTGCCATACTCAAAGACCGGTGGCCTGGCGGACGTGATCGAGGCGCTCCCCAAAGCGCTTCATGACATGGGGCACGAGATCGCAGTACTTCTTCCGCGTTATCGCGGTAACGAATTTTCTTCCACTGTGATTTCAAGCGTCAGCGTCGCCATCGGCGATGCGCTGCGCTTTCCCGGAATTGTCGAAGGCCGGCCCCACGCGGGCGTCCGGTATTTTTTCGTGGACGATCCCCTTTTCTTTGATCGCGAGCACTTGTACGGAGATGAGAGCGGCGGCTATCCCGACAACGCCGAGCGTTTTACCGAATTCTCGCGCGTAGCCATCGAATTCATGAAGCGGATCTGGCTGCCCGATGTCGTTCATTGCCACGACTGGCAGTCGGCTTTAGTGCCTTTGCTGCTGCGCACACAGCATGCGTCCGATCCGGCCGTGCGTTCGCTGCCGACGATTTTTACAATCCACAACCTTGGGTATCAGGGATTGTTTCCGGAGGCGGCACTTCGGCGCAGCGGGTTGCCGGAAAGTTTATTTCGCACCAATGCGCTCGAATTCTACGGCCGCGTGGATTTTCTGAAAGGCGGCCTGATCTCCGCTGATTACCTGACAACGGTGAGCCGCAAGTACGCGAAAGAGATTCAAACTCCGGAATACGGGTGGGGTCTGGATGGAGTGATTCAGGGCCGCGCGGACCGACTGGTAGGAATTGTGAACGGCGTCGACTACTCGCAGTGGAGTCCGGAAGCGGATACGTTCATCGCGCAGAATTATTCCGTGCACAACCTGGAAGGAAAGAAAGCTTGTAAGAAAGACCTGCTCGATGCTTTCGGGCTGCCCGACGGGAATATGGAACGCCCGGTGATTGGCATCGTTTCCCGCTTCGTGGATCAGAAGGGGTTTGACCTGTTCGCTGCAATCGCCGATGAGCTTATGCGGGAAGATCTGGCTATGGTCGCGCTAGGCACAGGCATGCCGGAGTACGAATCTTTGTTTGAGACGCTTGCGGCCAAGCTTCCCGAGCGTGTTCGCGTGAAAATCGGTTACGATAATGCGCTGGCGCACAAAATCGAGGCGGGCGCGGACATGTTTCTGATGCCCTCGCGCTACGAGCCGTGCGGCCTGAGCCAGATCTACAGCTTGCGCTACGGCACAGTGCCGATCGTGCGCGCGACGGGCGGTCTAGACGATACCGTGCAGAATTTTGATCCGCGAACGAAACACGGGACCGGATTCAAGTTTGAAGAGTACAATGGGCCAGCGCTTCTGGAGTGCGTTCGTACCGCTATTCAGACCCATCGTGACCAGGAAACTTGGCGCGCGATACAGGTCAACGCAATGGAGAAGGATTTTTCCTGGAAGGCTTCGGCGGCATCGTATATCACTGTGTATGAGGCCGCGAAGAGGTCCCGAATCCCCAGGGTAGCTAACACATCTAAAAGATAGAGCCCAGGCCTGCCCCCGAGCCGGCCGCTCTTGATAAGGACAACCATGGCAGACAACGTTCAAGCAGTAAACGACGCGAACTTCCAGGCCGACGTGATCGAGGCCAGCAAGACGCAGCCGGTGATGGTGGACTTCTGGGCTGAGTGGTGCCGCCCTTGCCACATGCTGTCGCCGACGGTGGAAGAAATTGCGCGCGAGAATGCGGGCAAGCTGAAGGTAGTAAAGCTGAACGTCGACGAAAATATGAATGCGGCCGGCAAGTTCAACATCCGCGGGATTCCGACGCTGCTCGTGTTCAAAGGCGGGCAGGTGGCCGATCAGATCGTCGGCGCGGTGCCCAAGGAACAAATCGTGAAAATCCTCGAGCGCCACATTACCCCCCAGGCGTGATCCTCTAGAATTGAATGGCGAGTCGCGTGAGCGGCAGCGAGACAGGAACAAACCCTTCCGAGCGGGAAGCCTCGCACAAGACCTGCGAGAGTTGCGGCGCGGGTTTCTCGTGTGGAGCTTCCGAAGGATCGTGCTGGTGCGACTCGTTGAAGGTTCGCACTGCGGTTCTGGTGGGATTGCGGGCAAAGTTCGGCGATTGCTTGTGTCCTGCTTGCTTCAAGGCCGCCGCAGGTGCGAAATCCATCTCATGAAACACATGGCGAAGGTCGAATTGGCGCGTTGTCGTTGGGCCACGAATCCTCTTCTGATCGAATACCACGACAAGGAGTGGGGAGTGCCGGTGCACGACGACCGCGTGCTATTCGAGTTTCTGATACTCGAAGCGGCGCAAGCCGGGCTGAGCTGGGAAACCATCCTCAAGAAGCGCGAAAATTACCGGCGAGCGTTCGACGGTTTCGATGCGGCGAAAATTGCGCGGTACGACGGTAAGAAGGCGCGGCAGTTGATGAAGGACGCTGGAATCGTGCGCAACCGGCTCAAGATTGCGGCTACGATTTCCAACGCGCAGGCATTTCTTGCGGTACGGATAGAATTCGGCAGCTTTGACCGGTATCTCTGGCGGTTTGCATCACTGCGGGAGAAGAAGCGAACGTCGCGGCATACTCATGTGAATGTTACGCGGACGCTCGAATCGGACGCGATGAGCAAGGATTTGAAAAAGCGCGGATTCCGATTTGTGGGTACGACGATCTGCTATGCGTTCATGCAGGCGGTAGGGATGGTTGATGACCACTCGCCCGAGTGTTTTCGCAGCAGGCGAGTTCGCAATTGACAGCGCTGCCGGGACAGCAGCAGGGTCGAAAATCCCTGCGCTCATGCTGGATTACCCGGTTGAGAAGTTGCTAGCTCGACCCGGTAGCCGAGTCTTCGGAGTTCCCGGATCATTCTCGCAGTGTGCTGTTGCTTCGATTCCTTTGCTGACAGCGGAGCCCCGTTCTTCGTAACGAACTCCCTGGTGCAGAATCTTCCAGACGAGACGACACTGCCGATGGGCAACCGCCCCGAAGGTTTGTTGGCGCCCGAGACGCGGTACTGTGCGGCGATGGACAATCTCGGAAGATGCTTCCTTGGCCTTGATCGCGGCGTTGGCAGCCTAACCCCCGGTTGATTTTCATGAGGTTTCGCGGACCGGAGGCCCTCCATGACAAAGAAGTGATTGCTCGCTTCGCCCGGAATGACGAACCGATGAGTTTTCCGCGGCTCGTTCAGCCGGGGTAAGGGCCGATCAATTTCGCTACTGGACCCGGAAGTTCGTTCTGCAGCGCCATGAGCGCGACGCGAAGAAGCGAGGCGACGCTGACCAAGTCACGGATTTCTCCCCGCTTTACCCGGGCGACCGCTTCCCAGAAGGGCACGCGCACGACCTGCAGCTGCTCGGTGTCTTCGGGTTCGGCGGCGCCGTTGGTCAAACCCCAGGCCAGAAAAGCGGTGCCGTGCTCGTCGGTAACGCTGTTGGAAAGGTCCATGCCCAGGACTTGCAACCACTGTTTGGCTGCCAGGCCGCATTCCTCGCGGAGCTCGCGCTGAGCGGATTCGATCAGCGGAGTCTTTTTGGCCCCACCACCTTGCGGAATTTCCCAACTGTAATAGCCCATTGGAAACCGGTATTGCCCCACCAATATCGTGTTGCCTTCCTCGTCGATGGGAATAACGCCCAGTGCGTGTGCTTTGAAATGGACCGTGCCATAGACACCGGGGCCTCCCGCAGGAGTACGCACCTCGTGATGGTCCACGCGGATCCACTTATTTTCATAGACGGTCGCCTTCGATAGAATCGTCCAAGGGTTTTTTGTTTCGTCCATACCTTCTGCTTCTCCGTTCGTTGTCAAAGCCGGTGTCGGCCGATGAAGGGTCACCTATATAGTATGCGGGCACGCATGCCGCAGAGTTGGCGAAACGCATCGCTGTTGCCATTGCTTTACCCTGAATGTGGATCACTCAGGCGTCCGGACGCATGAGAAGAGTTCGTTCGGGAGGTACGATTCTGCGTGGCTGCTACTGAGGCGAGTTGCTGCCGTCGTCGGAATGCCGCTTGAGCACGGGTCGATCTGGATCGGACTCCTGGTCGCCACTCTGCGGCTCCGAATTGGTGGCCTCGTACACATATCGTATGGAGATAGCGGCGGATTTGCCGTTGTCGATGTGTAGGCTTTCATACAGCCGGTGGCCGTCCTTGGATAATTCGAATGTTCGGCTCATTTTTCCATCGAGGGGGCTCTTTTCATCCGATACGAGCTGGCTGCCGCTCCAGTGGGCGATCACTTCCAGGTGGCTGTTGTCCGTCTGTTTGGGCAACTGGCGGCCGTCGGTGTAAAGGATCAGTTTGTGGAAATTGTCGTCGGTTACGTCGACTTCGGGATTCTTTAGATCGACACTGAGTAGCTCCGAAGGGTGAATCAGAGGCTGCATTTTGGGATTGCCCGCAATGTCCTTTGCGCCGCGGGGTATCTCGTCAGGGTAGGGACCGCCACCTCCCATGGGTGGGTAGCCGCCCGGAGGGTAACCGCCCGGATAGCGCCCTGGGTAGCCGCCGGGATAACCAGTCCTGGGACGATTATTAGAATTAATGGTATCGGCGCTTTCGGCGGCTCGAACGCGCTGCTGGGGATCGTCACTCTCCTCGCGATTCAGCTTCCACGAACCGGCTAGGGTCGTCCTCGCGGGCAGCGCTGGCGCTTTAGGCTTTGCAGGCGCCGGAGGAGGGGCGGCTTGGGGTTGCGATTGAGACGGTGGTGGGGCAAGGGGTCCGGGGCCTGCCTGTGCCTCCGCGCGATAAGGACCGAAAAGGGCTGCAGCGCCGAGGAATCCCCAGAGGATGTAAATTGCGGCATTTTCTGTTTTCATTTGCCCCTCGCTTCGGCCGATCCGTCGTGTGGCAGTTTCTCGCTCCTGCGAGGATCGTTCAGTCAGGCTCACACATTCTCGGACAATACTCTTTGTTGATGTGGATGCAACCGATTAAGTTGTTAGCGACCTCCCGCTCTATTCGCGAGGCTCTCAGAGTTCTTTACGTGCCCAAGCGGTCTCCGGGGACTCAAACCACACTCACTCAATAAACCCCATCTGGTAATGGCGTTCTCCATCGCCCCCTGCATGTCGATTATGAGTAGAGCTGCGAGACTCGCTCGTATGCTCAAGGTTTGCGCAATCCCAGGTCCCATCCCTGCTCACCTGATTCAGGCTAAGTGCAAGCAACCGCGCGTAGGTGTATATTACGCCGCGCTAGGAAATCTCGGCGCAATGGATGGTTCTTCTATGATACGCAGAAACGCACTCCGACGATGGTTGCTGCAACGCTTGTTGCCGCAGTGCTTGTGCGTGTGTGTTGTCTTCGCTTTACTGGGGCCGGCGGCGCGGGCTCAGAACCGCGCGAGCCTGTATACGCAAGCCGACATCGAGTACGGATCCCAGATTTTCGTCGCCCAGTGCTCGGGTTGTCACGGCGTGAATGGCGACCAGGTTTCCGGCGTGAATTTGCGTAGCGGCCAATTCCGGCACGTTTTTTCCGACAACGATCTCCGCAGCATTGTCACCAACGGTATCCCCGGCACAGCCATGCCGCCTTTTAATTTGGACCCGCCGGAACTCGCCGGGATCGTCGCGTACATCCGCAACATGCGCGATTTCGATGTCCGCACCGTCACGCTTGGCGACGCAGGCCGAGGTGAAGCCCTGTACAAAGGAACCGGCAATTGCGCCAGCTGCCATCGCCTGAATGGCAAAGGACCTCGCGTAGCTCCGGACCTCAGCGAGATCGGCGCGCTACGCACCGCCGACACGCTCAAGCGATCACTTGTGGACCCAACCGGAGCCATGCTGCCGCTGAATCGTTCCGTGCGCGCGGTGACGCGAGACGGGAAGATCATTACCGGCCGGCGGCTCAACGAAGACACCTACACAGTTCAGCTCATCGACGATCAAGAGCGCCTCGTGTCCCTTGAGAAAGCCGATCTTCGCGAATACGCGGTCCTCAAGACTTCTTCGATGCCGTCTTACAAGGACAAACTAAGTTCCCAGGAACTGACCGACCTCGTGGCCTACCTACTTTCCTTGAAAGGTACGAAATGATTCCGCCATGCCGTGTAACCTTGCTGCTGTTGCTTTCTTCGTTCGCTGCTTGCTCGCTTTACGCGCAAGTTTCTTCCGATCGCCTGGTGCGCGCGCCCGAGGAGCCGCAGAACTGGCTGACTTACTCAGGCACTTACTCGAGCCAGCGCTATAGCCTGCTGCATCAGGTCGATCTAACGAACGTGAAGAACCTCGAGTTAAAGTGGGTTTTCCAGGCGCAGTCGCTGCAGAAATTTGAGTCAACGCCGCTGGTGGTCGATGGGATCATGTATCTCACGCAGCCACCGAACGACGTCGTGGCGCTCGATGCCAAGACGGGGACCGTCTTCTGGGTTTACCACCACAACCCCTCTCCTGCGGCGAGGCCCTGCTGCGGAGTCGTGAATCGCGGCCTGGCGATCCTCGGCGACTCGCTATTTATGGCGACTGTGGACGCACATCTTGTTGCGATCGATGCAAAGAATGGGCATTCCCTCTGGAACATAACGGTCGCCGATCCTGCCGCGGGCTATGCGATGACGCTAGCGCCGCTGGTGGTGAAGGACAAAGTGCTGGTTGGCGTGGCCGGCGGTGAGTTCGGCATTCGCGGTTTCGTCAGCGCATATGACGCCCGAACCGGAGAACAGGCGTGGCGCTTCTATACGGTCCCGGGCCCCGGCGAGCCCGGGCACGAAACGTGGCGCGGCGATGATTGGAAGCATGGCGGGGCTCCTGCCTGGCTCACGGGTTCCTACGACCCCGATTTGAATCTCACGTATTGGGGCACCGGCAATCCGGGCCCTGATTTCAACATCGACGCGCGGCCCGGCGATAACCTCTACTCGGATTCTGTCGTCGCGTTGGATCCCGACACGGGAAAGCTCAGGTGGTTTTTTCAATTCACACCGAACGACGCGTACGATTATGACTCGGTGCAAATCCCCGTGCTGGCCAATATGAATTGGAACGGAAGTCCGCGCAAACTGCTGCTATGGGGCAATCGAAACGGGTTCTTCTATGTGCTGGATCGAACGACGGGAAAATTTCTCTTTGGGCGTCCTTTCGTGAAGGTCAATTGGGCGCGTGGCTTGGATGACGCAGGGCGACCCATGGTCACTCCTCAGCTGCCGGGCGCGCCCACCTATCCGGGCCAACAGGGCGGGACCAATTGGTATTCACCGTCCTATAGTTCGCACACGGGGCTGTTTTACCTTTCCGCGTGGGAGGACTATCCGACGATCTTTACCGGTGTCCCGGCTCAGTACAAGGAAGGCCAGCGCTATACGGCGGGCGCCAACACCGGTCCGATCCCCGGCGGCGATACCCCCGGGGGGCCACAGCGGGGGCCCATTAACACGTATACGGAAGCGGCCGGTCACGGCTCCGTGATTGCGATCGATCCCCACACCGGCGACAAAAAGTGGGCTTTTGAAATGCACGATGTGACCACCAGCGGAATTCTGACGACCGCCACGGATTTACTCTTCACCGGCGGCCGCGAAGGCTATTTCCAGGCGTTGAATGCCCGCACGGGAGAGCTGCTGTGGAAGGCCAGCCTCGGGGGGGACATCATCGCGGGACCAATCAGCTATGAGGTCGACGGCAAGCAATACATCTCCGTCGCGGCGGGACGCGGCCTGTTTGTATTCGCTCTGCGGAACTGATCCGACGGCTGAGCTTTCGAGCCGAGGATTACGCGGTTGGGTCTGATAAAGTTGTCGGTTTCTAGACGAGTAAGCGTTACGCCGACGCTTGATTACTATGCTGTAGGAATGCGAGCAGTTCCGCGTTGACTTGATCCTTCAAAGTCGAGCACATGCCGTGCGGCGCGCCTGGGTAAACCTTCAGGATGGCACCCTTCACGATCTTCGATGACTGAAGAGCTGCAGCGCCAATCGGTACAATCTGGTCGTCATCACCGTGAAGAATCAGGGTTGGTACATCGAACTTCTTGAGATCTTCGGTGAAGTCGGTTTCGGAGAAGGCTTTGATGCAGTCGTACACGGCCTTGTGCCCGGCGAGCATGCTTTGGAGCCAGAACGAATCCCGCAAGCCTTGTGAGACCCGGGCGTTAGGTCTGTTGGCGCCATAGAACGGCGCGCTCAAATCCTTGAATAACTGCGAGCGGTCGGCGAGGACGCCGGCACGGATCTGGTCGAACGCCTCTATCGGCAAGCCGCCGGGATTGGCAGCCGTCTTCAACATCAACGGGGGCACGGCGCTAATGAGCACGGCTTTGGCTGCGCGTTTCGTGCCGTGGCGGCCGATATAGCGCGCCACTTCGCCACCGCCGGTCGAATGACCAATATGAACCGTCCCCTTGAGGTCGAGCGATTCAACAAGCGCCGCGAGGTCGTCAGCATAGGTGTCCATTTCGTTGCCGTTCCAGGGCTGGCTCGAGCGGCCATGGCCACGGCGGTCGTGTGCAATGCAGCGGTATCCGTGATCGGCTAGGAACAGCATCTGGTCTTCGAACGCGTCTGCGCTGAGGGGCCAGCCATGGCTGAAGACAACAGGTTGCCCTTTGCCCCAGTCCTTGTAATAAATCTGCGTGCCGTCTTTCGTCGTGATCGTCGCCATTGGATCCGTTCCTTGCAGCAGAGAACTGCAGCAGGAACATTAGCATGGGCTTGTAATATACGCTCAAAATTCATCGATGACTCGCCGCAGGGAGACGAATGCACGATCCGTGCTCGAACCGATCCGCCATGAGTCGTTGGTGAGTTTCCGATCAGGGCGTTTGTCAGAGGTTGGAAAGCCTCCAGTGGCAAACAATCGTGGCAGAGGCAACCGCTTGGTTACTTTCCGTTTGGCGAAGGACTTCGTACAGGTCACGTTTGACTATGGAGACGACCACGTCGAACTCTGGGACGGGGAGGATTTTGATCCCTGGACCGCCTTGCGTTGGCAGACGGTTCGCGTGATTTTTTATCGACAGAAGAAACGCGATGGTAGGGTCGTGGAGGCGTACTGGCTGACGGATTTTTCGATCCAAGAAGTGAGCTCTGAGGCTTTATTGGGGATGGCCAAGAGCCGTTGGGAGATTGAAAATCAAGGGTTCAATGAAGCCAAGACCTTTCATGGCCTGGAGCATCTCTGCCATCATCATCCAAACAGCATGCTGGTGGTCTGGCTGCTCACCGCCCTGGCCATGACCATTGATTGCCTCTATCGGCATCGCTACTTGCATCGCGGAACGCATAGCATTCTCGCTCCCATCGATTTGGTCCGTCTTCTCCGTGCCAGCTTGTCACTCCAGACCGAAATCAACTCCAGTTGAAAACCCT
>Ga0182024_10015175_pt1 | contig 14795 bp, 14 predicted proteins | sample P32metaG_FD_120480 | JGI IMG/M metagenome (GOLD analysis project Ga0182024, IMG submission 120480) | Permafrost microbial communities from Stordalen Mire, Sweden - P3-2 metaG (Illumina Assembly) | ecosystem: Environmental > Terrestrial > Soil > Wetlands > Permafrost | place: Sweden: Stordalen... | reverse complement strand
CGCCGCCGCCGTCGTCGTGACCTGCGTTCCCGACGCTCCGCAAGTCGAAGAGGTGCTCTTCGGCGAGCGCGGCGCCGTGCAAGGAGCGCAGCCCGGGACGCTGTTCATCGACATGTCGACGATCTCACCGATCGCGACCCGCGGGTTCGACGCACGCCTGCGCGCTGCGGGCTTCCGCTTCGTCGACGCCCCCGTCTCCGGCGGCCCGGCGCGGGCGACCGGCGGCACGCTGACGATCATGGTGGGTGCTTCCGAGGACGACTTCCGCGAGGCCGAACCGGTGCTCGCCGCGATGGGCACCCCGCGCCGCCTCGGTCCGGTAGGGATGGGCGAGGTCGTCAAGCTCGTGAACCAGATCATCATCGCGAACACGATGCTGGCCAACATCGAAGCGCTCACCTTCGCCGCCAAAGCCGGGGCCGATATCGATGCCGTCCTCGACGTGATCGGAACGGCGACCGGTGCGAACTACTTGCTGAAGAATTGGCTTCCTCAAAGCTGGCTCGCCGGTTCGCAAAAGCCCGGCTTCGCGCTCGACCTGCTGCGGAAAGACGTCGCCGCGGCGCTCGACTCCGGCCGTGCGATGGGCGTTCCGATGCTCGCGACCGCGCTCGCGTACCAGCTGTATACCGCCGCTTCGGGCGAAGGCCACGGCAGCGACGATTACACGTCGGTCGCCACGCTCTACGAACGCCCGGCCGGCGTCACCGTTCGTACCAAGCCGACCTGAGCGCATGCTCTTCGGCGCGATCGACGTCGGCACGAACTCGATCCATCTGATCGTGGTCGAGCTCGATGCCGCGTTCGATACCTCGCGCGTCGTTTACAAGGCGCGCGAGATGGTGCGGCTCGGCAGCGACGATGCGCTCGAGCGCGGCCACCTCTCGCGAAAAGCGATGGACCGGGGCGTCGAAGCGATCGCGCGCTTCGCCGAGGCGGCGCACGCGCGTGGCGCCAACCGCATCCGCGCGGTGGCGACGTCGGCGGTGCGCGAGACCGACAACGGGGAAGAATTCCGCGCGATGGTCGAGGCGCGGGTCGGTCTTCGACTCGAGATTCTCGACGGCAACGAAGAGGCACGGCTGATTCACCTGGGCGTCGTGAACGGCTATCCGCTCTACGATCGCGTGGCCTGCATCATCGACATCGGCGGAGGGTCGACCGAGTTCGTCGTCGCCGACGGCGATCAGCCGTATCTGGTCGATTCGGTGAAACTGGGCAGCTTGCGCCTCTACGATGCCTATCTGCGCGGCCGTTCGGATCCGCTGCGCGCGGCGCGCCGCCTCGACGCGCACGTCAACGAACTCCTCGCCCCGCTGGCGGAACGCATCCGCCACTACCGGCTCGACCTCGCGCTGGGGACATCCGGCACGATCATGGGGCTTGCAGCCGTCGATGCGGCCGCGCGCGGCCTCACCGTCAAGCGCGTCCACGGTTACGCGCTGACGCGCGCGCGGCTCGAGGCGCTGCAGCAGCAGATGCTGGAGATGACCGAACTGGAACGGCGCCGCATGCCGGGGATGAACCCCCGCCGTGCCGACATCATCGTGGCCGGCAACGCCGTGCTGATCGCGGCGCTCACGCTGCTCGGGCGCGATGAGCTGATCGTATGCGAGCGCGCGCTGCGCGATGGGGTCGTCGTCGATCTCGCTCAGCGAGACCGGGCCGTGGCGCAGCGGCTCGGCGACCAACGCGCGCAGCGGCTCGGCGCGGTCGAGCGCCTCGCGCAGCGCTACGAACATCTCGGCGGTCATCAGCGTCACGTTGCGCGGCTCGCGCTGGTGCTGTTCGAACGTCTGGCGTTGCTTCACGGCCTGGCGCCGGCCGACCGCGACCTGCTCTGGGCCGCGGCGATCCTGCACGGCATCGGCCGATTCATCGCGCAGAGCGGTCATCACAAGCATGCCGCGTACCTGATCCGCAACAGTATGCTCGACGGTTGGCGCGACGACGAACGTGCCCTCGTCGCGGAGGTGGCACGCTACTATCGCAAGGCGATGCCCAAGCCGTCGCATCTCGAATACTCTGCGCTCGCCCCGGGCGACCGCCATCGCGTGGACGTGCTCGCCTCGCTGCTGCGGATTGCCGACGGACTCGACATCGGACACCTCGGCACGGTGACCGATGTCGGCGCGGACCTCGAGGACGGCGGAGTTCGTATCACGGCGCAGGCCGAGAGCGACGTCTCGGGCGAAGTCGAAGCAGCGATGGAGAAAGCGGACCTGTTCGAGCGGACCTTCGGTTTGCGGGTCGCCATCGAAGCGGCCCAGGGAGTTCGCGCGTGATCGCCATCCCGGCCATGAAGAAGAAGATTCTCCTGGTCGACGACGAGGCGGCGATCGTGCACTCGCTGCGCTATAACCTCGAGAAGAACGGCTATGCGGTGTCGACCGCGGGCGACGGGCGGACGGCGGTAGCGCTGGCGCAGAGCGAGCGCCCGGACCTCGTCGTGCTCGACATCATGCTCCCGCTGCTCGACGGGATCGAGGCCTGCAAGGAGATCCGCAAGACGTCGACCGTGCCGATCATCATGCTGACGGCAAAGGATCAGGAGTTCGACAAGGTGCTGGCGCTCGAACTCGGCGCCGACGATTACGTGACCAAGCCGTTCTCGCTGGGCGAGATCATGGCGCGTATCAAGGCGCGCCTGCGTCGGGTCGAAGTGGCGGCCGAAGAGCGGGACGAGTCGATCACCGCCGGCGAGATCACGATCGACCCGGCACGCCAGCGGCTCGTGGTGCGCGACCGCGACGTGGCCCTAGCACCCAAAGAGTTCCGCCTGCTCCACGTCCTGATGGAGAATCGCGGCCGCATCGTCACTCGCCAGATGCTGCTCGAGAAGGTGTGGGGCTACGATTTCGAGGGCGAGCATCAGACGATCAGCGTGCACGTTCGCTGGCTTCGCGAGAAGATCGAGGTCGATCCGAACAATCCGCGGCACATCATCACGGTGCGCAGCCGCGGCTATATGTTCCGCGAGTGACCGAACTCGACGTCGCCTTTGGAGCGCTGGGCGCGCTTCTCGGCGCCGTCGTGACCTTGGCCGCGGTCCGCATCGGGAAGAACCGCGCCCCGGCGGCGCCGCGCCGCGACCCCGCAGCGCCGCGCGAGCCCGACGATGCGCGGGTAGCGCGGCTGGTCGGCGTATTGCCGTTCGCGGCCTTCACGATCGATCGGCGCCTGCGCGTGCGCGTCTTCAACGCGGCGGCGGCGACCCTGTTCGGCGTCGACCCGAGCCGTGCGGTCGGCCGCGCGATCATCGAACTGATCCCATCGGTCGATTTGGAGCGCATGCTGGCGGCGGCGCTGGCGGGAGAGATCAGCTCGCGCGACGTCATCTTCGGCAGCGGCGGCCGCGAACGCTACGTCGGCGTGACGGCACAGCCGTATGAAGGCGGCGCGATGGCGATCGCCGCCGATCGCACGATGTACCTCGCCGTCGAGCGGACGCGGCGCGACTTCTTCAGCGACGTCTCCCACGAACTGCGCACCCCGCTCTCGGCGATGAAGCTGATGCTGGAAACGGTCTTGGTTTCGGATGACGACGCGGAGGCGCGCACGCTGTTTCTGCCGCAGATCGCGGCCGAGGTCGAGCGGATGATCCGGCTGGTCCAGGACCTGCTCGAACTCGCGCGCTCAGACGCCGGTGCGTTGCCGGTCCGGCGCGAGCGCTTCGATCTGACCGACGTCGCGACGTCGACCGTGAACACGTTCGCGCAGCGGGCCGATGGCCTGGGGGTCGAGCTCGAGCTCGAAGCGCCGCTGGCCGTCGATGTCGTCGCCGACCGCGGCAGCCTCATTCAAGTGATGATGAACTTAGTCGACAATGCCTTGCGGCACACGCCCTCGCCGGGGCGCGTGACGGTCGAATTGAGCCGCGACGGTGCGGATGCGCTGCTGCGCGTCCGCGATACCGGCATCGGCATCCCCTTCGCCGACCTGTCTCGGATCTTCGATCGCTTCTACGTCGTCGAGCGTTCGCGGTCGCGCGAACACGCGGGGACGGGCCTTGGGCTGGCGATCGCAAAGCAGCTGGTGGAAGCGCAAGGCGGGACGCTGATCGCTGAGTCCGTCTATGGCCACGGCGCGACGTTTACGATGCGCCTGCCCGCCGCGACCGAAGCCGACGGCATCAACATTAAGGCGCCTTAAAGTAGGTTTAAGGCTTTCTTAGGGCTCGTCTGGGACCATCTCTGTGTGCCCCCGCGTTTCTGTCCCGGCCCCTTCGGGGCGCCCCGGATCGGCATCGCGCGGCCGTTCGGCGCGGCCATCGGGTCAGCCATTGAACTGGCCGCGGCCGTCACTTCGCGCAACACGCTTATGACAAAGGACTTATGAGCACTCGATTGACCCGCCGCGTCACGGCGGTCGCACTCACCGGATTCATCGCATCGATCGGTGCGGCCGCGCTGCCTGCCCTAGCGGCAACCCAACTCACCGGGGCCGGGTCCACGTTCGTCTATCCGTTTTTCTCGAAAGCATTTTATACGTACAGTCAGCAGCACGCTGACGTCACGGTAAACTATCAGTCGATCGGCAGCGGAGGCGGGATCCAGCAATTCACCGCCAAGACCGTCGACTTCGGTGCCTCCGATGTTCCGATGAATGCGGACGAGCTGAAGGCCGCTGAAAAAGCGGGCGGTCCCGCGGTTCAGGTCCCGGTTGCGCTCGGCGGCGAAGCGATTACGTACAATCTGCCGACCTCGATTCCCGGCGGCTTACGGCTCACACGCGAAGTCATCGCCGAGATCTATCTCGGAAAGATCAGCCATTGGAACGATCCGGCGATTGCAAAGCTCAACCCGCGAGCTTCTCTTTCCGACACGCCCATCGTCACGGTGCATCGCTCGGATGGGTCCGGCACGACGTATATCTTCACCGATTTTCTGAGCGATGTTTCAAAGGAGTGGAAGGACAAAGTCGGCACGGGCAAGAGCGTGCAATGGCCCGGTGCGAACACGATCGGCGGAAAAGGAAACGAGGGCGTTGCCGGACAGGTTCGCCAAACTTCCGGAGCGATCGGATACGTCGAGCTGGCGTATGCAATCGAGAACAAGATGACGACCGCGCAGCTTGAAAACAAGTCCGGCAAGTGGCTCTATTGCACGGCGTCGACCGTGCGCGCCGCTGCGGCGACGAAGGCGAACGTGACTGCGACGGACTTCTCGATCGTCGACCGCTCGGGAGACAACGCGTATCCGATCGCGGGCTACACGTGGGCCTTCATCTTTCAGAACCCGGCCGACAAGGCACGCGGCAAATTGGTCCGAGATGTTCTGAGTTGGGTTACCGGTGACGAAGCGCAAAAGATCGCGGGGACCCTTAATTATGTTCCACTTCCGGAAGCGGTGCAAGAAACCGCGAAGAAGGCCTTAGCCGAAGTGAAAGTCTAGAAACCGCGTAAGGCCATTCGCCGAACCTCGTTTCGGTATTAAGCCCCTCGTGTGCCGGCGCGGCGCACGAGGGGTTCTTGCGACTCGCTGACAATTCGGTGAAACGTCGTTGGATGAGTAGGGGAATCGACACACCGCCCGCCGGCCTGGAAACGGTCGCCGTTTCTCGGGGTCGCATGACCTTTGGCCAGGCGCTCGCTGATCGCGTCTTCCGCTTCGCTTTGCGCGGCGCGACTGCAGTTTTCGTCCTCATTATCGCGGATCTCTTCCTCCAGCTCGTCCGTGGTTCGTGGGAAGCGATCGTCACGTTCGGTCCGAAATTCCTCATCACATCGGAATGGAATCCCGTGACGGGGAAGTTCGGCGCCCTCCCTTTCATTTACGGGACGGTCGTAAGTTCGGCCATTGCGATCATTGTCGCATCCGCCGTCGGCATTTTAGCCGCCGTTTTCCTAGCCGAGTTCGCCCCGCCCGTGATTGCGAGGCCGGTGAGCTTTCTTATCGAGTTGCTCGCGGCGATTCCGAGCGTCGTGTTCGGCCTCTGGGGCCTCTTCGTGCTCGCGCCGATCCTGGCGACCACGGTCGATCCATTCCTGCAGAGAGCCTTTGGATTTCTTCCCATCTTTTCGGGCGCGATCTACGGGGTTGGGCTGCTCACCGCGGGACTGCTTCTCGCGCTCATGATCGTGCCGACCGTCGCCGCGATCTCGCGCGATTTGATCCTCGCGGTTCCAAATGAACTGCGTGAGGCTTCGTATGCACTTGGTGCAACACGTTGGGAAACCGTAACGCGGGTTGTTCTTCCGGCCGCGCGTGGGGGCATTATCGGCGCATGTGTGCTCGCTCTTGGCCGCGCTCTTGGTGAAACGATCGCAGCGACGATGGTAATCGGGAATCGTCCGGCAATCTCGGTCTCCCTGTTCGCCCCGTCCTATACGCTGTCCAGCGTCATCGCGAATGAATTCACCGAAGCGACGTCATCGATTTACCTGAGTTCACTTCTCGCGCTAGGCCTCATCTTGTTCGTGATCAGCATCGTCGTGAATAGCTCTGCGCGCGTGCTTATGTGGTCGATGCTGCAGCGGACGAGAGCGCGATGATCGCTCGCTCGCGTCTCGAGCCCTCCCGGCGAGCACTAGGTCTCGGCGGTATGATTCTCACCGGCTTTTGCTCGGCACTCGCGGCCGGGCTCTTAATCATGCTGCTTGGATACGTCATCGTTCAAGGGTGGGGAGCGATCAATCCGGCGTTCCTGACACAGTTGCCGCGCCCCGTTGGCGTGTCGGGCGGCGGCGTAGCGAACGGCATCGTCGGCAGCGCGATTGTCATTGGTCTTGCCACGCTGATGGCGATCCCGATAGGCGGGCTTACGGGCGTGTACCTAGCCGTGTACGGCCGGGGGCTTGGGGCGGAGTTCATCCGTTTTCTCGCCGAAGTCCTGGGAGGCGTGCCGAGCATTGCGGTCGGTCTGTTCGCGTACACGATTCTCGTGCAGCCTTTCTCGCATTTCTCCGGTTTTTCGGCAGCATTCGCATTCACCGTGCTGATGCTCCCGCTCATGGTGCGCACGTCTGAGGAGGCGATTCGCGCTGTCCCCATCTCCATTCGCGAAGGCGCACTTGCCTTAGGGCTTCCGGACTATGGGAGCATCATCCATGTCGTTTTGCCGGCAGCGCGCCCCTTAATCATCACCGGGTTGTTGCTGGCCATCGCCCGTATCACAGGTGAAACCGCGCCGCTGCTGTTCACGGCGTTCGGAAGTCAATTCTGGGAGGTCAATCCCGGGAACCCCATGGCTGTGTTGGCATTGCAGATCTTTACCTATGCCATCTCGCCGTACGACGACTGGCATCGGCAGGCGTGGGGCGGCGCCCTAATTCTTATCTTCGCGGTGTTGGTTCTGAATGTGGCTGCGCGCCTCGCGGTATCGCGACGCACAAAGAAACTATGATGGAACGACCGACACTGGCCGCGGAAGAGGCCGCTCCCGAGACGATTGCCGACGTCGCCTTGGACGCGAGAGACGTCAATGCGTGGTACGGCAAGAAGCTCGCGATTCGGGACGTCAGCCTCGAGTTTGGCCGCAACTCGATCACGGCAATCATGGGCCCGTCCGGATGCGGAAAGACGACCTTTCTCCGCTGTCTCAATCGGATCCACGAGTCAGCCATGGGAGCGAGATCCGCCGGGCAAGTCATGCTTGATGGGCGAGACATCTACGGGCCGGGAACAAACCCCGTCGTGACTCGTCGCCGGATCGGGATGGTATTTCAGCGGCCAAACCCATTTCCGACCATGTCAATCCTCGAAAACGTAACCGCCGGGCCACGCCGGACCGGACTCTTGAAGAACCCTCGACTGCTGCGTGAGAGCGCTGAGGAGGCGCTCACAAAAGCGGCCCTGTTCGGCGAAGTGAAGGATAAGCTGGGCGCTCCGGCTGCGACGCTCTCTGGTGGTCAACAGCAGCGCCTGTGCATCGCCCGTGCGCTGGCGGTCAAACCCGAGGTCTTGCTGATGGACGAGCCGACCTCGGCGCTGGATCCGCTCTCGACGCTGAAGATCGAAGAGCTGATGGAGAATCTGGCCAGCGATTTCACCGTCATCATCGTGACGCACAATCTTCAGCAGGCTGCACGCGTTTCGGACTACACGGCGTTCATGCTCGGTGATGCGGATCGCGTAGGTATGCTGGTGGAGCATGGACCGACGCAGCGCATTTTCACCCACCCTCGCGATTCGCGGACCGAAGACTATATTACGGGCAGGTTCGGCTAGATGTCGGCACGGGGCGAAGCGACGAACGACGCGGTCTCCAAATCGGTCAAGATTCAAGTCGCGGACCTCAACGTGTATTACGGGTCGAACCACGCGATTCAAGACGCTTCACTCGACGTCGAAACGAATCGCGTTACCGCCTTGATCGGACCTTCGGGGTGCGGGAAGTCGACATTCCTACGCGCACTCAACCGTATGCACGACCTAACCCCGTCGGCGCGCGTCACCGGATGCGTCGAGATCGACGGCGTCGACATCTACTCCGACGCTATCGATCCGATCGTGATGCGTCGCAGCGTCGGCATGGTATTTCAACGTCCGAACCCGTTTCCGATCTCCATCTTCGATAATGTCGCCTACGGCCCGCGCGTGAACGGGGAGCGGAACCGGAGCCGCTTGAGCGAGCTCGTCGAGGACAGCCTCCGACGCGCTGTGTTGTGGGAAGAAGTAAAGGATCGCCTTCACGAGAGCGGCAGCGCCCTCTCGGGAGGCCAGCAACAGCGCTTGTGTGTCGCGCGGGCCCTGGCACTTCGCCCGACCGTGATTCTGATGGACGAGCCCGCATCGGCGCTGGATCCTATTGCGACGGTCAAGATCGAGGAGCTGATCGCGGAGCTGCGCGCGCAATATACGGTTGTGATCGTAACTCATTCGATGGCGCAGGCCGGACGGGTTTCCGACCGAGTTGCATTTTTTCTCAACGGCGTCATCGTGGAGATCGGTGATACGAGCCAGATTTTCACGCGCCCCCGCGATTCCCGCACCGAGGACTATATCACCGGCCGCTTCGGCTGAGACGCCATCGACTACCCGATTTATGCAGAAGATGCGGCCACCGCTGACGGCGAAGCCCCTCTTCCCATGACTTCGACGAGTGCCGAACCGCGCGTTCGGCCGGCTGGACCGCGGATCCCCGAAACGATGCGCGCGCTGCGGAAGAGCGAGGCCGCGCCGGGCTTTACGCTCGAACGCGTTGCGGTGCCGCGGATCGGCCCCAGCGACGTCCTGATCCGGGTCGGGACGGTCGGGTTGTGCGGAACCGATCTCCACATCTACAGCTGGGACCATTGGGCCCAGCGCCGGGTCAAGCCGCCCCTGACGATCGGGCACGAGTTCATGGGCCACGTCGCTGCAGTCGGGAGTGCAGTTCGCTCGGTGGAACTCGGCGACCGCGTCTCGGCCGAGGGACACATCGCCTGCGGGATCTGCCGGCTGTGCCGAACCGGTCAGGCGCATATCTGCGAGCACGTGCAGATCATCGGCGTCGACACCGACGGTGCGTTCGCCGACTATATCCGGATGCCCGAAGCGAACGTTTGGAAGCTCGATCCGTCGATCCCTGACAGTTGGGCGGCGGTCTTCGATCCGCTCGGCAACGCCGTTCACACCGTGATGGCCGCCGACGTGTCGGTCAAGAGCGTCGCGATTACCGGCGTCGGCTCGATCGGCCTGATGGCGATTCCGGTCGCACGCGCCGCCGGCGCCGCGACGGTCTTTGCAATCGACGTGAACCCGCAGAAGCTCGCGCTAGCGGCGCGCGTCGGCGCCGACGCGACGTTCTTGGCGACGCAGCCGGACCTGGTCGAGGACATCGTGGCCCGCACCGGCGGCGACGGCGTCGACGTTCTGCTCGAGATGTCGGGCTCGGGCTCGGCGATCGACAGCGGCCTCGCAATGGTCCGCAACGGCGGCGTTGCCGCGCTGCTCGGGATCCCCTCCGACGACATCGAGATCAACCTCGCGGAGCGCATCATCTTCAAGGGCCTGACCGTGCTCGGCATCAATGGGCGCCGCATGTTCGAAACGTGGTATCAGACCCAATCCCTGGTCACCAACGGGCGCGTCGACTTGGGACCGATCATTACCCACGAGCTGCCGTTCGAGGACTTCGATCGCGCCTTCGGCTTGATGAAGAGCGGCGAAGCCGCGAAGATCGTCCTCACGCTCGAGGAGGCGAACGGGTGAACGGTGCTTTCGACGCGCGGCTCAAGGGAGAACTCGACGCGCTGGGCGCGGCCGGGACGTACAAGACGCTCAAGCATCTCACCGGACCGATGGCCGCCGAAGTGCACATGCAAGAGGCCGGCGACGTCGTCGTCCTCTCGTCGAACAACTATCTGGGTTTGGCCGACGACCCGGAAGTCGTCGAGGCCGGGATCGAAGGGTTGCGGACGTACGGCGCCGGCACGGCGTCGGTGCGGTTCATCTGCGGGACACTCCAGATCCACCGCGAGCTGGAAGAACGCATCGCGTCGTTTTTCGGCTTCGGCGCGGCGCTCTCGTATGTTTCCTGTTGGACCGCGAACGAAGGCTTGATTCCGACCATCGCGACGGCCGGCAACACGATCATCTCCGACGAACTCAATCACGCCTCGATCATCGACGGCTGCCGGCTGGCTGCCGCGAAGCGCACGCGCTACAAGCACGGCGACATGGACGACCTGGAACGGAAACTGCGCGAGGCCGAGGGGACGGCGTTCGTCATCACCGATGGCGTGTTCTCGATGGAAGGGTCGCTCGCGAACCTCCCCGGCATCGTGGAGCTCGCGCAGCGCTACGGTGCGGTGACGATCGTGGACGACTCGCACGGGACCGGCGTCATGGGCAAGACCGGCCGCGGGACGATCGAGCATTTCGGTCTCGAGGGAAAGATCGACGTCCTGACCGGCACGCTCGGCAAAGCGCTCGGCGGCGCGGCGGGCGGATTCGTCGCGGGTTCACCGGCGCTCATCGACACGCTGATCCAGCGCTCGCGCACGCAGCTGTTTTCGAATGCGCTCCCCGCGACGGTCGCGGCCAGTTCCCTCGCCGCGATCAACCTGCTGGCGGCGCGTCCCGAGCTCCTCGAGCGTCAGCGCGAGAACATCGCGTATTTTCGCGCCGGCCTGGAGGGGCTGGGCTTCCGCCCCCTCGACGGGCCGAGCGCCATCATCCCGATCATCGTCGGCGACACCGCGTTCGCCATCGCTATGAGCGACCAACTGCTGGAGCGCGGCGTGTTTGTGACCGGCTTCGGCTTCCCGGTCGTGCCGGAAGGGACGGCGCGCATCCGGGTGCAGATGTCCAGCGCGCTGACGCGGGCCGAACTCGACCGTGCCCTGGCCGCGTTCGCCGAGGTGGGGACGAAACTCGGCGTCATCGGAGGGGCCCGTTCCGGCAAGTCCTGACCGCGCGTTCGACGCCTGTCGCATTGCGACGGAACCGCTTTCACCGTTCGCAGGATGGCGCGCCGCCGAAAACCGGCTAGGGTTGAGGGACGATGCCGACTCCCTCGCTTCGGGCGGTGACCCTGATCCTGATCGCCGCCATCACGCCGAATGCCGCGCTTGCGGTGACGCGACCGTTCACCGGGCCGGCCGGCTGGGAACACACCGTCGGCGCCACGTCGACGGCGGCTCTGCCGCGCGCGCAGGAAACGTGGAAGAAGAACGACGGCGAGCAGCTCACCTACCTGGCTGACGGCGGTCTCACGTTCGACGACATGGTCGGTCAAGTGAAGAAGAACATCGCCGACAACAACATGAAGCCGTCGGTCGCCAAGGACCGGACCTGCGCGGGACGACGGGCCTACGAGATCGAGCTGTCGCTCGGGCCGTCGATCGTGCACCAGATCATCGTCGACGACGCGCCGGGGGTCACCAAGGTGACCTACGTGCGGGCACAGGGCATGCCGCCCTCGGCCGAAGTCAGCGCGATGTTCGACACCTACTGCGCCTCCTAGCCTAGCACTCCGGCGGGCGCCTCGAGCGGCCGAGCGGAACCCTCACCTGCCTCGACGGATGTCGTGGGCCATTAGGCGTGGTTGCAGGCGCGAAGGAGCACGATGACCAGGATGCTCAGGGCCGCGGAGACGAGCAGCGAGCCGATGCAGCCCAGCCGGCGGCTGAAGAAGATGAACACGGATGGCTGATTTTACCCGTTTTCGGACGCTGGTGTTCGCCGATCCGGAGCTGCAGGAGCAGCTGTGGAACGAGCTCGATCGCGATGCGTTCGTCGTGCTGGCCGTCGGGCTCGCCGCAGCGCGCGGACTGCAGGTAACGCGCACCGACGTCGAGCGCGCGCTCGAAACCGGCCGCCTGGCGCTGCTGGCGCGGTGAGCGCGGAGCTCGCGGGCTGGATCCCGGTTCGGGCGTACTGGGACGGCGGCCGGTTCATGCTCGATTGGTGCCGTGTCGGCGACGTGCGCTTCAGTGAGCCTTTTTTCGAGCAGACCGTGCGCAGGATGGTACGGCGGCCGTTCAATGCGGCGTTTCGCGTGCAGACGCCGATCGCCGTGCTTGACGAGATGGCGTCGCGCCGTCCGGGTCTGCGCCCCAACGGCTTGATCTTCCATCTCTCGCGCAGCGGTTCGACGCTCGTCTCGCGGATGTTTGCCGCCTTGCCGCGTACGCTCGCGATCTCCGAAGCCCCGCCGATCGATGCGGTGCTGCAAGCCGCGCGGACTGATCCGCGCGTCTCCGACGACGACCGGATCGGGTGGCTGCGCGGCCTCGTCAGCGCGCTGGGTCAGCCGCGCGCCGGCGACGAGGAGCGCTACGTCATCAAGCTCGATGCCTGGCATACGCGCGATCTCGAACTGTTCGAGCGCGCCTTCCCGGGCGTTCCGTGGGCGTTCGTCTATCGCGATCCGCTCGAGGTCTTGGCGTCCCATCGCGGCGGGATGAGTTACCTGATGTCGACCGCGAACGCCGGTCCGGCGCTTGACCTCGACGCGGCAGCGGCGTACCGTCTCGAGCCCGACGACTATCGTGCGCGCGTGCTCACGCGCATCTGCAGCGCGGTGCTCGCGCAGCGTCCCGAACGCGCGCGGCTAGTGGCGTACCCGGAACTTCCGGCAGCGGTATGGGAGCAGCTTGCAGCGCTGTTCGGCATGCAGCTCGACGAGCGCGATGTCGCCGCGATGGAGCACGCCGCCCATTTCGACGCCAAGCGGCCGGACCGCATCTTCGCGTCCGATGCCGACGAGAAGCGCCGGGTCGCGACGACGCTCGAGGGCGCATGGTTAGCGCCGTTGCGCTGCGCGTACGCCGAGCTCGAGCGCGTGCGCACCTCGGTCGCAGGCTGAGTTAGAAACGTTATTCGGCGGTGATGACGAACGCCGCAACGTACAGCTCGGTGCCGCCGCGGAATTGGAGCCACAACTTGGATGTCCCCGGCTCGCGCAGCATCACGCGCAGCAGCATGTCGGGCGATGACGACGCGGTATCCGGCAGCGGCGTCATGTCCATGCCGCCCATCCCGGTCATGTCGCCCATGTTCATTCCGCCCATCGCGGACGCACCTGCGGCGCCGAGCGGAGCCGGATGTACGTGGACGTACGTCAAGTCGCGAGCGTTGAGGAAAACCGCGTGGGCTAATGCGCCGAGATACGGATGCAGATCGCGCGCCGGCTGCCCATCGTGCAGCACGTGCACCGTAACATCGGTTTCCCGGCCCGCGGAGACCGTCGTTGCACTCAGCGTCACGATATAGGGACCCGCGGCGACGCTGCGGCCCGTCGGGGCGAGCGACCGCGCACTCGCCGCACGCCCGCCTGCAATCGGTACGTCGAAACGGAAGACCTGCTGTCCGATACCGGCCGGCTCGGCGTCGGCGTAGATGTGATACAGGGCCGGCGTCGGAAAGCGTGCGTCGATCGAGAAATGACCATCGGCACCGAGCGTCGGGTGGATGTGGAGAAAGTGCTCGAAGTCGTCGCTGACGATGATCATGTGGAGCCGCTTGGTCATCTCGACCGTATACTGCCGAATGGCGCCGCCGCCGCTCGCGGGCGTCATCCAAAGGTCGAGATGCTGCTCGAGCGGGTCGCCCGCGACCATCGTGACGTTCAGAAAGCCGCGCGTTTGTGAATGGCCGGCCTGCAGCGCATTGGTCCCTTCGAGCGGGCCCGCGACCGCCATGAGCCCCAGCGCCAGTAGCGAGAGAAGGGTCACACGAAAGGCTCTTTTCATCCACACTCCGGGGTCTTGACCTGGGGGCAATTGTCCTACACCATGGTCAACGAACGTTCTTCGATGCGTAAAGGAATTCATTGCTCCTGTCGGCCAGCGCTGAAGGCCCGCGACGTCGGTACGACATGGACGTGGCCGTTTGCGGCGGCGGTAACGCCGCATTGTGTGCGGCGATCGCCGCCCGCAGGGCCGGAGCGAGCGTCGTGCTGCTGGAGCGTGCGCCGGCGTACATGCGCGGCGGCAACACGCGTCACACGCGCGACATTCGGCTCGCACACGACGATCCGAACGCGGCGGCGACCGGTGCGTACGCGGAGGAAGAACTCCTCGACGACCTGCTGCGCGTCACCGGGGGCGAGACCAATCGTCCGTTGGCCGAACTGACGATCCGCGACTCGAAAACGCTGGCAGCGTGGATGAGCGAGCAGGGCGTTCGCTGGCAGAAACCGCTCAAGGGCACCTTGCACCTCTCGCGGACCAACGGATTCTTCTTGGGCGGCGGCAAGAATCTCGTCAATACGTACTACGACACCGCCGAACGGCTGGGCGTCCGCGTCGTCTACGACGCGTCGGTCATCGGGCTCGAGCGGCGCGGCCGCACGGTCGAGTCCGTCGTCTACGAGGGCGCGGGTACGTCGGCGCGGGTTCGCTGCGGGGCGGTCGTCGTCGCGGCGGG
>Ga0182024_10015174_pt1 | contig 14796 bp, 13 predicted proteins | sample P32metaG_FD_120480 | JGI IMG/M metagenome (GOLD analysis project Ga0182024, IMG submission 120480) | Permafrost microbial communities from Stordalen Mire, Sweden - P3-2 metaG (Illumina Assembly) | ecosystem: Environmental > Terrestrial > Soil > Wetlands > Permafrost | place: Sweden: Stordalen... | reverse complement strand
TCATCATGTTGGACTCTTGCCCACGCGTTGGTGTCACTTCCAACTGTCCGGACGGAGCGCAGATCAAGTGACCGCGAACAAAATCCAATCGTCCTGCCTTCTTCTTAAGCGAGCCCCGCAACGTGGCTGTGACACGATGCGGCACGGCTTCTAACGATGAACCCATCATCTTTAAAAGCGCCGGTCTAACCAATTGGTGGAAGGTGACGAGAACGGAAACGGGGTTTCCCGGCAAGCCGAAGATTAGTCTCGAACGTGCCTGTGGATGCCGCGAGCTTGCCTCCAGAACACCAAAATACACCGGTTTCCCCGGTTTCATGGCGATCCGCCAGAAGACCGTTTGCACCCCCAGTCCTTCCAGAACGTCTTTGACAAAATCGTATTCGCCCACCGAAACGCCGCCGCCGGAGATGATCACATCAGAGTCTTCGAATGCTTGCTTGAAGGCGTCATGGGTCGATTCTTTCGTGTCGTTGGCGAAAAATGTCGCGCACTCGTCGATGCCCAGTTCTCTAGCCGCGGCTTTGAGGGCGTAGGAGTTGGAGTCGTAGATCTGTCCCGGTTGCAGCGGGCGTCCTGGTTTGACCAGTTCGTCGCCAGTGGTGACTATCGCCAGCCGCGGCCTGCGGTGCACGGGGAACGATGCATATCCCAGGGTGGCCAACAGTCCCACCACCGGTGGTGTCACTCTCATGCCAGTAGGCAGTACTTCTACGCCCTCGTTGAATTCGCTGCCGCTCAGGCGAACGTTTTCGCCGGGGCTCGGGGCGTAGCCGACATTGACAGAACCGTTGTCTTCCGAACAGTACTCTCTCATGACTACGGCTTCAACCGACTCAGGCACAATGCCGCCGGTGAGAATCTTGATCGCGCAACCGGGCTTGAGGACGACATCTCCTCGCGATCCTGCCTGTATTTCGCCAGCCAGCTTCAGTCTCACCGGTCGTTGCTCGTTGGCCGATTCTGTGTCCTCGAGCAAAACTCCAAAACCATCGACAGCTGAGTTATCGAACTGCGGCAATTGAAACGGCGCCCGCACGGGTTCCGCCAGGACGCAACCGAATAACTGTTCCAGGGGCAGCTCTTGCTCCGGCAACGGATTGGCTCGCTCTAAGATTTGCGTCAGCGCTTCTTCGTAACTCAGCATAAGGAACAATTATCGCAGCAATCAGGCAGATGGAACAGAACAGTTTGCCTTTGCGTCACTACATCTATGGAAAAGAACCCAAAAATTCCAAGCTCAATTTCTCATCATCGACTATTGTGCGTCCTGATGAGCCGCCCAGCGCAAAAGAACAATCAAGACGAAACCCTCTACTTTCTAGAACTGGCGCTCGAACTCGAAGCCCTCGACAAGCAAACCCGCAAACGCGCCAGTTTCCGCAACCGCAAAGCCAGCTAACTTCCACAACCTGGGAGCGCCGGCTTCCAGCCGGCACCTATACAAGCACCGCCATCGCTCGCTGCTTTTAGTGAAGCAGGTATCGAACTCTTCTTGATGCCCGCGTCCAACGGTCGCTTCGCCAGAAGCCGCCAGGATGGCGGCGCTCCCAGCGAAGCGCTCCCAGGGAAGCAATCCCTGGTTACTTCTTCGCGGCTTCCTTGTACTCTTTCTCGCGAGCGTTGTGTCCTTCTCCGACTAGAATTCTGAAGGCATGGAGAATTGCCGGGAAGATAACTTCCAGCGAATCTTTCACACCGCCGGAGGAGCCCGGCAGACTGATGATCAACGTTTGATTGCGAATTCCGGCAGTGGCACGACTGAGCATGGAGAATGGATTGCGATCCTGACCGTATGAACGGATCGCTTCCGACACGCCCGGTAGGGTCTTGTCCAAAATGCGGGCGATCGCCTCGGGTGTGTTGTCTCTGGGACTGATGCCGGTACCACCGGTGGTGATGACCAGATCGAGGTGCAGATCATCGGAGCATCTTCTAATCGCCGGCACAATGTCCGACTCATTGTCAGGAATCACTGCATATTCAACAACTTCGAACCCTTCGTTCTTCAATCTCTCCACGATCAGTTTGCCGGAAACATCTTCCGCCATCCCCGCCGAGACAGTGTCCGACATGACGAAAACCGCCGCTTTACGGGGTTGCTCCAGCGTCTTCTGATATGAGGATTTGCCTCCAGTTTTATTAACGAGCCGCACATGTTCGATGGCGAGTACGTCGTCATCGAGCATCTTGCACATGTCGTAAATGGTTAGAGCCGCTACGGAAGCGGCTGTCAGAGCTTCCATCTCGACTCCGGTTTTGTAGATCGCCTTCACGGTCGTGACTATTTCAATTGCATCTTCATCGAGCTTGAATTCGACATTGACGTGTGAAATCGGCAAGGGATGGCAAAAAGGAATAATGTCCGAAGTGTTTTTTGCGGCTTGAACAGCGGCGACTCGCGCCACTATCAATGGATCGCCTTTAGGAACCTTGTTCTGCCGTATCAACTCTACGGTCGATGGGCTCATCTTGATCAAAGCCTTAGCCACCGCTGTGCGCAGCGTGTTTGGCTTTTGCGAAATATCGCGCATGTTATCCCCCGATTTCGATCATTGCTCTGTTGTCGCCTGCCGCAATCTCCTCGGCCGGTGGATGTGCCTCCGGCTTGAGGGAAAGGGAGTACAAAATCATCTCCTCGATAGCACCATCGGAGGCGCCCGCACGGAGCGCATCTCTGAGGTTTGTTTCAGCCGGATAAAAGAGGCAGGATTTAACCGAGCCGTCGGACGTCAACCTCAGCCGGTTGCAGGTGCTGCAAAAGCTGTCCGAGATCGATGATATGAAACTGACACTGCCAATTCCGCCCTCGATGGCGAAATCCTTGCCTACTGCGGAACGCTCCGTCTGCAACGGCTTGAGCCGAAACTTCTTCTCAATCCGCTCTTTCATTTCGGCGAACGTGACTACCTTATCGATTTGCCAATCATTATCTTTGAACGGCATGTACTCTATGAATCTTACATTGATGCTGCGGCTAAAAGCGAATTCGACAAAGTCGATTATTTCGTCTTCGTTGAATCCAGCAATCACGACCACGTTGAGTTTGAGGCTGGGAAAGCCTACCGCAAGCGCGGCTTCGAGTCCTGCAATAACGTTGTCGAAGTCGTCACGTCTGGTGATTCGCTCGAATCTTTCTTTACGGAACGTGTCAAGGCTGATGTTCAGCGCCGTCAGACCAAGGTCGCGCAAGAGCTTCGCTTTTGGGGCCAGCAGCGTGGCATTGGTGGTCATCGCCAAAGTTTGGATGCCGTCAATGGCGGCCAGCTGCGCCACCAGTGTTTCCAGGTTCTTGCGCACGAACGGCTCGCCGCCGGTCAAGCGGATCTTGTTGATGCCAAGCCCAGCGAAAACTCGGGCAACCCTGACGATTTCCTCGTATGTGAGGAGTTCGTCCTTTTTCTTCCATTCAATGCCGGTGTGCGGCATACAGTACACACAACGCAGATTGCAGCGATCCGTCACCGATATTCTCAGATAGGTGTGTTCTCTGCCGAATCCGTCAATGAGCTTGTTCATGCTTTAGCACCCGCGGCGACTGCAGCTTTGACATCGGCTGCATCGACGCTGTCCAGACCTCCGGACAGGCTAAAAACGGTAGTGCTTCCATGCATGCGCAATTGTTGGGCGGCCTTGATACCGCGTGAGCCCCGCGCGCAAACGATCAGGCTGGGTGAGTGCGATTCAAGCAGCGGAGCGCTGACGCTAAATTGGCTGAAGGGAACGTTCATTATCTTCGCTCGCGGCCAGAGAAGTTTTGGATCCTGCGAGGATTGTAGAATTTCGTTCGGCTCTCTGACATCAATCACAACCAGGTCGTGAAGCGTAAGAGTCTGCGCGTATGTCTTTTGCAGCGCATCTGCGACTTCTGAAGCAGGTTGCGGATTCTGCGTTTGCGATTTGTTTTGCTGGACACGAGCGTGCGAATTCGCTGTCACCATCTGTGGTGCACAGCTTCGGCATTCTGCACTCTTCAAGCGCTTGATCTTGCGGATGTCGTAACTGACGAGGTCCATAATCAGCACGCTTTCGGTCAGCGCGGTGGGCAGTCCCAGAATATGCTTGATTCCTTCCAGCGCCTGCAGCGTTCCGAAGGTTCCGGGAACAACGCCAAGCACGCCCACTTCTGCACAGCTGCCAATGGCGCAAGAGAGTTCTTCTGCTTCTTTTGTGATGTTCGGCCAGAGACAACGCAGACATTGACCATTGTAAGAGAGATCGTCAAAGCGATGGACCAAGTGAATTTGCCCCTCGTATTGATAGATGCTCGCTTGGATCAGTGGTTTCGCGGTGCGCAGAGCCGTATCATTGGCGAGGAACTTGGTTTTGAAGTTATCGCTGCAATCGAGAACGATATCGTATTCGGTGAACAGACAATCCGCATTGCTGTCGGTGAAACGCTCCGGATAGACGTTGATTTTGATGAATGGATTCAGCTTGCTCAGCCTGATCGCGGCTGCCTGTGCCTTGTTTATTCCGATCTCGTCGGTCGAGTACAACACCTGCCGATGTAGGTTGCTCAATTCGACCTTGTCAGAATCGCAAATCCCAATCGTTCCCGCGCCCGCTCCCGCCAAGTACAGCAGCGCCGAACTGCCCAGCCCGCCTGCGCCAATGACCAGTACCTTTGCCGATCGCAGTTTCTCCTGACCCTCAGCTGCCACCGCCGGAAGGAGCATCTGCCTCGAATAGTATTCTGCCTCTTTGTGGGAGTGAATCTTTTCAGCGCTCGAACTGAAACCTGAGGGCGCGGTCATCTTGCCCGCATTTGGAGCGGGTGGGACGCCCGCGCCCCCAGAGTGCAAGTCCTCAGGAACCAAGTTCCCTGATTGTAAATTCCCCGCATGCGCATGTTGTGCGCAGCTCTGGCAGTTCACCCAGCCTGAGCTGCCGTCGGTGTAGGTTTCCTTTTTCCAGATCGGCAAGCGCAGTTTGACCTGGTCGATCACGTACTGGCACGCACTGAATGCGGTGCCGCGGTGGGCGGCGCTTACACCGACCCAAACTGCCAGATCGCCGATGGCTAGAGTTCCAGTACGATGCACGCAGGCGATGTCATATACGTCAAAGTTGTTCTTTGCCTCGTCGATAATTTTCGCCGCCTCTTTTATTGCCAGCGGTTCGTAGGCCTCGTACTCCAACGTCAGGACCGCGCGGCCTTCGTTGTGGTTTCTCACTAGACCTTCGAATGTGTTTATCGCGCCTGCTTTTGGATTGGCAAGCCTGGATTTCAAATTTTCCCAATCGATCGGCTGTCCGGAGAATGAGAACATCTCGTCATCCTCCTGCTACAGGCGGGATAAAGACCACTTGATCTTGGTCGCTGAGCTGGTGGTCCCAAGTAGCGAACTCGTCGTTGACAGCCAGGCTGAGCCTTTCGACGCCGAGGCTGAAGCCATGCTCTTGTCGCAGCTCGTCGTAAAGGTCGCGGACGGTCGATGCGCCTGTGCGCAATGTCTCTGCGCCGACTCCGCGCTCTTCGCGAAGTAACGCATAGTAGTGAACACGAACCTGCTTTTCGGAGCCGTCAGCCATCAATCAATACGCACGCTCAGGATGCTAGCTATGCATTTTCGCATATGCGATAGCGATCTACAACACTGGCGGACGGCTGGTAAGTCCCGGTTTCAGAAAGGGCTGTTATTCGCTCGCGAATTGGAAATCAGGCGAATTTCGTTTCTATTTGACTATTACAGTTCCTTTCATGCTCGGATGGATGGCGCAGTAGTACTTTTGTTTTCCGATTGTGTCGAACTTGATTGTGCCTTTCTCGGTTTTCAGAAGTCGGGAGATGCCGTCGAAAGTCGAGCCTTTGTCGGGTGTGACGGTATGGGGCGCTGCATCTTCGTTAACGAAGGTGACTTCGGTCCCTTTCGTGACTGTAATTTTCTCCGGATTGAACTTGAAGCCGTTGATGTGCACCGTGGTAGAGCTGCTGTCTGCTGCCTGGCACGAGGTTCCGGCGACGATCACAGTGGCGACGATCAATGCATATTTGTCGCAGTACTTCATATTTCCTCCTGCTCACATCGACGGGTGTGGAAATTACTCCACACCCCCCGTGCTGTGCTTGTGTTTGAAACTCCTTACCTAAACTTTCAAGATCCATTGCGAACGCGAATCCGCGCTGATAAATGCGGTCGGCACGTACTCGACGCTGGGGATCAAGGTGCGGAACACCGCGCGAATAGCGGTGGCATGCGCCGCTTCAGTTGGTCCGATGCTGGCAGCGGCAGCAATCAACCCCTGGTCCTTCAGTTTCGAGAAAGCGTCGTTATATGCCAGAGCCGCGTCTACCTCCAGAGCTAAAGCCAGTTTTGCAATGTTCGCATCGGAATCGAGGTTGCCTTCGCCGGCTTTGACATATGAAGACAGATCGTAGCTGTCTTTGGATGCCACCGGAGTGCCGCCGTGTGCCTTGATCGCGCCAATCAAAGCGTCGCGATGCAGTTTGTGATCGGCCTGGTTGCGCAACGCCAGTGCAAGAACAGTCTTGCCTACATCAGTGCTGCTAAGTTTCGGAGCGGCGGCAGAGTAGGCCCAGATGCCCTGATGTTCGAGATCGAGCGCCGCATTGAGGATTGTCAGGTCGCCACCGCTCTTGGTGCGGCCCGTGGTGGCGAACGCAGGCATTCCAAACAGCGCGGCTACACTGGCAGCCGTGACGCCTGCTGTGAGTCCATCTTTGAGTAAATCGCGTCTCGAAATGTTGTTCTGTGTCATTTTAACCTCTCCATTGTTTCGTAATTAGCCGCTCAAACGTGCTTTCTGTGCTTAATCCGTTTGAGCGTTGTATATAGAAGGATGCCGCTGCATCCGGCCAGGAGGGCGGAGACGATGGCGGTCAGACCGCAATCCTTTTCGCACGAATACATAATCGCTACGGCGACGCAAGGAATATAAAAGGACATCATCTTATAACGCGAACTGCATGCCGGTTTTGTTTCACACGGTGATTGCAAGGTTGGCACCTGCAAGGATGGAACCGGTGCATCCTCATAGACGCGAGTAGCCTCTTCTTCTAACTTGCTTGTTGGCATCGTTCTTCCTCCGAACCTAGGATCATACTAGACCGTCCAGTCCAGTTAGTCAATATCCTATGCACCCTTCGTGCTAGTCTTAATGTTAAGAGTGGACGATGTAGGCAATTAGACTCACTAGTAGGGAACAATACGGTTTTGACAGAACCAAACAATGCTCCGTCGGGTCCAGGCACTGCTCCTCCGGAGCGGCCGCGAAAGGCTCGCTCGTCACAAAAGGAGCAACAGATTATCGACGGCGCTCTGCGCGCCTTTCTGGCGCGTGGTTATTCCGCCAGCATGGATGTAATTGCGCAAGAGGCAGGCGTTAGCAAACAGACCGTTTACAGTCATTTCAAAGATAAGGAAACGCTGTTCAGCGCGCTAATCGACCGTCTGCTGGACGAATTCATGTCTGCGGGACTGAGCCCCGAGCTGATGTCGGCCGACCCCGGCACCTTTTTCCGAAGCGTTGCCAATATTGCGCTCTCTCGCCTGGATGACTGGGAATACATTTCGCTGCTGCGTGTTCTAATTGCCGAGTCCGCACGCGTTCCAGAACTGGCTGATGTTTACGTCAATCGCCTGGTGCGCCCAGCCACTCAAAGGCTGGCCGACTATATAAGTAGCAACGAGAAAATCAAATTCAAAGATCCCGAAGCAGTCGCGCGCATCTTTCACGGTGCTCTTGTGCATTTCATCATCATGCAAGAGATTCTGAACGGAAAACACACGCTGCCCATGTCCCGCGAGCGCATCGCCGATTCGCTGGTAGACCTGATTTTATTTGCCGCGGAAAAAACTCAAGACGCAAGATGAGCGTTTCTTCTCACTCATCTTGTCGCCACCACACTGACCAGAGCGCGCGCCAAGCCGATCTTTCGCATCTCTGTAAATGGTATTACATTGACGATATCAAACTGCGCCTTATCTAGACCGCTGTTTAAGCGTTGGAGAAACTTGCTGCCGTCCGGGTCGTTTCCAATTTGCAAGAATGTAATCGAGATCTCATTGGGCGTCGTCATTTGCTGAGTACAATCAATAATGGCATCGCGCAATTTAAACGGTTCGTCAGGACAGCCGTCGGTGATGATTGCCACCAACAAAGGCTTGGCATGATTGCCCAAACGTTGTTTCCTCTCAAAATATTGATCGAGTTGAGTCTTCAAAGCGACTGAAGTCTTGGTACCACCTTCCGGTTTATACTGCGAAAATATTGTTTGGACAGTTTTGGCGTCGACATCGTTGTAGACGATAGAGTCGTGTGAGAATAGTACGACTGTGATTCCGTCTGCCATGACTCCGCGTGTTTTTTCAGCCAGGTCGAGAGTCTGCTGGTGGCACCATTGCCAGCGGCTGAGCCGTGAAGTCGAATGTTCGTCCAGATTCGATTGGTCCACCTGCTGATTGAGCGAAGCCGAGCCACAGTCTAGTTTTGCCATTGAATACGATTTATCTATGATCAAAACTACATCATGAGTGTTGAGCTGTGATAACTCTGCTGCCAACAAACTGGCGTTGAGTTCACGGTTTGCGCCGCCCGCCTGCGGCACACTAGAACAAATCATGCGGTTGACAATGCTGAGTGTGGAAGCCGCGCTGGGTTGATTCGAATTCGATATCAGTACAGCACTCAGGCAACCCACGCATGCGCTCAGGGCAATCGACTTGATCATTATGGTCACCAAATATAGTTTGATGATGATGTGACGCGCTGGGAGTCTATTGGTTCCGTTTTTCGGTGAGTTGTAGCGGCTGCATATGAGGTTGGCTACTCAATTACCTGATCAGAGGAACGCCAAGGTGTAAATCGGCTGAAGCGAATAGCAGGGCAAGTTGTTCGTGGTTTAGCCGCATCCATTCGCCCGGTTGAAGCGCCAGCGAGAACAAATTCAGCCTACCAATGGCGACGCGCACCAGGCGCAAGGTGGGACAGCCGCACGCCGCAGTCATACGGCGCACTTGCCGGTTGCGCCCTTCCTGCAGAGTCAGCTTGATCCAGGCAGTGGGTATGTTTTTGCGAAAACGAATCGGCACCGGGCGCGCCGGCAAATGCGGTTCTCCCTCGATCAGTTGTGCGACAGCCGGCAGAGTTCTGCGATCGTCCAGAATCACGCCGTCACTCAACTTGGTCAGTTGCTCTGCCGTCGGCACCTGCTCCACCTGCGCCAAATATGTGCGGTCGTGCTGATGGCGCGGATCTAGCAGAACCTGATTGAGCCGAGCGTCGTCGGTCAAAATCAACAATCCCTCGCTGTCATAATCCAGCCTGCCCACTGAATAGACATCTTTGGGAAAACCAAACTCGCTCAACGTGCGCTTATCGCTATCCTCAGGCTGAGTGAACTGGCTCAATACACCGTAAGGTTTGAAAAACAACAAATAGATTCGGTCCGGCGCAGGCTTGAAGGCCTTTGCTGCCGCCCGACCCGCGTCGAGCCGGTTTCCGGAACGTCTTTGATCGACGCGCGGGCTCGCAGGTGGTCCTTTTATGCGTTCAGATTTCGATTTGTCAGTGCGCTGCCCAAGCCGTTGCACTACTGATTGTCCTGCGCAGACTCCTGGATTGCAGCATACTTACTCATGTCGAACACCTCGACCTCTGTGTAAGTGCATTTGAGGCAGTTGATGCCAACGTAGACCCTGCCACAAATATCGCACGTCGTCGCCGGGCGTTGTGGACGGTCGTCAAACGGTTTCGAGACCGCCTTTGTGGGCGGGGCGTCAGGGTCTTTCCCCGCCATCGCCCGCTCGTAAAACATCTTCGCGTCGTCGAAATTTTTCAAGCGATGATAAAGAATCGCGAGATTCATGCAAATTTCCAACGTTTCCGCATTCTCCGGACCAAAGTGTTTTTCATAAATTCGCAGCACTTTCTGTCCAAGCTCAGCCGCCTCATTCAACTGCGACTCGTGATAGTGAATTGCAGCGAGCCTCTTCAAATTGTGCGCCAATTCGATGTGATCCGCACCCAGAACTCGCTCTTTCAACGACAATGACTCGGAGAACAGGTTCTTCGCTTGCGCCAACTTGGTCTGGCAATAACAAGCCTCTGCCAGATTATCCAAAGTCATGGTCAGGCGCGGGTCTTCTTCGCCGTGAAACTCAACCACCTGCATGCACGCGAACCAGAGCGATTCAGCCTCGGGATAGTCCCCGATCTCAATTGCCTTCTTACCAAGATTGTAAAAGTGATCCCAATTCGGATCAGCCGGTGCTTCGGACATTGCCAGGTGCCAATCGCTTATTACACTTTCAACATACCCAGTCGCCATGTTTTTCGAGCGGCAACGGCTGGCTTCGTCTTGCTTTATACTCTTCTGCACGCAGCGCGGGCGTCGCGCCCTCTCCACGTCACTTTCCGAGGAGGTTTCGTAATGTCACGCGGCTCGCAAACCGCCCCATACGGCTCGTGGCAATCGCCGATTAAAGCCGAAGCAATCGCCTCCTCCACACTGAAGCTCGGCTGGACGCGCTACGACGGCACCGACCTCTACTGGCTTGAAGGGCGCCCGACCGAAGGCGGCAGACTGGTCGTGGTCAAGCGTTCACCAGATGGGCAGATCGCCGACATCACGCCGCCCGGCTTCAATACCCGCACGCTAGTGCATGAGTACGGCGGTGGTGCTTATACCGCCCACGATGGTGTGACTTACTTTTCTAATCTCGCAGATCAAAATCTCTACAGCGTTCGCGCCAACGACGCAAAACCTCAGGTACTAACCACCGCCGGCGAATCGCTGCGCTATGCCGATCTTGCTATCGATCCGCACCGCCAGCGGATAATTTGCATACGCGAAGATCACTCATATGTTAAAACCGCCGGCGAAGCACAGGCGGCGATCGTGTCCATCGCCCTCGATCGTGAGCCGAGTGCCGGCGAGCCGTTGGTTGTCGGTGCGAATTTTTATTCCACTCCACGTATCAGCCCCGATGGCTCAAAGCTCGCGTGGTTATCGTGGAATCACCCCAATATGCCATGGGACGGCACACGCCTTGAAGTTGCCGAGTTCGATGATAACGGAGCTTTGCGAAACCGCCGATCGATTGCCGGTGGCGATGCCGAGTCCATTTTCCAGCCTGAGTGGGGTGCCTACGGCACACTCTACTTTGTCTCGGATAAAAGCGGCTGGTGGAACCCTTATATGTTCCCAGCCGCCCAAATCAAAGAGATTGTTGGAACGCCTGAATCTGCCAGGCATCAGCCGCGGCAGCTGATCGATCTGCCAAGAGATTTCGGCACGCCGCAATGGGTGTTTGGCATGTCCACTTACGCGCCCGACGGTGCTGGCTCCTTGCTTTGCACATTTTGTCAAAGCGGCATCTGGCGCCTGGCTCGCCTTGATGTGCAGTCCGGCGATTGGCGTTTGATCGATGTGCCATTTACAGAATTCTCGTTTGTCGTGGCCAACAAAGGTCGATTGGCGACTTGTGCCGCCTCTCCGACAGAACAGGCGGCGATAGTCGAGATTGATACCGTATCTGGTGCGTACGACATCGTGCGAAAATCCAATCCCTACAAACCAGATGAGAAATACATTTCAGTGCCCGAGCCAATCGAATTTCCCTCGGCAGGCGGCCGGACTGCCCACGCATTTTTCTACAGGCCGAAGAACGATGACTTTCAAGCTCCACAGGGCCAATTGCCGCCCCTGCTGCTTAAATGCCACGGCGGACCCACCGGAGCGACGACGAGCGCCCTCAGCCTTGGTGTTCAATATTGGACCAGTCGCGGGTTTGCCGTGATCGACGTCAATTATGGTGGCAGCTCTGGGTACGGACGCAAGTATCGCGATCTGTTGGAACTGAACTGGGGCGTTGTGGACGTGCAAGACTGCGAAAACGCCGCCCGTTACCTGGCCAACAATGGGCTTGTCGATCCGCAGAGGATGGCGATTACCGGTGGTAGCGCCGGCGGTTACACAGTCCTATGTGTACTCACATTCGGCGACGTCTTTCAAGCAGGAGCCAGTCACTTCGGTGTCAGCAATGTCGAAACTCTGGTGGCAGACACACACAAGTTCGAATCGCGTTATGGCGATAAGTTGACCGGGCCATATCCCGAAAGCAAGCAGGTTTACTTCGACCGCTCACCGATCAATTTCGCTGATAAATTGCAATGTCCCGTGATTTTCTTTCAAGGACTGGAAGACAAAGTGGTGCCTCCGAGCCAGGCTGAATCCATGGTTAACGCGCTGCGTCGCAAGAAGGTGCCTGTTTCCTACATTGCCTATGAAGGTGAACAACACGGCTTTCGTAAAGCTGAAAACATCAAGCGTACCCTTGACGCCGAGTTCTACTTTTATTCGCGCATATTCAAATTTGCCCCGGCAGACAAAATCGAGCCGTTCGAAATCGAAAATCTAGAGCCAGCTCACGCGAAATAACCTGTAAGCGCCGGCTGATCTGGGGGCGCGGGCGTCGCGCCCGCCTGTTGTGCCGAACATAACCGTTCCAGGGGCTTGCTCGCGAGACCGCCAAGCAATACTTGCCCTCATTTGATGCGGACCCCAGGATACAGAAGGATGCCGGCGCTCTCAGGGACTGATCAGGATCAGCACTGAGAAGTATTGGCATAGTTTCACCTTTCCCCGGATCCGTTACCCGTTACCGAGGGAACAATGCAAGGAAGGGAGTGCGTATGGCCACCAAAACAATCATTTTCAACTATGGCGATGCCGTTTCCACCACGGCCCTCTGGTGGAAAGCGGTTTTTCTTATGCCATTCTGGGGTCTGCTCGCTTTTCCGATTATCGGCGGCATGCTCGGGTTGTTTGGACCGGCGGTCAGCGGTATCGGTTACATTTTCTTGTTGTTTGCCTGCATGGCGTACTTTGTAGATGACGTTCTGCAGCGCAAAGTGTGCATTGCCGACGGCTTGATCAAACACGGCATGCAAACGTTCAAAATGGCCGAACTGCGGTCACTGGGCGTGCATTATAAGCGGGGAAAGATCTCACCGGATCGCATCGTTTTCACGTTCGCCACCGGACGGTCGCTCGAACTTGTGGTCAACCGGCTTAGCATCAGGTCTTTTGAGCGCGTCCTTTCGCACATCGAGCAAAACTATGCCCAGTGCCAGATCGATCCCGTGTTGCGTACTCTCGTGCGCTGCCAAAAAGTGGCACGCAAGATCCTGGTCGATGACGCCGATGCCCTGGTGATCGAATACAAAGGTTATCGCCAGTTGCTCGACATGTCTGATACATACACCAGAGTTGCTCGCGCCTGGCTGCAGATGGGTCCGGCAGTCGTCATTTTCCTGGCGGCGCCATTCTGGTCAACTGCAATGGCCTCCAATTTCGTCTCGGTTTCGCGAGCGCAGCACGATACTGTAGCGATTACCTCCGAGGTGACGCGCATCCTATCGACTTTCCATCAGGCGGTCGGCGGTGGGCTCCTCAGCGGTTCCACGATGTTCGGCCAGTGCATTAGCAATCCTGGCGTAGCGCTCGCGTCCTTTATGTTGCTTATCTGGATGCTGTGGCACATCGCCAGGCTGTGCTTCAGACCCACCGCTGCCCGCCTCGACAAGGAGGGGGTGGAATTGAGATACGCAGTCGGCAACTGGGTGGTGCCCATCGCCAGACTGCCGTGGCAGAGCGCACAGAAGGCTGCATTGATCAAGAGTGGACAGGGAATGGATGAGGGGTGGAAGCTGCGTTTCGAGAGGGCTGGACAGAAACCCTTTGATCTCGATCTGGCGGCCATTCTGCCGGAGGACAGACCGCGGATTTTGGCGGCGATCGATCGTTTTGCTCCGCACTGCGAGGTCTCAAGCGACTTGATCGAGACGATGGCTCCCAAGCAAGAGCGCAGTTATACGCAACTCTGGCTGCAATCGCTTGCCGCTAACCCTGAACGAATGAACTTGCAGGTTCTGATTCCCGGGCACCGCTTGCAGGATGGTCGGTACAAGGTGCTGCGGCGCCTGGGAGTGGGCGGACAGAGTACTGCTTACCTCTGCACCGACGAGTTCGAGCACAAGTCGGTCGTTTTGAAAGAGACCATTCTTCCTAGCCTCGCCGACGCTTCAGTTAAGGAACAAGCATTGATGCGTTTCGAGCATGAAGCGAAAATGCTCGAGTCGCTCGACAGCGACAATGTAGTAAAGCCACTCGATTACTTCTTTGAAGATCATCGTTGTTTCCTGGTTCTGGAACATATAGATGGTTGCACGCTGCGACAACTGGTCGCTGAAAAAGGAGCTCTGCCTGAGGCGCAGGTGCGGCAAATGGCCGCTGAGATGTGTGAGATTCTGAAATATTTGCACAGTAAAGGAATCATCCACCGCGATGTGACGCCGGATAATTTGATGGTCACCGCATCCGGTGCACTGAAACTGATTGACTTCAACGTGGCGCAGCAGGCTCAAAGCCACACGACTGGAACGATTGCCGGCAAGCACGCTTATCTACCACCTGAGCAGTTCCGCGGCAAAGCCACGTTCCAGAGCGACATTTACGCGTTGGGAGCATGTCTGTACTTCCTCCTTACCGGCAGCGATCCTGAACCGATTACTCAGTCGAGTGCGCGGCTGAAGAATGCCGATGTTAGCGAAGCGCTGGATCGGGTGATTGCAAGCTGTACGGCGCTGCAGTGCGACAAGAGGGCGCGCGACGCGGATCAGGTGCTGGGGTTATTGAATGAATGTGATGCTGCAGCAGTGAATGATGAGCCTGTCGCGGCGCCGGCAGATGGTTCCACAATCTCCACGCAAGAGAAAGAAAAAGTAGGGAGGAGCCGATCATGACCGAGCTTGTAGTGCGAGTTCAGT
>Ga0182024_10015173_pt1 | contig 14796 bp, 8 predicted proteins | sample P32metaG_FD_120480 | JGI IMG/M metagenome (GOLD analysis project Ga0182024, IMG submission 120480) | Permafrost microbial communities from Stordalen Mire, Sweden - P3-2 metaG (Illumina Assembly) | ecosystem: Environmental > Terrestrial > Soil > Wetlands > Permafrost | place: Sweden: Stordalen... | reverse complement strand
CGACGAGAGCGATCCTCGGAAGGCGTTCACCACGGCGCTATGCGATGTGCTTGGCGATGGCGGAAGCATCGTGGTTTATAGCCAACAGTTCGAATCCCAGCGGCTCTCCGAGCTTGCCTCGGGGCTGCCTGAGTTCTCGGGGCGGATTAGGAAGATTCAGCGACGACTCTGGGATTTGCTCCCAATCGTCCGCAATCACGTCTATCATCCGGCATTTGGTGGCTCCTACTCGTTGAAATCCGTGCTCCCGGCGCTGGTGCCCGATATGACGTATGAGGGCATGGAAGTGGCGGACGGGCGGGCTGCCGGATTAGCTTGGGAATCGCTGATGCGCGGCGGATTGCATCGGGACGAGCGCGACGGGATTAGGAAGGCACTACTGGACTACTGCGGGCAGGACACGCTGGGGATGGTCAAGCTGCTTGAAGTCCTCAGGAGCCGCTGAAGAAAACCTACTGGTGCCGCCGGACCAACCTAGTTCATCGCTTCAACCCAAGCAATCAGCTTTGACTCGAAGCCACGGGTGCCCACTCCACGGTGTTCAAGTTCGCGCTGAAGCATTGGTTCGAACGTGTTTCGGAGAATAGCTAATTTTTCGTCGGCTTGCTTTCCAGTGTGACTAGCCGCCGTTCTCCAAAGCGTCTCGGGCTGGCGTTCCCAAGCAACATGCCTCTTACCCTCCCAATCGACCCCAAGCGTCACGATCATGCGCTTAATCTGCCCTTTGTCGCCGCGAGCATCAACTGCCCAAGCCGCAAATACACCCTCTGTTCCGTCCGACGACTTAAGACACAGACCGATTTCTTCAGGCGAAAGCTCGCGGAACTTTTTGAGCAAGTTTGCGACAAGCGGGTGATCGAGGCCAAGCAACTGGACGTTTTCCTTCTGCAACGAAAGCTGGCGCTCCGTCGTCAACAGGGTCTCGGTCTGCGCATCCTTGTCTATCCACGCGAAGAGTTTGTCACCACGTCCTGTGAACGTTTTGTCCTCGGCGATGGCGGAATCGGACATGAATCGAACCAAAGCATTCATGCCATCTTCAGGATTGCCCATCGCTGTGTAATCGTCGAGCCGGAATCCGTCAAGGTCTTGGAATAGTTCAAACACCACTTTGCGAGCCTCAACCGCATTTGACATTGCGGTTTCGAGTTCGACTCTTGTGCGTTTCAAGAGGGGATCATTCAAGGCGTCAGAATAGAGACTCGCGTAATTCACTTGCATCGAAAGCTGCCCGAGGATTTGGGTGCGAAGGTCTTCAGCAATTTGACCGCGATCATCAACCTTGCCGAGCGCCCTGCCAATTTCCGTAAGCTTCTCGTCGAGTAACAGAAAGATGGAACCTTCTATAGTGTCTGACAATACGAGATTGTAAATTTGCGCTGTATCGCCTTGTCCGTAGCGATGGATACGACCGATTCGCTGCTCCAAATCCATCGGATTCCACGGGAGGTCAAAATTGAAGAGCACGCGGGCGTGTTGTAGGTTTATGCCTTCACGCCCAGCCGCCGTGCAGATCAAAACCCTCGGCCCATCCGGTGCCTTGAATCGCTTTTCTGCGGCCGTCTTCGCGCCGTGGTCTCCCCCTTTGAGCACCGTGACACCCTGACCGGGATACTGTTTCTCTATTTCCGCGCCGAGCATTTCCACGCTGCCAAGGTAGGTCGCGAACACGACCACACGCTCTTGCGGATTTTGCTTCCATAAGACGCCGAGGGCACCGATGAGCTTCTCGACTTTGGTTTCCCGCTGCGGGGGGAACTTGGCGAGCAATTCTTTGATGCGGCGACGCTCTTCCGGCAAGGCAACCGATACACTGTTGATCGCGGCATCCTCAGCGGCTGACGCGCCCGTTTCAAAACCAAACTCATCTGCTCCAACCCCTAATGCTTCTTCTTCGTCGCGCTGCAAGCGCAGGATTTTGTAGCGATAGTCAGCCAGTAGCCTTTCCACTTCCGCGTTCTCTAGCCGCCCCTCAGCAATCCCGTGCAACTCCCGAATCAGTGTCCGCGCCTCATCCAATGCAGCATTACGAGGGTCGATGTCTAGTTTCTGGTCGTGCATCAATGCTTCTTGAATCGTGAGTGCGATGAGCCGACGACGCAGGGTTCGCTGCACCGCTGCAAAGCTGGACGCCGCTATTTTCTGGAAAATTGTCATCACAAACGCGAGTCCCTGACCGCGCTTGCCTTGACGTTTCGCCAGTGCAAAACCGTCTTGCAGGTAAGCGACTAAGGCCTCGTAGAAAGTTTTCTCGGCGGCGGACATTGTGAACGATTCTGTTTGAACCTGACGCCGCGCAAACAGCGTCGAGCCGTCTGATCGGCAGGCATCCGCCTTGGTGCGACGAAAGATAACCGTGTTGAGTCGGTGCCGCTGCTCGACCATTTCGGCAGGCGAATTAAATAGCGTCGGGTCGAGCATTTGTACCAGCATCCAGAAACGGAAATGGTCGCCTTGATGGGGTGTAGCGGAGAGCAGAACCAGATCGCGAGTGTGTTCTTTGAGCATCTCAGCAAGTTTGAAGTTTTGCGTCTTCACCAGCTTGCCGTTCTGTCGGTAGGCCGTCAGATGATGCGCCTCATCAAACACAACCAAATCCCACAGCGGAGCCGCTTTGAGCCGCGCCATCCGCGACCGGATTTTCAATGTGTCGATGCTGGCAATGAGCAGATTGTGTTTCTCAAAGGCATTCGACTTACGATCCGTTACGTCACCCTCACTTCCAAATACCTCGAAGTTAAGGTGAAAGACTTCGTTCAACTCTCGATGCCAGTTGTTGACCAGCCCGGCAGGCACCACCATCAGGGCACGCTTCAGTTCGCCACGGCTTATGAGTTCCCGGAGGATGAGCGCCGCCTCAATCGTCTTGCCAAGCCCGACCTCATCAGCGATCAGGAAACGGCGCGGTGAGGCCGTGGCTACCCGATGAGTGAGCACCACTTGATGCGGGAGCAAATCAATCTTTGCCGAGGTTAGAGAACTCGCATTTTCCATTAGAGGGAGCGCGTGCGCTTGGTAACAAAGCCACGAACGAAGTATCCTCTTGCTGTCGCCCTGTGAGTTAAGAACGATTATCTCGGATCGACTTTGCGCCGGGCTTAGCCCGGCAACAGGCAATTGCCGCTCACCACTAGGGAAAAAGACTTTTACGAAGCCTTCCACTGGAGCAGCGACGACTACCCCTTCGCCCAGATCGGCGTGGCGAACACGTTCACCGGGCCTCAATCCAATGAGATTGACGGCGTTAGAGCCAATCGTTTTTGATGTGTTGCTGCTTGTTTCTCTGCTCATGAGATTCTTCGCAGGAATAGCCCAATGTTCTCCTGCTTGTTATCGGAGCCAACCGCCATAATTCTTCGCACGCTGGATTCAGCCCCGTTCCAGATACACCTGCCAATCGGAATGGAGTGCCCTCGGTGCTCTCCTGAACAATACCAATGATGAGTGTTGTCAGCCGCACGATGCCAAATCCGCTTTGCGTCAGCGAGCCAAAAAATCAATGCCGCCTCTCCACCACCATCCGCGACGTTGTCTTGAAAATCTCGCACAGCAGGATAGACCTTCTGTTCCAACCACTCGACCGCATCTTGCGGGTTTAGCGTGTCCATCGCAGCTTCCAAACCAGCGATCACAAGTGTTCGGCCATTGATGAGTGCCAGAACGCTCTCCGGCCACCCCGCTTGATGTAGTCGCAGGAAGTCACGCAAACTGCGGACGGAATCGGGTGGACAGATTTCATTCAGCGCCTTGGCATCCCACAAAAGAGAGATGCCAGAACCCATCCAAGATTTGTCCTGAATATCGGGACTCATCTCTTTGAAGCCATCAGAAAGGACTCGCTTATCGACTTATTCTTCATGTTCAGCCTTCCAAATCAAAAAGCTTAATCTGTTCTTGCGCCTTGGCTTTATTTTTCCCAAGCCAGTCACGATAGATCGTTAAAGCACGTTGAGCGGCGAACTGGATTTCTTGGGAACTGCCATGACGAGTGAGCCAATCTACGAGTTCTGATGTCGCCGGATGCGGGGCGAAGTTAGGGCTGTCCAATGTATCCATCACGCGGATGTTGCTACCCTCAAAGCAACCGCCCACGAGAAACATCGTCTGGTCGAAGTCTCGCGCCATTCCTTTGCGTGACGCACCTTTCCATAAGCGTGCCAATTCGACGGGAGGCGTCAAAATGAAAACCTTGTTTTTTTCAACGCACCAGCCGCGTTCTTCAAAATCACTCGGCGCGATTCCAGTGCCGCGCAGAAATTTCTGCATCTGGTCACGTGGCACCTCAGATGTTTCGTAAAACAGACGGAAGAACTGGCGTGTGTAAGGTTCAGCGTTGGAAGGTGGCGCTTCTGGTCCACCGACGATACCAGTGTCGTCATCGAGCAACTGGTTGATGCCTGCGAGTGCTTCCCGAATAGTGAATTCACGCCCCCGTTCGATGAACACGTTGCCATAGTGACGTGAGAAGTATTCGAGAGCTTTGCCTCGCTTGATAACCTGCAAATCAGCGGAGGGCAATCCTTCCTTCTGATGCTGCGAGAGGAGATTCTTGATGCGACGAACATCGTCTACGATCATTCGCCGGAGGCGTGCCCAACTGATGGGCTGCGGCTTGATCAATCGTTTACGGCAAACATGGATTATGTCGTATTCGATGGTTTGCGAGCCAAAAGTCCCCGGAGCAGCACCTTCACCCTTCGTTTCATCGCTGCGAATCGGGTATGTAGCTTCGAGGTAGAAACCAGCGTCGAACAAACTCTCCAGAACTCCAATCCATGGTTTGTCCTCGCTATGATGGAACGTGAAGGCAAGAAGGCCGCCAGCCTTCAAAACACGATTAGACTCGCTCCAACAATCCGTAAGGATGCGCTGATAGAAGGCGTCAGCGCCTTCCGGCTGGCGCGACCTGTTGGCAACCGCTTCAAGCGCTTTTGGCACGTATTCTGTGCCGAATTGTTCTGGATAGTGGGTGCTCAAGGCAAGGCGCATCCACACGTAAAAGAAATCCGACAGTTCGGAATAATGAAGCAGTCCACCAAAGGGAGGGTCAGTGATAACTGCATCGACGGATTCGGCTTCAAGATCACGGAGTTCTGTGGCAGAGCCACAAATGAGAGTGTGACTACCGGAGATTTTGTCTGGTAATTCAACCCGCACACTCTTTCCCGAAATAGTGGCTATGATTTCCGGAGATAAATTATTCAAGTTTGAACCAACAACAGGTTCCCATGGCTTTTCTGCCCAAGCAAATCCCTCCAACAACCCTTCCGTACATGAAGTCCAATTTCCGCGTCCTAGGTTTGGAAACACACAATTTTCAACCGCATTGCTTTTAGGATGATAGTTATTGTTGCTCATGTGCGGAGCCATACAATCTCTGCTGATATCCCAAAAGCAGAACATATTTTGATTCCGCAGATATTGTTGGAACGCGCCGAGTACGTATTCCTTGGTCACTTGAGAGGTGGAAGAGACTTGGATTACCTTGAGAATTTGGCTGTGCACCAGTAATTGAAGCGGATTAAACATAGTCCACCAGTGCGTGTACCCGTGATTTGGAATCCCGCCATTATTCATGTGAGTCATGAACCCGAAAGGAACCTCGCTAACAGGCCACAGTCCATCCAAATCTCCGTGTTTCCGTTGCTCCCACTCCGTGATCGCCGAATTGAATCGTCGAGGATCGTTAGCCTCGGCGAAGAAGCGTCCAGAATAAGGCTGACCGCCGAGATCGCGTTTGGCGCTATATGCTTGGATGACGTAAGCGGCCTTCGGCCCCGTTTTTTTTGTTGCCCTAATTGCGGTTAGAACATCGTTAGGACTTCCATCTTGGGCACAGGCGAACGTGGATTTCTTTGGCACTGTTCCGCCGCGTGCGTCAGTGTAAAACGTGACATTGGTTTCCGGGCAGGTGACGCGTTCCGGCAGCTTGCCGCGTACTTCCAATAGGCGCAAGTTAGCAGCGCGGGCATTGCTCCAGCGAATTGTGGCCTCCGCCGCGTCGGTTGCGCTACCACCGTATTCTCGTCCCTGCCCGTCTTCCTTCGGGCATCCTTCCAGCCATCGTGGATGGATGAGCAGAGTCAAGTCCACCTTCTTGTTCTTTGCCTTCCCTAGATATTGCGAGTGGTTGTCCGCGAATGCTTTCTCATCTTGATGGGCCTTCCCGCAGTGGGGGCAAGTAAAGTGACCTTTGTCGTTCATCACGGCAAACGATTTTTCGTCGGGCGCTACAGAAAGCGGTGAATCGGGGGCCATCCGGGCAGAGTGCCGCTCAACGTCAAAATTCTTGAGGCAGGTGAGACATTTGAAGTCGAGCCATGCGTCTACCGTGAGAGTTTTGATGGCTATGACGGGCGTGGACATGATGGGAGTGCGGTGCCCGCACCCTTCCCGTTGGCAAGGCCCGTGCTTGGCCCAAAATGTGTAGATAATCTCCGGCCCTTCATAACGAAACTTTTTCCGTTCCTGCCACGGCACCGAAAAAATGTCGAAACTGGTAGGGAGTTCTTCCCAGTCTTCTTCAGTTGCTCCTAATTTGGACTTTGCAGAATTCAGAAAAGTGGTTTGCACCGGGGGCTTCTCACTCTTCTCGTATCCCGCGTGCCGAAACCATTTTCCCTTCTCGCCATCTGGGCCATCGCAAGCGTAGTAGGGCATGATCAGGGGCTTCACTTCTGTTTCGATCTCTGCGAGCAGACGTTTCACTTCTTCAATATCTACTTGCGCCATTTCATTCTTCACGACAAACCATGCAACAGGGTTGAGATCGCAACCGAACATCTGCATTCCTAAACGCGAGCCTTCCACGATAGTGGTGCCGCCGCCCATGAAGGGGTCAGCGAATTTGAGGTGCCGAAACGATCCGCCTTTCTGGTGGTTAGCGTAATAGACATCCCACACCGCTTTTGCAGCTTTGCTCTCGTCAGGCGGGGCTTTCATTGCCGCAGCTAGTAGCATGGAACGGAAGACGCTTGATCGCCTCCGCGCCCACCATTTTGACATCTGGTAGATGGGCTTGCCCGCGTTGCCTTCGATAATGGCGAGCTTATTTATGGGAATGATGGGGAAATCGACTTCGAGACAAGTCTTGGGTCTATCGGCGTCAGAAAAGTTCACCGTCTCGACGAGAACCTCTCGGCCTGCGCCAACAGCAGCGGCGATTTTTTCAGTAAGTAGTTCCTTCTGCGATTTGCCCTTGATTTTGGCCATTATCTCTCAGGTCTTTGAAATCTCAATGAACGGCACCGCGACTTCAAGTAGCGATAGCCCTCCATGCGCCATTGTCGGATAGCCGCCAGTGCTGCGCCATTTGCGGCGACCGAGCGCGAAATGGTTGACGCCGTTTGCGGTTTTCAACGAAAGAGAGATAGGTGGAGACCAATGGTGAGCCGGACCGGGACCATACGAGAATCGACTGCTGCCGAAATTTGTCTTCAGCCAATTTGCCTGTTCTTTGTTTGTCACATCCGTGAACATACCCGATGCGGCATAGCCATGATCGCTGGTGATGACTAAGCGTCGTCCCATCGCCATGTGCTCAACCATCTTCCAGAACAAGTCAGAGGTCAGTTGTTGTGCGGCTTCGCGGCACAGTTTTTGGAAACCATCACCCGGCTCCGCAAGTTGGTGGATACGCTCGTCGGGCCAGTGGTGCCAAAGAAAGATGCCGGAGCCGGAGGCAATCCAGTCCGCACAATATTCCCACGCAGCGTTCAAACTTTCCGTGCGTGCGCCGGGAAGACGGTGGGCTGAGCCTGCCCCGTTATTTTCGATTGCTGACCGTTGCCCGAACCCAAGTGCCTTCGCGAACGATGTCGTGTCGCTCGGTAGCTCTGAGCCGCGTACACCGGAATCATGAATGTTATAGCCACGACGCTTGGCTTCTTGCAGCAGCCACGGCGATTCACGCAGAGAAAGAGCGTCCAGAATTAGAACAGCCTTACCTTCGGTCGTCCTATTCCAAAAGTCGATAATGGATTGAGCCGTGCGCGGAACCGAGTCTTCAAATTCCTGCCAAAGTCCCCACGCAGAGCCAGAGAGCAGCAGTTCAATTTCACTAACTCTTCGCTCTCGCTTGCTAATTTCCTGTTCAGCGTGTTCGGCGATAAGGGGAGCCGAAAAGATTTTCCAAAGCTGTTCAAAGAGGCCCTGCCACGCCTCCTTTGGCGGGGCTGTAAGCACGGAGTCCAGCTTCGGGTCGCGATCTGCCGTCATTCCGATTCTTTCTCCAAGTTCAGCGAATACGTCACGCCGTCCGGGAGCTTCTTCAGCAAATCGGTCAGTTGTGCTCCATTCATTTGAGAGACGTTGATGTTTACGTTGGTTATGCTGGTCGCGGCACCAATACCCCATTTCTCCACTTCGCCGAGCAGGTTCATCGGTGTCTTCGGAGGCGTTGCAAACGGCTCAAATGTTGGCGTGGGCGAAGGCGTGGTGCTTGCCGGGTCGCCAAATAAGTTTGGGGTCACAACAACTCCCTGCGGCGGTGGCGGGGCCAACGGCTGTGAAGTAATCGGCGGCAAGGGAAGTGGAAGGGTGCCTCCACTTTGAGGATAAGCACCGGGCAGGAGAAGGATAGTTTGCTCAAGTTCTTTGCCTGACCCGAGCTTTCCTTTGATGCGCAGCCACGCAGATTCTTCCGATTCACCCGCCTGCGCTTGCAGGAGTTCGAGGCCACGAAAGTTCATAGCGATTTTTCCGGAAGCACAAAGACGCAGAGCCTTCTCCTTGGTAGCCATCTCACCGAGCCAAGGAATACAGTGCTTCCCGTCGATGCTTGGTTCCTGTAGATCGCCAATAAATTTGGCCAGCGACGAACTGGCTGTGGCGTGCCGCAGAGCGGCTTCGTCGAAGTCCTCCGCGATGAACAGTTCGTTTACGATCTTATCGTCAATCGCCTTTGGAATTCTGTCGCCCGTGGCGTTGTGCCGTTCGACGAGAAAACTACATTCTTCTGGCTTTGCGAAATTCCATACATCGAGGACGGCAAAAGCGTCGAATAGGTCCGTAAGCCTCGGGCGAAGATGCGAGTTCTGGTAGGTAGTGTGAAGGGAGCGGTAGGCCGGGTCGGTTTCTTTCCAGATATTCGCCAGATAAATGGCGCGTGCATATACGATCAAATCGCGGTTGAAATAAATATCTCCCGAGGCTCTCTTCGGCAGAAGAAACCGCAGCGTGTTGCGATGCTTGGGAAGATGCTGCTTGAGCCATTTGCCAAGCGTCGCCCCCACATTTTCGGGATGTTCGGGCAGCACAATGAGAGTTAGCCGGGCGTCCCATCGCTCAGGCCGCTCGGTTTCGGGGAGTTCCGACCACGGGTCGCTTTCCCAGCTCCTTCGCAATACCACGACACGAAACTTGCGCGAAACTTCGTCTCCGCCGCCGATCACGTAGCGAACCTGCGTCGCAAGCTGATCTATGTCCTGATTGGCTTCAAAGAGCTTGTTGTTCTTCGCGTGCGCGAGCAGCTTCCCCTCGGCGTTTTCCTCTTCCTTGAAAACGAGACGATTTCCAACCGGATGAATGTTGAAGCTATTCTCACGAATAAGCGCCATCTCAGCGGCAAACGTATTGTCGTCAATGGCCTCGCTGCGGGTGATGTCAGACTGCAACTCGGATGGCTCCGCACCGTTGACTCGATCAACGCTTAAGGAACGAAACCAAAGAGCACTAAGGATGTCGGACGCGTGCGGAATATTCTTATCGGCGTCTTGAACAGCGGTGCGGACTGCCTCCAAATTGCGCCGCGCCGTTTCAAGAAGTGTCCGGTGGATTTGGCTGGCCACAGAACTCAAGAGCGACGTGACACTCCCTTTGTCATTGCTTATGTCGAAGTCCGCTGCGGTGAGGACTGGCGATTTTTCGCCACGGGTCTTGAACAGATCAACGAGGATGCGGATGAGATCACGGGTCTCTTGCGCTTCCGTGGCAACGAGCACTTGGTCTTCCAACAAACGCATCAGCGCGGGAGAGTAAGGCCACGCCTCCATGAACTCTATCCGCTTCGCTTCGTGTTGGGGCGGTGGAACCTCAGCCAGCCGAATATGTTCAGCGACATGGGTCGCAATGAGAGCACGGATTTGGCTGTCGGGAACGTTCAGTCGATTTTCGAAGATACGATAGAGCAGAAGGCGCTGGCGGTCTTGTTTGGCCTGCGTGCCTTGAAAATCCACGAGCACTGGATTTATCCGACGAATCTGCTGATACGCTTGCGATTGATTGTCGCGGATTGAAGTAACAAACACGAGTAGCTCGGGGTGGTCATTGGCGATCTCTGAGAGCAGTTGAATAAAGTTGAACGCCCACGTTTGCGTTTTGGCTTTTGGGCTGTCGCTCAACCCGTCGAACCACGTCTGGAATTCGTCGAGGAGCAGGACGGTTGGCTTCGCCCTAAACATCTCAAGAAGCAGATCGCTGCTGGGAACGTTGGTCTTGGCCTCGCCTCCGGCAAGCCATTTCCCCTTGGCGAGTTGGCCTTGGGGATGGCGATCAAACAGAATGTCCCACAAAAACTTAAATCGTTGCTGGTGGAGGCTTTCAGCAATGACGAAGAAATCTGTGCGGAACTTGAGGCTGTTCAATTCAGGGCGGTTCAGCCGTGCGGCCCAGTCCGTTAGCCACTTGGTCGCCGTTGCCGGGTCATTAACCGTGTGCCACAGCGCGGCCATCAAATGGGATTTGCCCTGTCCGCGTCCGCCCAGCAATACCACGGGACGGGACTTGGCTGGCTGCGTCGCTTCCAACACACGCAACAGGTCAACAGACGGATAGGTGATGCTTAGAAACTCGACTGTCGATCTTTGGAGGGCGCTGGTCGGCTTATCGGCTGAGAAGTCGATTGTCGTGCCTTTGAGGCGTTCCCCCTTGAATTCTTGCCGCAGAGCTAATTCGAGCATCGTTTTCCGATCCGATGAGATCACACATTCGGGGGTGAAAATCTTGGCCCCGGAATCTCAATGTTTTTAGCTTGAAGGAGCGAGTGAGACTTCTAATTTATACCTCTACCGCGGCCATCTTGTCATTTGTGACACTAGCGCAACAGAGTAGCAGCCATCGAACACGAATTCTGAGCAACCATCCTAATGTGGCCAAGCGCGATTCGTTAGTTTAGCAGTTTGGACAAACCACTAACAAAGAAGGTGTGAGCAGATGCCTACGGTCAAAGAGACGATGAAACGTCTCGCAATTGCTTTTACCGCCCGAGACATAATGATCCCACGCCGCGAATTGGTGTGTGCGGAAAGCGAGAGCGAAGCTGAAGTAGTCTCACAGACCAACCCCGATTTCAGTATCATTCCGATAAGGCGGAAAGGGAAAGTTGGCGGATACTTCGAACGTGACACGCATAGCGTGAAAGAAATTGCACTCAGTGATTTAATTAGTGACGGGACGAGTCTTCTTAATCTGGTGGATATATTTAAAGACCGCCAATTCTGCTTCATCCTGAGCCATCGACAGATCGCCGGGTATGTCCATTTCTCCGACCTAAACCATCATCTAGTCAAGCTGACTTTCTATGTGATTTTGGAGGCTCTTGAGCGGAAGCTCTTGAACTCGATTCAGCGCGAAGATGATGCGGATTACCTCCACAGAAACCTCGATCCGAGGCGCTTCGAACAGATTGCCAAACAATATAAGCGGCACGGCGATGCTGCACGCAATCTGTTCAATTACCTCAATATTTCTGACATCCTTCAACTGGCTGTCAAAGCGAATAAGGTCCGAATGGACAGCGAGACAATCAGGGCTGCCAAACGGTTCCGAGATGGTGCCGCCCATCCATCGCTGAATCTAGTTGCCAATTATCACGAAGTCAAAAAGTTGGTGACGGTCAAGCGCGAATGCCTGCGGATACTAGGGCGAGCCTAGAAATGGTTTCAGGTCGGACGACACGACAATTTTCTCTCTTGCCCGAGGTGCTGAAAGGTTCTACGCCAGAGCAGATGTTGGGCAGTGTAAGCTTCGAAGCAGCTGACGCAGACCATCAAATCGGCGAGGTTTGATGAGGGGTGTTTCGATGGACGGAGCTGTTCAGATTTGTCGTGGTTTCACCGTTGCCCAATGGAAGACGCTTCACACGCGGCTGGTAAACGGTGACGGGACAAACTCCGACGACCAAGACGCATGGCATTGCGCAGTCGAAGTATTCGAGCGCCGAATTCACGAGCGATTCCTTTCGTGTATAGAGGCGCTCGAATCTACTGATTCAAAATCGGACATCTCGGTTCCAGACGGGGCCGCAGCGGATTGTTCGACGTTGCCACATAAAAACGAGGCCGTGGTCCCGGGATTTGCCATCATGGCGCTGTGTTGCTTGCTTGCAGAGACCCTTCAGTCTTTTCGCTGCAAGCAGGAAATCCCACACAAGCCAGAGGCAAGGTGCTCCTACCCTGACGAACCGTGCATCAGAGTTCCGCAGACCAGTACCGTTGCCGCTTTCAAGGCATATCTCAGACGACCAGCTTTCGGGGGCGCATTCGCCGACGAGCAAGTAGCTTCTAGCTTTGTGAACGGGGTACGAAACGGAATCCTGCACGAAGCCGAAACCCGGAAGTGGGTGATCTGGCGTAGTGAGCCTGAAAATCAGATAGTTGCTAAGGAAGGCGAAGGCTACGCGCTAAACAGGGGCACTTTTTATCGCGCACTGAAACAAGATTTCACTGAATATCTAGAAGAACTTCAAAGCCCTAACTCTGTCGAGCAACGGCTACGCTTCCGCAAGAAGATGAACGATATGGTGAAAGAGACCTGACCTTGAGGAAGTGTGTGGCGGGCTTGAGGGGTGAGCGATTGGCGAAATTCATCTAAGGTCATTTGGGGTACCGGGATTGGGCCCTATTAAAGCACCGAGACGTCACGGCAGCCCTTCTTGACTATTGATTGGCTCCAGCTGTAGTGCGACTGCGTCCTTTGTACCTCTCAGGAATACGCAGCTTTCGAGAGTAAATCGTTCCGGTGGATTCCCGCCAACGATTACAAGCACGGGTTCAGGACAATGGTAGCTTTCAGCGTAGGCAACCTCTCGCATTTGGTTTGCGTCGGTTCCACTCGGGGAAGCAGAACCGTCCGGGTGAAAGTGCCACTCTCCAAGGTAATACCTTCGCTTTGGCCACATCTGATTCAGGAATCTTTGGACGCCGCGCACTCCACGCTGAAAAGAGAATCTCTTTGATATCGAGTCACTCGGAGCGGGAACGAGGTCCGTTATGTGCGCGAATCTCGAATCGTCCGAATAGTGACCGACCAAGATGCCACCTGTTTCCATCGGATACGAGCGACCGCAATGTTCCAGCATCTCTTCAATTATCGGCTCCGGCAGTTCGAGGTTAAACCGACCATCCGCCGACCGCGCTCTTCTTAATTGTTGCCCCTTAGCCAACTTTTCGTACCCCGGTAAAGGCTTCATTCTCGGTCGCTCGTTCAAAGACCTGAAAAACGGGATCAGTTCCCACTACTCTTTGCTGAGCAACCACCTTCAACGCGACGGCAACCATCAGATCAACGTCAACTGCCGAAGCAGGAAAGACCGGGTGGTAGCATCCAATCCCCTCCCGAGGAAGCTCTTCGTCTCCCCTTTCTTCCAAATCCTTGGCCAGCCACGGCTGAATGCTGTCAGCAAACTGCGACGAATTTGCCGGGGCACGTTGAGAGTAAAGGAACAGCCTCTTTGCACCAAAGGACACCGACACGGAATGGATAACCGGATTCGTTTTCCAAGCGAATTGTTCCAACATACTGAGGACTTCGTCGTTTGCCGTACATTCCCATACCACCTCAGCTTCCAGAATCTGTCCAAGCTCTTTTTCATCTAGTTCTTCAATGGAAGCCCCAATTCCAACGACCTTGGCGTATGGCGACGACAGATTCAGTCTGGCAGCTACGGAGGACGCCTTCTTTTTGCCTAGCTGTTGCATCGTTAACGTGTGACGACTGAGATTGCCAGCCTTGAGGGAATCGGCATCAACGATAATCAGACTGTGAACGCCGCCTCTCACGAGGAGTTCGGCTAGGGCTGAACCAATCGCCCCTGCGCCAAGGACAACTGTCTTCTTCTCAGTCAGGTCAGTCGGCAGAGTTCCGCGAGTTTGAATCTGCTTCTTGTCCCAATTCTCTGTCGGAACCCAAGTGGTCGCGCCGTTCGATTTGAAGTTGGTCTCGCGGTCTTTCGACCACAATTTACGCGGATCGGCTCCGAACCCACCTTTACTATGCGGGGACGCGAGTATCGGCAGTTGAATCGCCTGCCAACACATCAATTTAGGTGGCTCCCCAACTCGCTCGGGTATCGGAAATCCGATCAGGCAAAAGTGTCGCTTCCCATCTCGCAAAGCCAACCCCGCAGCCAAGCTGCAACACAAATCAAAATCGACGTTTTGCGCCTTGAGAGATTCCCTCAGTTCGCCCCAAGTTGCCGGGAATCTCCAAGGTCTTATTACAGGAATCTGAGGCAGCCGAATCCAAACGCCGACTGAGTCATTCTTCGTTGCCTCCGCAAGGTATGTGCCCCACCGATTTTCCATCAGGGGTTTTCCGGTGCGAGTCGAGAAAGTCAGCGTGTGCCTGTAGTCCAGTTCAGAGTTGAAAGGTGACAGCCGGGCGAGACCGAACTGTTCGGAGCAGTTATTCCACTGTTCGAGTTGAGCCACGTTTTCTTGAAACGCAATCAGCCCCGAACCCCGCGTGATTTGAGGCAATTCGAAGGGTTCATTCAATTCAGCAACGCGATCTTGCGAAGCGGCCACGAGCCATTCGAGAGCACGCTCGACGTTCCATCGAATGCGCTCATGAGAGATT
>Ga0182024_10015172_pt1 | contig 14797 bp, 18 predicted proteins | sample P32metaG_FD_120480 | JGI IMG/M metagenome (GOLD analysis project Ga0182024, IMG submission 120480) | Permafrost microbial communities from Stordalen Mire, Sweden - P3-2 metaG (Illumina Assembly) | ecosystem: Environmental > Terrestrial > Soil > Wetlands > Permafrost | place: Sweden: Stordalen... | reverse complement strand
TAATCTATTGCCAAATTGCGGGCGATCGCGAATAGCCATGGATCAAACCGCTGCCGCCCGTTGTACTGGCTGCCCCGTTGCAGCACGCGAATCCAGGTCTCCTGCGCAAGGTCCTCCGCATACTCTCGCCTCCCGGTGAGGTATAACAGGTAGCGCACCAGTCGATGCTGACAGCGCTCCACCAGGTCTGCAAGAAGCTCCATATCCCTCTCGCGTAAGCCTCGCGCAATCTTTGCCGTTTCGGTTTCGGCTGTCGTATTCAATGTCATGGGAAGAGCCGACATACATCCTGTATACGATTAAACCCCGGCGGATTACTCAACTTTTGACCGAAAAATCACGCTAAGCTTCGCCTCTGACGGATATCGGATCAATGGACGGCAAGGGCCTGACGTGTACAACTCCTTGATTGGCAGACCCCAAATAGGATAGATAGTTGTCGAAACCAGGCGATCACAACTCCATCGTCTCCGCGCTGCCACGAATACCTGATCGACGCTGACCACTGCGCCTTTTAACTACTTTCCTTGCTCTACCCTTACGGTGTTACTCTCTCCCCCGTCCGAAGCCCAATTCCCGCTTCGCGCACAAAACAAAAGGAGAGCACCCGTGCCAAAAGTTATTCTTACCGCCAAGGTAGAAGATGCCATCAAGTGGGAGGCCGGCTTCAAAACGCATGGCGACGTGATGCGCACCTACGACTTGGCCGGCCCGGTCGATTACGCCATTTCCGGCAATGAAGTCGTGATCTGTATGGAGCTGAAAGACCTGAATGTCTTCAAGAAAGCCATGGAATCCAAAGCTACGGCCGACGCCATGGCCGCCGACGGCGTCAAGCGCGACACCGTGAAAACCTTCGTCCTCGACAAAAACGTAAAGCTTTAGTCGCGCTCACTAAGGCTCCCGAAGCGTCCCGATATTGCCGAATGCGTCCTGTCACTGTGGCAGGACGCCCCAGCTCATCATTTATCCCCAGCGCCAGCTCCGACTTCGATACTACGGTCTCCGCCGAATCGTTCCCTTCCAACATTCTGTACAATTCCAGGCAACCGTGTGCCCGAACTGTCACAATTTATTTGTGGCTTCTTCAGCCTCTTTAGCCACGGGCCTTACGTCATACACAACGGAGGTGCAATTTGCGTAAAGCTTGGATGATCTGTTCGTCGCTGCTGCTCGCGACGATTCTGCTCCCCACCATCAACTCCGCCCAGAACGCCGAACACGACCACTACGTCTCACCTTGGAAGACACCTTGGACTTACGAGCAAGCCGCCCATTGGAGTGAACTCGATCCCGACTACGCCGCTTGCAACGCCGGCAAGCAACAATCCCCCATCGACATTCAACAGACCGAAAAATCTCCACTTCCCGCCCTGCGCTTCGAATACACCAGCGCCCCGCTAAAATATGTAATCAACAATGGCCACACGATTCGCGTGGATTACCACGACGCCCCACAAAGTGGAAGCTTTCTCATCGTCGGCGACCAGCGCTACCAACTGACTCAATTCCACTTTCATCGCCCCAGCGAGGAGTATCTTCACGGTAAGCCCTCCGACATGGTCCTCCACTTGATGCACAAGTCCGCCGAAGGAAAAGTGGCCGGCGTCGCCGTTCTTCTCAAGAGCGGCGCAGCGAACGCCACCGTCCAGCAGCTTTGGGAACACATGCCCGCCACCGAAGGCCAGCAGGCCGTCTCTGGCGTCGACCTCAACCCCGCCGCCATGCTGCCCCGCGCTACCGGCTATTACACTTACACCGGCTCGCAGACGGCTCCGCCCTGCAGCGAAGGCGTCACCTGGTTTGTACTGAAAACTCCCGTTGAAATCTCCGCGGCACAAATCACTGCCTTCGCCACACTTTATCCCCACGACGTTCGCCCCGTTCAGCCGCTCAACGGCCGCGTCGTGAAGGAAAGTCAATAACGCGAAGCCTGTCTCGTTGCATTGGAAGCGGTGTACCCGGCATGCGCGCAGACTCGACAAGATTTAGGACTGCCCTGCTTGCCATGATCGCGAGTCTCGACTTTAGCGAGTGAGGCGTTCCAGCAAACCCTGATGTACGTCCCGAAACCGACATGGAGTGCCCACGCTGTGGACAGAGTTTTGTATCCAGTGGAAGCGTTAACCTGGCAGACCTTATCTGTTAACTCGCCGTCGCCAGTGGGTTTGTGGGCGCCGGTTCCGCACCCTGCGCCGCGAGGTTCGGGCAGCACTTTGCTATGGTCGGGATCAGTTCGTTGAATAGCGTCATTTTGTCTAGCAAAATCAAAGCCCCATAGCTCGCTGCCAGCGCCTGTGCTTCCTCATCATTAAAGGTCGAAATGGCGATCACTGAAATGGATGCCATCTGAGATTTTACGAAAGCTGGGGTAAAATCTTGTTTTTGCGCCAAATGAAGGTCAAAGACCAGCACCTCCGGTTTAAAATCGACCCGCATTTGCATGGCTTGCGCGAAGCTCGCCGCGATCCCGACAAGCTCTATGCTTGGTTGGTCTCTCAATAACCGCCCGACGCACTCTCGCATTATTTTATTGTCGTCTGCAAGCAACACCTTGGTGGTCATGCCTTTACAGTCTCATTAACTGGAAATCTATACTGTCCACTTTGGAACAGCTCTGCCGTAATCGAATCCGTTCCCTGCGAACAACTTCTCTCCCCGCTGGTCGAACGGTTCTGAGCACATTGTTCGCGAAAAGCTCATTTGGGCCACTCGCTTGCCGAGGCCTAACAGGCGTACCCGGCGGCGTCCTTTGCGTTCGCAAAAATCCTGTCCCGGATTTTCCTTCGTCTGTCGCTTACCCTACATAACCACTATCGTTAGGGCCAGACTAACATTTGTGTTATAAACGAGTTGCGTCCCGAAAGGCCCCATGCCAATCAAAGTTTTGATCGCGGATGACAGCCCCATTATGCTGCCTGCTATTCGCCGCGAGTTAGCCGGCGAGCCCCTCATCCAGGTCGTTGCGGAAGCCTCCAGTTTCGCCGAAACCATGCAAATGATTAACGACTTTAAGCCTGACGTCTTGCTGCTCGATTTGCATATGCCCGAACACCGCGATTTCACACCGGACTTCGTGAAGTCTCAGCTTCTCTCTGTGCATTACGTTTTGGCCATGTCTGTCTCCAACGACAGCGAAGCCAAAGCTCTAGCCGAAAGTTACGGCGCTGTTTCGTTGCTTGATAAAATGCACCTGGCAACGGAACTGGTTCCCGCGATTTTACAGTGTCCTCGTGCAACGTCGCCAAATGAGACTCTCGACCAGAGACCCAAACACCAGCCGCCCTCTGCAACGCCGCTAAACATCACCAGGCGCGACACCACGGCACAATCGTCCTAAGCACCCTCTGCCCTCCAAATACCTTGTCCGCTGTATGTGTCCCTAAGCGCGATTGTTCTAACGTCGCACATGGCGCAAACCGCTGCCGTCAAATCAATTCCTAAAATTCGCATCCTCATCGCCGACGACCAACCGCCCATCAGAAAGATCGTGCGCTTGATCTTGGAGGCAGACTCCCGCTTTGAAGTCTGTGGCGAAACTATCGATGGAGTGCAAGCCATTTACGAAGCAGGAAAACTCATTCCAGATGTCGTAATCATGAACATCACTATGCCGCGATTAGACGGTTTCGCGGCCGCCCGTGAACTCAAACGCCAGCTTCCGGATTTGGCTATTGTGATCCTGTCGACGCATGCCGATAAACAGTTTATTGCGGAAGCCAAAAAAGTCGGCGCTCGCGCGTACGTCGCGAAAAACAAAGCCGACGAGTCACTGATTCGAGCCGTGGATGGGGCCATGATCACCCACGGAGACTTCGTCTTAGTCGCATGATCAAGCAGCTATCCCGGCTCGGAGCCATCGGGCTCGCTAAGGAGGCCATATGCAGGATGGCCAAACGCAGATCGTAGACCTTGGAGTTGTATGTCCCAAGTGCCATCAGGAAAGCCACCTTCACGTCGCTACCGGAGTTGAACTCGAAACTATTCGCAAATCCATCGTTTGCGCGCATTGCAACAACCCGTGGATCGAATTCCTTCCCGGTCAACTTGTAAGCGGCCCGATTAAAGTCACCGGCCCTCACAACGCATAAAAATTAAATTGTGTAGTATCCTCTCCGCTTCGAAGAGGAACACATGAGAAAGAAATCCCCCAAAGCACTTCTCACCAAATCGCAGACCACCGCATTAATCCGCCGCGAAACCCAACCCAAATCCAAACGGAAACAACCTAAACCGACGCATCCAAATTAGAAAGCCAAGCTACTCCACATGCTTTTGCGTGCCGGGCTCCCAGTAATACCCCGTCCGCGTCCGCGCCGTCACCCCCGGCTTGTCCACCTTCACTTCAATCTGATGATAGTTGTCCCGCTGATCCGCCAGCGGCCGATCAAACGTAATCTCGTAGTAGCTCTTCAAGTCCTCCATCGATCTCTTCAGCAGCGCATCCACTCGATTGTCGAAGTTCAGCACCAGCCCGCCCGTCTGCGTCGCCAGTACCTGCAATGACAAATCCGCGGCATCTACGTGATTCGCATCCCTCACGCCTTTCACAAATTCCTGGTAGTAAGTCGCGCTGAACTCGCTCTCCCCGGCGCCGCGGGGGTCAACGCTGTACAGCGTGATATGCCCCCGTCGCAGTTGCGTCGATAGGCCGACAATACTCGCGAACAGCCGTTGCTGTTCCTTTCCATCGATCTGCACGCGCGGCCCGGACAGCAGCGGCCAGCCCGGCGACACCCACAGAATCGCTTTACGCCCGGGACGTTCCGCCTCGCGTGCCGCAATCATTCTCAGCGCCTGCAAGGAAATCGAGAATCGGTCTGCCGCCCCATAAAAACCGCTGGAGCGCCGCAGCTCTCGCAGTCCCACGCCGTACTTTTCCAATACTCCGCTCAGCGCGTTCCCGTCTGTGCTGAATCCTTCTTCCATCTGCGTACCCGTATCGGTCACCACCGCCAAAGCCGTCGGGTGCCCCAGGTGTCCTTCGTCCGCGCGCAGAAACTTCTCGATCTCTCCGCGTTCGAACGCCAACCTCTCATAATCGGTGTTCACCGCGTCCACCACCACCACCACTTCCACCTGCGCCTGCGCTCCCTCCACCGCCCTGAATGACGAAATCGCCACCGGCGCCTTGTTGTCCATCACCGTGAAGTCCTGCTGTTGTAAGCCGCTCACCGGCTCGCCCGACTTGGGCGTCACCACCACATCCAGGTAGATCCGATCGTCTCCAACCTTCGCCACCGCTCCATGTTCCTGCGCGCCAACCCCCGCAACTCCACACACCAACGCCACCACACCAACACCCACAACACCAACACCAACTCGCACTCGCCACTCATTCATCATGTTTTACCCCGTTCGGTTACAGATCGCCACTCACTAAGACGCCGTTCCTATGTATCACAGGTACCAGTCGTTCTTCAGCACGCGGGGGCTCAACCCGCGCAACCGCAATCCGCCTGACTGGGGATGGACTCAGAGACTTTCAGGGGAAAAAAGGAAAAAAAGTCTGATTGCCTAGCACCGCATCTACAGCCGCCAAAAGTTTCGAACCCGCGTCCGCCTTGCTCACATAGCCGCGAATGCCGATGCTTTTGGCTTGCTCCACCACTTGTTTACCTTCGTGCATGGAGAGAAGCACTATCAACGACTCCGGCAACTCCTTCACCAGCGTCCGTGCCACCATTAAGCCGCTCATCACCGGCATCGTGACATCCAGGATGATTAAATCCGGCTTCAATTCCCGGGCTTTTTCTATCGCTTCCAGCCCGTTCGCAGCTTCGTGGCACTGTTCGACATCCGGGCGCGTGCTCAAAATCGCGCATATGCCCTTGCGCACCGCTTCATGGTCATCCGCAACAAGGATTCGAAGCAAGGTGATCCTTGGCAGGGAGCAACATCCTTCCCGCCGGTCTTCCGGGCACTAACGCGGACGTAGTAAGCCATTTACCTCCGAAGAGCGCCATAGGGGTATCTTCGTAGGACACCCTACGAAGCTTGAAACCAGCCAACAATTTTGCTAAGAACACATTTTATTCTGCGACTGAGGGAGGACAGCACGCCAATAAAAGGTGCAATAAATGTTCTGCTCGCCGATGACAGCGACATAATGCCTTCGGCCGTCGCTAAACTGCTCAGCGCCGAACCCACCATTGCCTTGGTGGGCGAAGCCACCAGTTTCGCCGAAACGCTTCGCCAATGCGTCGCCACCAACCCTGATGTTCTCTTGATCGATTTGCATATGCCCGATGAACAGGAATATCCGCCAGAGCATCTCGACCCTGTGATTTCCTACCACGCTCGAAACATTATTGCCCTATCCCTTTGGGACGATGACAAGGCCAGAGCCCTGGCCCGCAGTTCCGGCGCCCACCTGCTTTTGGACAAGACTCTTCGCTGAACTCCTTCCCGCCATTGAACTATGTTTCGCCGTCGCCGCCGCGCCGCCGCTGCCGCCACGGCCAACAATATCGCGGCCACCGCCTTAGAAATGCAGCCGCAGCCAGCGCCGGCAAAATGCAAACAAGCTTCCGCCGGCTCCGAAGACTGACTCCGCCACAACCGGCGTCAGTCAGTTCCTCTTGCCCGCCCGCAAAATCCCCACGGTCTTTGCTACTCGCGCAGGATTCGTCCCCGCATTTAACGTCCCCAGATAATCCAGGCTGGCATCAAACACCAGAAAATCATTTCCCTGCGAATCATAAACGCCCACGTACTGCACCGCCTGCCCGCTGATCGTCCCGCTTACATTGAACGTCGCCCCCGTCACGCTCCCCGTCAGCGTGAACGGCGTTCCACTATCCGTCCCCGTCACATTCAAATTCAGTCCCGTTTGGCTCACCGTCACAATCACCGCGTCGGTGCCGTTACTGGTATTCGTCAGCATCCCCGCGTACGACCCCGAAAACGGACCCACTGCCGCCCCCGTAATCGTCCCGCTATCCGCCGGTAACCCGCACGCTGCCGCCGCGTTATACGTCCCCGAAGTAATCTGGCTGCCATCCGCACTCACTGTGACTGTTCCAGTTGTCGTCCCCGTCCCCGACGGCCCAGCTTCCGTCAGCGTAAATCCCAACTGCGTTGCACTTGAAAACGTGGCCTGTATCGTATCGTCCCCCACGGCCCCGCCATCGCATTCTCCGCCCAGGCCGCTCAGCGTAATCCCGCTACTCCCTTGCGTTCCCTCTATCGTCACCACCGAAGCCGCTCCCGCCATCACTTCCGTCCCAGCTTGCGTAAAATTGCTTTCAATCAGCAGCACTTCCCCGGGATTACTGTTCGACGTCGCTATAATTTGGTATTGCCCTTGCATCGTAGGAGCCGTAAACCCACCGGATTGCTGCCCTGAACTCGAACTTCCCCCGCCTCCGCACCCCGCCAATCCCCCAACCAAAAGCAACACCATCCAACTTCCCCACGCCCCTCGCTTCGACATAGCACGCTCCAGTTCACGCCTAGAATGACCACTACTCATCCTCTCTATGAACCCTGGATACATACACAATCATTCATCATTACGCTTCTTCTATTCACTTGTTCGTTACAGCACCCCAAATACCGCGCTACAAAAGACGCCTTCGGCCTCTTCCTTTTCTTTAGGAGGCGGGGACTACAGTCCCCGCGCACAGCCGCCTCAGAAGCGGCCGTCGCATTCCTTTAGTCGTTGGCACTAACGACCAACTGCCGGTGTCAAATGCACTGGAGGCAACCATCATGCGACTCCGCCCCCTGCAAGCGCTTCTTGTTTTTTTTACCTGTGCCATTCCATCATCTGCTTGTGACTGCGGACCGCCGGGTCCCGCCTCCAGGTATGTGAAAGATGCGAGCATCGTCTTCGTCGGCAAAGTGATTTTCACCGATGATGATGGATCCGGAACCTTCATTCAAAAAACGCTGGTGCATTTCGAAGTGGAAGAGGCTTTCAAAGGGCTTCAACCAGAATTGCGCGATGTTTGGGTGGACCCGGGAAGTTATACGTCCTGCTACGCCACCTATCGCGTCGGTGAGCGTTACTTGGTATTCGGATATGGCGGCGCACTTCTACCGAAAGATAGCGCCGCAGTTACTCTTGCGCCGCGAAAATCCAAGGAAAAGCCCCTGCCCCCTGGAATAGAGTCCAAAAATCCCCCAAGAGTGTATTCCGCGCCCGAATGCTCCGGAACGCGACCCATCCTCCCGATAACGAAAGACTCTATTTCACATGAGCTGGATTACTTGAGGAAGTACAAAGAACAAACCACAAAAGAAGAATCGTCCCTGCCCAAACAGTTTTTAGACATGCCAGAGGTATTCGCCATTGAGTCACAGCGCCTCAAATTTAGCTGTTGCTAGCACAACGCTCAAAAAAAACCAAGATGGCCTGATCTCGATGACAGCCGCAAAATCTTGGACCGTTGTCGATTCACGCTATAAGTGTTTAATCAAAGGGTCAGCCTGAGCACACAATGCATATAACGCCAAAATTCCATAGAAGGCCATGAACACCACCGGTATCCATTGTTCGGTGTGCGTGACGGGCCTGTACTTCTTCGAATCCCCATGCCCGCACACATACCACTCATGCCTGAAAAGTGCCGCAGGCAGATGAGTTTCTAGCTCATGGATCACAACAAATTTCGTGGTATTCAGGTCTTTGTAGGACTTCACTAGCCTTAGCCAAACGAATGAAACGAAAATACCCGTTAGAGGTATCGCCGCATTCCAGCGATGGTGCCCAAAAGAAGACAGCACAATTCCAAAGACTGCCACCAACGATGAATTAATTGCCAAAAAGAAATTACTTGAATTCAGTCGCCTTTCGCTTATTTTCTGCGCCGATTCTACGTAGAGCTTGTACTGCTCAAGCAGATGGTCCTGAAACTTCGATCCGTAAACCTCCCGGGTCTGACTAATTAAGCCGGTGTACGGTGCTGCATTCACCTGAAACACCGAACCAACTGCTTGAGATTATCCCAAGTCCAATTGTACAGCTTGTCCCCAAATGCTGCCGAAGGCGGTTTGGTACAGGGTTTGTTCGAATATCCTCTTAATAAAAAATACGGTTTGCGTTCATCCTGTGCAATTTGAAGTTCAACATCTACACCCGCGGCGTTATGAGTATGTTCCCCACAAATTACTATCACCAAATCACAGGCTCTAATCTTATCCCTAACCCGTTGCTTCCACTCGCTAGGCGCGAACGGCTCCTTAACAGACCAGTCGTGCATCTCAAAATTCGTGTCAGGGTGTTTAGACTGTCCAAATAAAAAGTCGCGTAAGGTGGAGTCATGATCGTAGTCAAACGCGCAGAATGCTCTTGGTGGGTGTGCCATGTTTTTTTCAGTTCAATATATGTTAAACGGCTACGGCAGGATTCGCTTCAATAACCTCTAGGTGAACACCATTCTTGCTCACCGCGCCAGCCTCAACCAAATTGGTCAGGTAGTCATTAAAGCGGTAAGAACTTTCAAAGCTTTCTGGAATTTTTTTGTAAGTGGCCAGAACACGCAAATCCAGAGGCCACAGAGGAACATGAACCATACCAGACGTTTTCACGGCCCGAAGCGCTTTGACGATTGGAATAACAACCACAAAATGCAACTGATGGACTGAGAAGCCCACACGAACTTGAAAAAACTGCCCCTCAGAAAATAAGTCTGCGAGGCAAGTGTGCAAAAAACCTTTCGGCAAACCAGGCTGCTGGGTTCCGAAGACGAAACAGCCATTCGGGCCGTCATTTTCCCGCTTACCAAGCATTTGGAAAATCGTCCAAGGAAGTTCATATTGGATCGTTTGTAAAACAGCGATCATGAAAGTTGTCTTGACGGCCCAACGGGAAAGGGTCAGCCGGGCTACATCCGTCAGCGCCAGGATGCTAGTTCTCCCGTGCATCAAGTCTAAAATGAGGGGCTTTGCCGCTGACTCTAGACTGCTCATCCAACCGTTATTACAGATGCGACAGATCTTTTTTGAGCCAAATGTATTTAGCTGATGACTCCGAATCAGGGCATCATCAGCCTTGCATTCATCATGAACGAAGTGTCTAAGGCTAACGCCGGGCAGCTCTATTTCTTTCGCTAACCATTGGGGAATCGCATGTTCAAGGGAGACAATTTCGCCCGTCAGTTCCCTTTCGCAAGCTAAGCAATTTCTCGTTGCCATCTGTGGATCCTGCCTGGTTGACTCTATCATATTGGGCGAAATAAAAGCGAATTTCAAAATTGATTGACGGGGCCGTCGTTTGGGCAACTGCGGAGTAGTGTCTTAGAAGTCCGTGGTTAACTTATGAAACGGATTTTAATTCAAACTGGTGCGCCCGGAGAGATTCGAACTCCCGACCTTCTGGTTCGTAGCCAGACGCTCTGATCCAGCTGAGCTACGGGCGCACAGTTTGTAAATATTACCACAGCGTCCCAGAACCACACACGCCGCCGCACCCATCAACTTTTCCCTCGCCACCATTTTTACTCCGCTGAAATCCACCCAACCTTCGCGCCACCGCAGCCATCCGCATCGCAATCTCAAAACGCCAACGCCACAGTCACCACGCGCTTAGATCCCAGGAACGCCGCGCTTCCCTTCCCACCTCCAAAAAAGTACAGCCCCTCCGCCCCGTCCCTCGACTGTACGACCGACCAGTAGTAGTTACGGTATCTCATCAGTAAAATTAACCGTGAACCTCGCAACTCACCATCGCCCCGCGCCAACCCGCGCCGCTCTCTTCGCCTTTATCCCGGCCGCGCCCCACGTATCCAACTTCCCGCTCCGCGAATCGCGGTCTTCATCTCTCAGCTATCCGCGTCCGATCTCTACCCGCGCTCCGCATCTACGCGGCTCCTCCTCCGTCCTCTTTTTCTCTCTCCACGCCAAAATTTCACAATTTTTCCCGACTCAACTCTTCCCTGCTCAACAACTTACAAACTCTTGCGCTCTTGCCCAAAACTGGCCCTCTTTCTTTTCAACAACTTCCAAACTCTTTTTCACTTCAAAAATCCTCTTACCCAAACCGTTTCAACAAATTACGAACTCTTGCGCAAAAAGCGTGGGGTCTCACAGATCGCATCCCAGGCAACCACTTTCAACTCTCGTCCCCAAAAATTTTCGAAAGCGAAAGCTAAGGACAAAACATGAAACCAGAATCGAAATCTCCAGAACCGCTCCCCGGTGACGGTCGCTGCCACTACACCACCGCTGGGCATCACCGCTGCCGCTCTCTGACTAGTCGTGACAGCTCCTTTTGCCTCAAACATGCCTGGCGCCAGAACGCCCCCGATGACCTTTCCCTGCCCCTCATAAATCGCTCTCATGCTTTCCGCTGCGCCCACGGCATCAACAACTCCCTCACCGATCTCTACGCCACCCTTGCCGCTGGACTTATCTCCGCGCGCCGCGCTGCTGTCCTCACCCACATCTCCAGCTTGCTTCTGCGCACCCTCCCAGCCATCCGCGAACACGACCATACGGGTTGCGCGCATCCGGTCCATGACGACTTCTCGCAGCGCCACGACCAGGCTCGCCAGCAGCAACCCGCCCCCGTTCCGCAAGCCCCGCCCGCCCCTCAAGTCTCCACCACGCCGGCGCGGCCAGACTCCCCCGCTCCCGCGTCCGATGCCGCACTCCTCGACGCACTCCTCCTCGCGCTCGATCCCGCCAAGCATCAGACCCCACATCAGGCCCCGCATCAGATAACACCTCGCGGCGAAGCCGGCGCCGCGCCGATCCAGCAGTCCGCACGCAATTCCGCACTCGCCGCGTCCACGAATCACGCCGCGCACAACGGCGCACCCGCCGCGTCCACGAATCACGCCGCGTCTCCAACTCCAACGCCAATTCCTCCCGCAGCCCCGCCAGCGGATTTGCCCACCAGCCCCACCCCCGAATCAGCATCGCCCAAACCCGCATCTTCGCGCGCCACAGCCAGCCAAGCCGCCGGCACATCCCCCCCTAAAAACCACCGCAACAACGACAAAAGCAAAGCCGCCGCCTCCGCGCACGCAGCTAACGAAAAACAAGCAGCTCGCGAAGCACACGAAGTTCACGAACAACCCGCAAATCGCGAAGAATCCGCGGCTCACGACGAGCCGTTTGCTCACGGAGAGCGCGCAGTTCACGAGAAATCCGCAGCACGATATGAGAAATCCGAAAAAGACGTCACTTCCGATACCCCCGAAAGTATCGCCGCGGCGGAAAACATCCCTGACCAAAACCACATCGCCAGCCCGAGTGAAGACTCCTACTGGGTCTTGGGCGACAAATATCGGTTCGCCTTCGCAGGTTCGTCCGCAGCTATCAGAAAGGCTAGAAGAGCCTCAATAGGGCCGTGAAAGTCTCGCGAAAGAGGAAGACCCCGGATCGTCTGGGGGCAAACGATTCCGGGGCCGGAGGGTCACTACTAGAGGAAGCTTATACTGCAAACTCGTACAGCAAATTTGTTCAGGAAATTTATGCAGCAAACTTACGAACGAAAAATCGCGACGAAAAACTTAGTGAACCGTCTGCACCGACAACACGCAGATCTGTCGCAGCTCTTCGTACGTGAAAAATGTGTCTTCCTGCCCGTCCGCCACTTCTGTGCGTCCGTAGCCGGACTCGTGCGAAATGCGCTGCAATTCCGCTTCGGAAATCCCCAGCAAAACCGCCGCGCGCCGCACCGTTACAAATTTCAGGTACTGCCGCACCGCTTCCTGCCCGTCCCCTGCGTCGTTTCTCATCTCTTCCCCCTTGCCCATTTTTTATGCCGGCAGCAAAACCATCGCGTCTTCTTCCACCGCCATGATCATTTCCTTATAGATGTCCACATCCCAGCCATCGCCGATCCGCATGCGCACCGATTCAATTCCATCCTTCAACAGCGTGCCGCGCAGTGGCACCTTGATATCTCCGAGCGCCACTTGCAGAACCACCGCTTGTCCCACCCACGGCTTGAATGCGCTCTTCATGCGTCTCCCTCAGGGCTGCGTGACTTAGAGAGAATCGCGCAGCGAACAAAAACCAACAATGGTACAGCGAGCGCAACCGCGTAGTAAGAAAGTACTGCCCGCCGCTGCACACGCCGCCCGCGCCGTACACGCGGTACGCGCTGCATGCGTTGCACGCGCTGCCCGCACCATACGCGCCGTACGCGCTGCCCGCGCTGCCCGCGCCGCCCGCGCCATACGCGCTGAATGTTTTGTTTGCTCCTCTGCTCGTCGCCACCGCGCAACAAATCCTGCCCATCGCGCAAAACATCCTGCCCGTTGCGACAAAACAAATCCTCATCCTTATTCACGCGTCCCGGTTTCACCTTTACGCGCTCCCCGTTTCATCGCGTCGACGCTTCCCGTCTCAGGCCGCCGCCACTCGCTCACCCGCTCGGCGCCATGCCGCGCCACTTCGACTCGCGGCTCGCAAGGGCCGCGCCGTGTGGACCAAATGCGCCGCCGCGGGAATGGCCTCAATTCGCTTTGTTTGCACATGGGGTACATCAGTACTGTTTTTTAGGAACCCCCAGCCCATTGGTCCCGCACACGCCCGCTGGCATTCTGCAATCCATGGCGCGACATGAGAATTTCTCTGCGAAGAGCCTGCTGCACAATGCGCTGAACGGCGCAGGCGCGCTGCGTCGCGCGGCCGGGCTGAACGACACGGCCGCGCTTCGCGACTCCGCCGGGTTGCGCGATTCGGCTGCGCTGAATGCGGCGCGAAACGACGCGGCCGTATTCAACCCCGCCGCCGTGCCGTACGACGCGCCCGCGCTTCGCGATGCCAGCGCGCTCAACCCCGCGGGCGTGCGGATCGATGCGGCTGTGCTACGCGATCTGACCCCACTGCCCGATTTTTCCACGCGGTCGCTGCGCGCCACACGGCCCGGCGTGGCGCTCGCGCTGGGTGGAGGATTTGCGCGCGGCTTCGCGCACCTCGGCGTGCTGCAAGTCTTCGAAGAAAATCACATCGCCATTTCGCACATCGCCGGCACCAGCGTCGGGAGCATTTTGGGTGCGGCATACGCCAGCGGTGCGCCGCTCGCGCTGATCATGGCGACGTGCCGCACGCTGCGCTTTCGCGACATCGCGCGCTGGAATGTTTCGCGCCTCGGACTCGCCAGCAATCACCGGCTCGCCGATTTGATTGAACGCGTTTTTAAATCGAGCCGCTTTGAAGATTTGAAAATCCCCATGGCCGTGGTGGCCACGAATTTGAATACCGGCGAGCCAGTGGTGTTCACCGAAGGCAGCCTGATCGATCCGATCCGCGCGAGCTGCGCGTTCCCCGGAATTTTTGAACCGGTGGAAATCGGCACGCGCTGGCTGGTGGATGGCGGATTGACGGCGCCGGTTCCCACGCGCGCCGCGCGTGAAATTGGCGCGCGGTATGTTGTCGGCGTTTCCGTGGGCATGCAGGACGGACACGACGGCAAACCCTCCAGCATTTTCCAGGTGGTGAGCCGCTCCGTTTGCGCCGCGCAAAAACATCAACTGGAATTGTGGGAGCGCCACGCGGACCTGGTGATCCGTCCGGACGTGCAATCGCTGGCGTGGGACGATTTCGATCGCGCCGAAGAAGCCATCGAAGCGGGAAAAATCGCGGCAACACGCGCGCTGCCGCGTATCCGAAAGTTGCTGGGAAACGTCATATGTGACGAGGGACAGGAGCCAGGTTTGGCTCACCCGACAGAATTCCGGGATAGCGGTTTGCACTTCATTACGGAGGCCATGGGCTCATGATGCGATACACCGCTTTGATGTCGGCCGTTGGTGCTTGCGTGCTCATCTGGCATGAATGCGGAGAGAACCCCGCGTTCTTCTGCTACCGTATTGGAATGGGTGCCTTCACGGGCATC
>Ga0182024_10015171_pt1 | contig 14797 bp, 7 predicted proteins | sample P32metaG_FD_120480 | JGI IMG/M metagenome (GOLD analysis project Ga0182024, IMG submission 120480) | Permafrost microbial communities from Stordalen Mire, Sweden - P3-2 metaG (Illumina Assembly) | ecosystem: Environmental > Terrestrial > Soil > Wetlands > Permafrost | place: Sweden: Stordalen... | reverse complement strand
AGCATCTGAAGATCCTGGGTCCCAACGCCCCCCAGAATATATGGTCCTTTGCGCAGGATCAATTTGTGAACGCTTCGTCGGTCAGCATTCCTCTCTACGGAATCGTGAAGGAGGCAGGAGGTGAGTGGTCGGGGACCGGTAACTTTATCCAGCGTCCGCTGGCTCTCGCCACCCAGATAGCCAATGACTCGATCATCGGACCGGAATATTCCTCCGCCGTAACGAATGCCGATACCTACAGCACGGGCCCGGCCAATGGATTCGCCGCTGAACCTAAGGTCCCTTACGAATTCGCTTATTGCTTCAAAAACAATGCGAACCGTTCGTGCGTTCTCGTGAACACCGATCCGGTTAACAGCCATACATTTGTTCTCACTGGCCCCAGTGCTCCCTCCGCCGCCACGACCCGCACTTTGTCTATGGCCGGAAACACAATCGACACCTGCAACAACGAGTCTGCTACCGCCTGCGTGAGCATCGTGACGACTCCGAATGTGTCTCTGCCCGGAGGCGCAGTAACGGTAGGACCCGGAACCATTGAAGGGCTTGATTTCGTCGCCGGTGCCGCCACTCCTCCGGTAGTTTCGTCTCCCGTAATCTCGTCCGTAGCTGTAGGCGGCGTCTCCACCACAACCGCCACCATCACCTGGACCACGGATCAACCGTCCAGTTCCCAGGTGAACTACGGCACGAGCAGCGCGTACGGGTCCGTTTCGGCGCTGAATTCTTCGCTGGTGACATCGCATTCGGTAATCCTCACCGGTCTCACGCCGGGCACCGCGTACAACTATGCCGCAATCTCAGCGGATACAGGGGGAACCGCGGAATCCAGCAACTTCACCTTCACTACAACGCCGCTCACGCCCGTTATATCCGCGATTTCGCCGGTCGGTGGTGCTCACGGTAATACCGGCAGTAATCCTGCCCCCGCGAGCCTCTCAATCCCTTATTCCAGCCACGGTGGTAACACAATCGTTGCGGTATGCGCACTTGGCAGCACTACATCTTCTGTCGCTTCCGTCACTGACGGCGGATCACTCTGGGCCCTCCGCGCGTTCGTAAATAACGGCAACTCCGTCAGGACTGAAATCTGGTCCACTGCGGCCGGGGGCTCCGTCGCATCGCCGGCATTCAACATCAGCCTCTCCTCTGGAGCCCCTGCAAGCTGCGCCCTCGAAGAGTATGCCGGAGTTCAGAGCATCGGAACCACGGCAACCGCACAGGCAACGTCCGGTAACTGGTCAGTCAGCCTCGCGACACAGGATCCGGGCGACTATGTCGTAGCGGGCATTGGAGCCAACTCCTTCTACGGCTTCACAACAATCTCTGGAACGTCACGACAGCTGGGCGGCGTGACATCGAACGCAGGCAATGACTATGCCGAGATCGCGTTGTACGACAGTACGGCGACGACCCCCTCGCTTGTCTCCTGCTCCTCCGTCTCAGGACCCGCGGCATGGGCCGCTCCAGCGGTGGAACTCCGATCGGCCGGTGCAGCTCCGGTTCCAGCACCGATCGTTAGCGCTGTCAGCGCCGGCAGTGTAACGACGTCCGGCGCCTCGATCACCTGGACTACCAACCAGCCATCCAGTTCGCAAGTTGAATTCGGCACCAGCGCAGCCTACGGATCCGTGTCCGCCCTGAGCGCTTCGATGGTAACGTCGCATTCGGTAACCCTGACCGGACTAACTGCCGGAACGTCCTATAACTACGCTGCGATCTCCGCCGACTCAGGTGGATCTGCCACTTCAGCGAACCTCACGTTCTCAACTCTTGCTGCCGTCGTTCCCGCACCGGTCATTTCCTCGGTGGCCTCTGGTTCCATTGCCACGACCAGCGCCACCATTACCTGGACTACCGACCAGCCATCCAGTTCTCAGGTTGAATTCGGCACCAGCGCTACCTACGGGTCCCTTTCCACCCTAAATGCTTCGTTGGTAACATCGCATTCGGTAACCCTGACCGGATTAACCGCCGGCACGTTCTACAACTACGCTGTGATCTCTACGGACTCCGATGGAACCACTACCTCGGTAAACTTCACATTCTCTACACCCCCGTCGCTCGTGGCAACTGCAATCTCTCCAGTCGGTGGCGCGCAAGGCAATACAGGAAGTAATCCCGCCCCCTCGGGTCTCTCAATCGCTTATTCCAGCCAGAGCGGTAACACGGTTGTGGCCGTCTGCGCCCTGGGCAATACAACATCGTCGGTAGCAAAGATTACAGACAGCGGATCATCCTGGACCCTCCAGGCAGCCGTCAATAACGGCACCGCCCTCAGGACTGAAATCTGGTCCACCAGCGCCAAGGGTTCCGTTGCATCGCAGTCCTTCAATATCAGTATTTCGGGCCCAACCCCGGCAAGTTGCGCTATCGAGGAATATGCGGGAGTCCAGAATCTTGGAACCGCAGCCACCGCCCAGGCGACTTCCGGTAACTGGTCGGTCAGCCTCGCGACACAGGACCCTAATGATTATGTAGTCGCTGGCATCGGGGCCAATTCCTACTATCGCTACACCACCATTTCAGGCACCACGCGACAACTCGGGGGTCTGACTTCGAATGCAGGCAATGACTACGTCGAGATCGCTTTGTGTGACAACACAGCTGCAACGGCTTCCATCCTTTCCTGTACAGCTGTTTCAGGATCGGCGGCATGGGCCGCCCCTGCACTCGAACTCCGGTAGCGGCAGTTAACTTCAATGAGCTACAGCGCTGGCTATCGGAGATGAAATGACCGTATCAGTATGCCGAACAGGCACAGCAACTTGCTGTCGGCCCGGTGACGTTCGGTCGCCATTCCGATCGCCCCACAATCGCCGCATGGCAAAATATTCGTTAACTGGCCGATCATCCGTCAGCAACGGAGCCGTGGGGTCTTCCTGTATCAGATCCTGAATAACACGCTCTCGGCTCAGCAGGTCTCTGAATTGTGCGACAGCGCTCGAGTCAGGGCCCCATTCGATAAGATCACGTCCGGCCGCAGGTGGCAGTCGCGCCGCCAGAGTCTCGGCCGAGAGCGTGGCTATGGGAGAATCACTGGCGAGGAAATGGTAGCCCCAGCCGTCCAGCGAGCTGAACACGCGGACATACCGAAAACTGTGTTGCAGAGATTTTGCAAAGGCTGACTTGACCGTGCTGTCTCCATCCGGAAGCCACTGCTGGAGAATGCCGCCGGGCGTCAAGTGGCTTCGGGCCACGTCGTAGAATTCGGAAGAATAAAGGAGACTCGAACCCGCAGCGGCAACCGGCGGCGGCGGATCGATTACGATAACATCGAACGATTCCTGGGTCCGCTCCATGAATCGCCGCGCATCGTCGATAATGACCCGGGCGTGCGGCGATCGCATGAGCACGTCTCCATCGGCGTGGAAATAACTGAACAGCAAAGGCACGCTGGGCACAAGTTCTGCCACCGTCACCGGCACATCCCATGACAGAGCCGATCGGAAAGACGTTCCCATACCGAAGCAGAGAATCAATGCATTGTGCGGCGCCGACGCAAGCGATGCCATCGGCAGATGAGCCATCATCTTCGTACTGGGGCTGAGTGTCGTCATCCCGATGCCGTTGACGAGCAGTCTTCTCTGCATCCCATGCCCGACCGCGATTGAGGTGGCGGTGTAATCACGGCGTATCCGCGCTTCCGGGAAAGAGGTTTCAAAATTTTCGGTGAGAATAATCAGCGCAAGAGACGCCGCGGCGGTTACGGTCAGTAGTCTTGCAAGCCCGGGACGGCGGCTCCCAACCCCGGACGGAGTGCTGTCCCCGATCGACGATCCAATGCCGAAGCCGAAGAACGGAAGTGCAAGCACCAGCAGCGTCCAGCGTTCGCCGATACTCGGCAGCAGGAAGAATCCCGCCAGTATCGGTCCTACGATACAACCCATCGCGTTGACAGCGTAAGCCCGCCCCGCGCGATTCGGATTGCCCCGAGACCAGCGGTCGACCATCATCGGTGTCAAAAAACCAGCTATGGTGCAGAACGGCCCGATACCGAAAAATAACACCAAAGCTTTCGATAAGTAAGAGTGGGCATGCGAAGCTAATCTGGGATCAGTCGCCAGTAACGGCAGAAACGCACACCCGCCTGCGAGAGTTGCCGCCGCGCGGTAAGTGAGGCGTTCGGCGATACGGTTACGCTTTGTCCAGATCCGGTAGAACCTGGAACCCACAGCCGTCGCCAGCAGATACACAGCCAGCATCGCGGCGAATGAGTACACTACCGGTCCCAGCATAGGAATAAACTGCCGCGTCCAGACAACCTCCATGCCAAGGCTGGCCAGACCCGATGTGAACAACAGAGGCAGAACGATCGAATTTCCCCCCGCGCCCCCATTCGCCGCAGATGCGTCGGGATTTGATGTGGCACCTAAGTCAGTCGACGTACTTCCGCCAGAAGCCAGAACGAAAGCCGTGCAGGCAATGACTGCGTTTGCTGCCGCGGCAACCAGCAGCGTCTTCGAGAAACCGAGTATCTCGATGAATATGAACGCCGAGCCGAGGGCACCCGCCATCGCCCCCACTACATTCGCCAGATACAGGTAGCTGAAGCATGTTGACGAGCGGCTCGGATATGCTTTTTGAATTGTAGCCATCGCCACCGGGAACGTCGCTCCCATGCACGTGCAAAAGGGCAGCATCACCAGCGCGATCCACGCCGCCGATGCAAGATAATAACCTGAAGAACCCCACGCAGTGCCAGGATTCGTCAGGACGGTTCGTCCCGCTCGCAGCAGGGGCGCCACGGTCAGGCCGGAGATCCCGATGATCAGCTCGATCGTTCCATAAGCACGTATCAGGAACCCGGCTGAGCGCGAACCAACCGAGCGCACCAGCCGGCCGCCCGCCCAGCTGCCGAGCGCCAGGCCCGCCATAAAGATAGAGAGCACAATCGACACAAGCGGCGTAGTAACTCCGAATGCGGCCATCGCCACGCGCAGCCAGACGACCTGATAAAGCAGGCTGCAAAATCCCGACAGGAAAAAGAAACAGAAAAACACATTCATTCGTCGCACTCCTCCATGCAAGACCTATCGGACTAAACGCGTCCGTCGAGTTTCCGAACAACGGGTAAAGTCCTAAGCCGCGTGCTGGTAGTTCTGACTCGCAGCACCGGCTTCGCGGCCGGGGGCGAAGGACATGGCCGAATCCAGTCTGGCGACGATCGTTTGATCCACCTCGACAGACACTGCGCGATCGTTCAGCGCCGATATTTTAATTACCAGACGTTGCTTTCCCTTGTGATATACGACTTCACCTCTTATGCCCGCAAGAGGTCCTTTTTGCACCTGAACAGGTGCGCCTGGCTGGAAGGATTCAATCGGCTCATAGTTCAGACCAGAAGCGATGGTGCGCCGGATCGCCTCGATTTCCGCCTCCGGTATAGGAGTCAAAGCGGTACTCGTGCCGAGTATCCGGATTACGCCCGGTACAGTCAGCACGGGCAACCGATGACCGGCGTCGAATGCGCTCATTATGTAACCAGGAAACAAAGGCGCCGAAATTTTTCTCTCGCGCCCCGCAACTATCCTCGCTACGTCATAGGAAGGCGCAAACACCTCGTATCCCTTGTTTCGAAGCGATGTTTCTACGTTTGCCCGGTGATATGTCCTGATCTGGACGGCAAACCATTGGATCGACTTTATCTGTTCCGACATTTTTTAATATCCCCCGATATACGAAAATTGGTTATTACCTGTCGACCTGGACAACGAGACTCACCATCCGCTCAGGCCTGACCTCCGTCAGGCACTTTCGACCACGATGGCGACGAGAAACGAGTGAACTCCTTCTTCAACGCTCTGCCCGCCTGCCGCAACCGAACCTGTGTCATGATTACTCCAACGCTGGGCGCGCCAATTCTGCCCAGTGTGCTTGCGCTGCGAATCAGCTCACGCCTTGTAGCCTCTCCTCCTTCAACCACCAGTAACGTGATGTCGCATATCGATGCCAGAAATTCCGTGTCCGCCGAAACCGCGAGCGGTGGTGTATCGATCAGGATGAGGTCGTACTCCGATTTCAGTGTTTCAAGGAGTCCGCTGATTCGTGAGATGAGCGGAGCCGGGCTGTTGCCGCCGGGCGAATCCACCTCAATCCGCGCTGGCAGCTTCGGATCGTTGTTCCCGCCTTCCGGTTGATCTGTCGTCGGCAGTGCCAGACGTTCGCTGCGCGCAGGCGAAACAATCTCTTCTTCCTCGGTATCCACGGGATTGGCGTCGAGGATCGCCGTCCTGACTCCCCGCGCCACCAGAACGCGCCCAATGTCGGTGAGCAGAGTGTCCGGAGTACGGTCCAGACAGACCGGCGTCAATACGATGCTCTTCGCTTTCTGCGTTGCCACGCCACGCTGAATTCCGTTTACCAGACGGCGGAAATGTTCTTCGGCAAAAGCGAACGATTCCGACGCCTCATCGAGCACGATGCCAACCGGAGGAAAACCGATCGCCCGCTTCACCTCGGCAGGAACGAATATGCGCTGATCGAACAGATCCATCGCGACCGCTGTGCCCACGCCGAGCAGGAGAGCCAGGCCCAGCACCGCCACGAACAGTTTCTTCGAATCGCTCTTAGTTGGCTCCAGTGGCGTACGCGCTGCCGAAAAGATCCGCAGGTATCCGGCCGAATCCCCTGGAATGTTGAGCGCATCGATCTGCGTCGTGATCGCCGCCTGTTGTCGCCGCAGTCTGTCCACTTCATCGTTCACGCTCTGTGCCATCTGCGCTTCCTTCGCTTCACCCTGAACCCGCGCGAGGTATGTATCCACCTCCTGGCTGAGCTGGGATTCCAGCAGGCGGGCGCGGTCCACATCGGCCTGCGTCTTGGCCAACAGGCGCGATGATTCGTCGTCGGCGAGTCCTTTTTCCAGATGCGTCAACTGGCTTTGGACACTCAGTATTTCCTTCTCCGTGGCCTGACGCAACGGGTGTTCGGGCGTGAGTCCCTCCGTCATCTTCTGCAAGTCGGCTGTGCGTTGAAGAAAGCTGTTGATGAGCGGCCTTGCGTTAGGATCGTTACTCGCCGCTTCGTGAGCTAACGTAGACAGAAGACTGTTGCCTTTGCCGTCTGCGGGACTCCGCAATATCGCCAGCTGGGCTTCCGCTTCCACACGTTTCTGGTGTGCGGCCTCCAGCGCCTTCCGCGCTGCCGTAAGAAGGGAGTCGTCTAACGTCGCCTTATCCCCGCCCACTGCCGTGAGTTTCTGCGAGAAACGCGCTTGCTCATCCAGCTTTTGCTGGAGGGCCGTGGCAACGGTGTTTTGTTCGGCTGTCAGGGCACCCAGCCGTGTGGACCGGTCCAGCAGTTCGACCTCTTTGTTTTTGTCGAGATAAGTCTCGGTTATCGTGTTGAGAATCGGCGCCAGCTGCTCGGCAGAAGGACCGTTCAGGCCCACAAGTACTTCATAACTGTCGGGTATGTGCTGTATATCCAGTTGCTGTGCGAGCCGCTCGACGGCGGCGTCGTCGGACTCGCCCGGTACGCGCCATTGAACGCCCTGTTTTTGCAGCCGATCAAGAGCTTCACCCAGGATGTCAAAGCTCCGTATGGTCAGAATCTGCTGATTCACCAGCGTGCTGTAAGAGACCTGTAATTGCTCACGGTCCTGCTGCAGATTTTTGAAGTAAGTGGGTGAAACATAAACTGAAGCTTCGGCGTGGTACTGGTGGGGGACACGGCGCAGGACGTATTTGGCCCCGGCCAGCAGGCAAACCAGCATAATTCCCAGCGTGAGATAGGGACGCTTGCGGACAGCCGCAATAACATCTATTCCTCCGTGTGAAGCGAGTTCGACCTTCGGCACGTCGGGCCGTAGATCCTGGAGATTCGCAACCATCTGTGGATTGTCTTTGGTTTCGCTCTTCATACTTCCGTCCGTCGAGCCAGTTTCCTCGTGTGACCCCTTACTTCCTTGCCTTTTACCGTAATCCTGAATGACTGACCTGTCCTGCAATCGCAAGGGCCACCACCGTATTTGAACTTCTGTATCCACTGTGTGCCAGGCCAGCCGGAGTGGTGAACTTAATATCTGCGGATGAATTCTGCATGCCAGCCGAATTAGTCGACGAAGCCGCGCAATGATAGGATGTTCCAGGTTTGAGTCCGCTCAGAGTCACGGCATGCGCCGTTACGAGCGCGGTGTTGTATGCGGATAAGAACCCATACTTCAATGTCATGCCATAGGCGACTTGCGACGCGGCAGGCTGGTCCGTGATCCAGGTGATCGTAGCGGTGGTGGCTGTGATATTGCTGACGATTGCATCCTTCAGAAGCGGAGGCCCTCCCGGAGTAGTAACAGTCGCATTGGCAGACTTACCGACCTGTCCGGTCGCGTTAACCGACAGAGCCGCATAGTTGTAGCTTTTACCTGGAGTCAATCCCGGCAATGTCAGCGAATGGGAAGTCACAGGCGAGGCGTTGAAAGCGGATAAGGACCCGTATGCCGTCGTGGCGCCGAATTCCACTTGCGACGCCGAAGGCTGGTTGGTCGTCCATCTGATCGTTACTGCATTGGCTGTGATATCCGTCGCGGTCACGTCGTTGACGGAGGGTGGCCCCGTTGCTCCCACTGTGGTGAAAGTGATATTAGGGGACTTACTGGTCTCGCCTCCTGCGCCGGTCGATAATGCAGCGGAATAGTATGTCGTTCCGGGGGTCAGCGCCGTCAGCGTCACGGAATGCGACGCCACCGGTGACACATTAAAGGCAGACAAAGATCCATACGCCTCCGTTGTTCCATATGCGACCTGGGATGTCAGAGGCTGAGCGGTGAGCCAGCTGATAGTCGCCGAATTAGTGGTGACGCCGCTGACGGCTATGTGGCTCATGGCAGGCGAACCCACAACGCCCGTGGTAGCGAAGGTAAAATTGGCGGACGACCTCATCTGGCCCGCAGAGTTAGTGGACAGCGCGGCGTAGTTGTACGTTGTGCCCGAAGCGAGATTACTCAGCCTGACCGAATGTGATTTCACATCCGGAGAGCTGAATTCCGACAAAGAGCCGTATGCCGCAGTGGTTCCATATTCTACCTGCGACGCGGAGGGTTCGGTGGTGTTCCACGTGATAGTGGCGGAATCCGTCGTAATATCGCTTACTCTCACAGTGGTATCCCCCTCCGGAGTTGTACGGACGAGTTGCCACACTCCGGCCAAAAGGCAGATGGCGATTCCGGCAGGAATCCAGATGCGGCGGCGCCTGCCCGACTTCGCGGGCACGTAAAGTCCGCCGCGCGGCACGAGCTCAATCGGCGCCGCCTGCCGCAGACCCCTGACGCCCGTCTCCTCGTATTGTCTGTTTCCGCGTCCGCCATTCATATGTACTGTCGGCTCCGGCGTTCCCCGAAAAAACCTGCCTCGTATCTGCATGACGTTCCTGCTGTGCCTCTGACTCTAAGGAAGTGGGTGACCCGCTGAGGCCGCACTCGCCAGCGACGTGCCACTCAGCCCTGGTTTAGGCCCTATGAGCTCTGTTTTAGATGCCGAAGTAGAAAAACGCATGCTGGGTGAGAGATTCTGTAGTCCCACCGAATTCGCGGACTGCGCGGCACACTCGTAGGTCGTATCCGGACTCAACCCGGTCAAAGTCACGGAGTGAAAAGTTACCAGTGCCGGGTCAACTGGTGATCGCGAATTGTGTGCAGTGTGGCGCCTCAACAGTGCCCGCAAGCCACTCGTTGACCCGAATTCCACTACTGACGTTGAGGGCTGATCGGTAGTCCACGTAATGGTGGCCAACGTGCCAGTGACACGAGCCACCTTTAACTGGCTGATTATTGGCGGACCCGATAGCGTTGTGAAAGTGAGATTAGCGGATTTTGAAACCTGTCCGGTCGCACCCGTGGATAACGCGGCGTAATTGTAAGTGGTACCCGGTGTGAGCGCGGTGAGGTGCACCTTATGAGAGGTCATTGGCGCCGAGGCGAAGCCGGACAGTAGCCCGTACGATGCGGTTTTACCGTACTCTACCTGAGAAGCGGAGGGCTGATCCGTGGTCCAGACGATTGTGGCCGAATTGGTCGTGATGTCGACTGCGGTGACGGAGAGGACTGCGGCTGGCCCCGCCTGACTGGCTGTCGTCAGGACAAAGTTGGTCGATGTTCCCACCTGCCCCGTAGCGTTGACGGACAAAGCAGCATAGTTATAAGTCTTCCCCGCACTGAGGCCCGGTACCGTAACGGAGTGAGACGTAACAAGCGGAGCGCTGAATGCGGATAAGGAGCCGTAGCCTGGCGTCGGGCCGAATTGCACTTGCGAAGCAGAAGGCTGATCGGTAGTCCACGTGATTGTGGCCGAATTAGCTGTCACGCCGGCCGTCTTTACATTAGAGACAATGGGTACTCCGGCCACGCTGGCCGTGGTGAATGTTGAGTTGGCAGAGCTTCCGATCTGTCCCGCCGCATTGGTGGAGTGCGCCGCAAAATTGTAGGTCGCGCCCGGAAGAAGAGCAGTCAGTTTCACGGAATGCGTCATCGAAAGGGACGAATTATAGGCTGACAACGATCCGTAGGCCGGCGACGCACCGTACTCTACCTGGGATGCGGACGGCTGGTCCGTCGCCCAGACAATCGTGGCAGAGTTCGTGGTTACGCCAGTAACAGTAGGGGGGCTGACAGAAGGAGCGCCGGCAGGCACCGGAGCGGCCCCGCCTCTGGCGTTGGCGTCGGGCGTAGTGAACGTGTAGCCGGAAGAGGTGGTGACGTCCCCGTTCGCCGCGGTTGAAAGAGCCGCGTAGTTATAGGTTGTTCCCGGGTTCAACGCAGTCAAAGTGATCGAATGGGATGTAACAGGCGCGGCATTGAAGACGGATAATAAGCCGTACGCAGGAGTCGTGCCATACTGCACCTGCGACGCTGATGGCTGGGGCGTAGTCCAGGTAATCACCGCCGAATTCGACGTGATATTGGTTGCGGTAACTGCATTCACGGGCGAACTACCGCCCCCGCCCCGCAGGAAATAATATAGGCCTCCTGCAATCAGGCAGGCGACTAACAGTGCAGTGAGAAGGAATTTGCGACCGTTGCCGGTGTTGCGGGTACCGGGTGTAGCCTGACCGTATCTCTCGCCGGGTCGACGTGGCATTCTGTTCCCTCGGTCGATAGCCTCCGGTTGAATAGATCTGGTTTTCGTCATATTGGTGTTCCTTATTTCGTTACTGTTTATTTCATGGCAGCGCCGAACATCAGCATTCCTGCCGCGGGCGCTATTTGCTGCAATATATATTCAAATTTGGCCGCCGTACCCTTCTGTACGTAAACCACGTCTCCCCGTTGCAGACTCACCTCGGCCGCCTTGGCCGGATTATTCAGTAAGTCGTTGAACGCGATTTCACGTGTCACCCCAGTCGACGGCCGCACGATTTCAATCTTTGCCTTGCCTGCTGCTATGTTTACGCCTCCGCTGGTTGCAAGGACATTCAGCAGAGTCGTGTTGGATTCCAGCCTGGCCATCCCGGGATGCGCCACTTCACCCAGCACCGTGACCATATCGTCCTGTTCGTCCGGGACATACAGCACATCATCGCGCCGCAAGTGCAGATCTGCGCTCGCCCCGCCGCCGTCCATCATCGTTTTCAGGTCGACCCACACAACCTGATCTTTGCCGCGAAAAATAGCGCAGCGTCTCGGGAACGAGGCCTCATGTCCCGGCGTGTTCGCCGCAATCGCGTGACTCTTACTCAAAGCCTCGAGCAGTGTCGGCGCCTGATCGAAATAAAGAACGCCAGGCTGCGCGACGTGGCCAAGCACCAGAATCCGGTTGGAACCGTACTTGGTAACCCGCACAGTTACTTCCACGCTTGTGTAATAGCGTTCCAGAGCCGCTGTGATTTGGCGCGCTGCGTCTTCACGCGTTTGGTTGCGGATTTCGTACGATCCGGATACTGGCAGCGTAATCTTGCCATCCGGCCCCACTACGTGGTTGCCTGAAAGCTCGGGCCGGCCCATTACCTGTACGTCGATCTCATCACCGTCGCCGATGGTGTACTCCTCGGTTCCAGTGGTCTCAAACTTGCTTAGCGACGCGGATGCAGCAATCGCGAACGCCGGATCTGTGGGCGCCACATCCAATTGCTGCTTAACGACCGGCTGCGCGGAACTAAGGGCGCAACTGGCGGCAAAAATCACCCCGGCACACACCGTCGTGCCGCACCATCGTCTTACCCGAATTTGTTGAAGTATCATAATTCCTGTCCGCTCTTTCTTCATCCGTTGCGTACAGACGGTAACGCGCTTTCATTTTCCCTGCCGGAGCGAATCCAGTTCGCGCCTCGCCGCGACGCGGAGAATACCGCACTGAGCGTCGTTAGTTTCCAGAGAATGTAGAACGGCGCAGCGGTCAGCGCAGCGGCGGTTTTCAGCGGATGCCCTCCCAAAAGACAAGCCCGCAGCACATAGATAGCGACGGTTAACAATGAGATCGCAGCCCAGGGCCGCAGAGAAGCAGGCAGGGCAATCGCAGCGACCATCAAAAGCACGACATGATAGGCCAGCGGGAACGTGAGCAAATCCAGCAGCGGCTCCGTCAGACGCCAGTCGCCGCGTATCACCCAGGCGACCATGGCAGGCACCCACTCCCTGACCATCCGCAATCTGCCGCCCTCCCATCGCGACCGCTGAACCTTTGCCTCTCCGCTCTCTGACGGGATTTCGCCGAATACAGTGGCATCGCCGATGAAATCGACGCGTTCACCCGCGGTGACCAGCCGCAGATGATATTCAAGATCCTCCACAATTGAGGACGCATCGTAGGGAATCTTCTCCAGCGTCTGGCGTCGCAGTCCGAACCCGTTGCCCAGAATCCCGCAGGAAAGACCCCAGCCGGACCGGCCCTTCGGCCGCAGTACATTGAATGCGAGAAACGACAAGTCCATCAGTCGCGTGCGCAACGTGGCTTCGTAGTTCAGAACACGGTAGCGGCACTGAATGGCAGGGCTGCCTGTTTCGAGATAACGCGCCGCCTCGCCGATCAGGTTCAGGGAAACAACAGAATCCGCATCCACCACGAGAAACCCGTCGAAGCCTTCCGCCTGCAACTGATCGAATGCGTAGCGCAGCGCGTAACCTTTACCCCTGAGAGACTTGTTGTGTCGCACAAGCACGCGCGCACCTGCCTCGGCAGCCCGCGCCGCGGTGGAGTCCGTGCAGTTATCCGCCACCACGACGACTGGACATTCACTGGCGCGCCGGGAAGCGGCAATGGATGCGGCCACACTCCTCACGCACCTTCCTATCAGGGCCGCTTCATTATGGGCCGGAACCACCACTGCCAGACGAAAAACTTCCGTCTGCGCGCCGCCAACCGGGCCTGCTTTTCTGTCTGGGCTGATTGTCGCCAACAGCAGTTCGAGCGTTCCAGGTATTGTTGCAAGCAACGCGCAGCCTCCGCACACGGACTCGATAACACCGAAAGGCGCCATCATGCCACCACCCTCATACATCGATAGTCGGCAACAGCGGGTGCTTCCGCTCTTACCACCGCCGAGGACTGCGTATTAACAACGCAGATCTCCGACCAGCCGAGAAGCATAAAGAACAGAGGATACATATGTGCGGAGATATAGGTGGTTCCGGTGGATATAGCAATCGATACCAGGATTCCCATCAGAGTGAACCGGAACGTGCGTTCCCCCTGCGGCAAGCTCTTCGGAAAATAACCGCTGGCGAAGATACGCCAAAGTCCTGTCAGGAACATCGTCGTGAAAAGCCCCAGGCCAACTAAGCCCGTGCCAAGCGCGACAAACAGATAGTTATTGTCGATCGATAACATCCCCGTTACCAGCGGCCAGTTCGCCCGGCCCCAGCCGAAGACCGGACTCATCATGACGATGTCTTCGTATTGGCCAATCAGAATCGCCCGATATGCCGCCGACGCCTGTTCTTCCACACCTTCAAAGGCCGAGACGTTCGTGAGATAGGCCTTGCCGGCTGTGTAGAGAATCGCGCCTCCCACGATCAAAATCAGCAGGGAACGTATCAGCGCACTCCGTCGATTCTTCCGCAGACCCACCGCGGCCAGGACTCCGCCGCACACTACGCCTATCCACGGTCCACGCGAAAGCGTCATGAGCAATCCTGCCAGCAAGACTCCGCTCAGTATCTGCGCCTTGGAAAAAGGCAGTGATCCCGCCCACTTAAAACCTCGTTCCCACAGCCCCATTCGCGACAGCCACCGGTGCAGCAGATACGCGATCCCCACAAATACTGCCATGGAGATCGCATGGCCGTATGGCCCTGCGATTCGTCCGAAGCCCCACCGCAACTGAGTCACCCACGGCGGTGTCTGGCCCGGAAAAAAAGGTCCGAGCGTCGGACGAAACAGACTCACACCCAAACGAAATTCATAGATCGACAAAAGACAAACCAGGAAAACAGACCACACGAAGCGCCTGGCGAATACGGCACGAAAGCCGGTCTGTTCAATCAAAGTCTTACCGCCCATGTACGGAAATAAGGCCAGCGTCAGAAGATCGAAGATCAGGTCCGGCATCTTCGTGTATCCGGTGTTGTAGATCTCACAGACGATCTGCCAGAGCAGAAACGCCAGCACTCCGAAATCGAGCAGCGATACCCGCCACTCCTTCCTGACCAGCGCCTTCCAGCAAAGCCCTGCGCCAACCGGAACAATCGCCGCCTGGATAAAACTCGGATCCGGAAAATGATCAATCGGCGCTGTGTAACAGTCGGGACGAATCAGGAAGACCGGCAGGTACACCAGGGCGAAAGCCGCCGCCAGCGATTGTCTGGAAGCAACCCACCATGCGATGCGTCCCGGAATCAGCACGATCGCCTCGGTCATTCCGCCTT
>Ga0182024_10015170_pt1 | contig 14797 bp, 17 predicted proteins | sample P32metaG_FD_120480 | JGI IMG/M metagenome (GOLD analysis project Ga0182024, IMG submission 120480) | Permafrost microbial communities from Stordalen Mire, Sweden - P3-2 metaG (Illumina Assembly) | ecosystem: Environmental > Terrestrial > Soil > Wetlands > Permafrost | place: Sweden: Stordalen... | reverse complement strand
TCGGCGCAACATGAGCCAGAATCTCGAACACCGGCACCATGCCACTATCCTGAAGACACCTGTCGAGTGCAGACCCATGAAATTGCGACAAACATCGGCTACTTCTTCAACAGCCTGCTAGAACCGCCGTCAAATCGAGAATATCCTTGAAGCGTTCAGTTCGAACTGTATTCAAGCCTGCGCCGGAACAAAAGAGCAACCCGAAGTCAAGTGTTCGAACGGACAGTGCGTCAATCCCGATTCTCGGCCTATAAACGTACAATAGCGGCCAGCGAGATTCGCTGCGGCCTTTCCCGATCAGGAGCGTGTCATGAACTGTCCAAGCTGCGGTACACCCAATGGCGATGGCGCGAAGTTCTGCGCAAGCTGTGGCGCGGCCATGTCGCCCGCGTCTCCGGGAGGAGCCGCGCATGGTCCCGGCATTCCGGATTTTGCCAGGACCATCATCACTCCGGGCCTGATCGCCCGCGTGAAGAACATCCTCCTCACGCCGGTGACCGAATGGGCGGCGATCGACGCCGAGGCTTCATCGGCGCGCGCCATCTATGTTCAATATGTCGCCCCCCTCGCGGTCATCGGCGCAGTCGCCGGCTTCATCGGCCGCTCCGTTGTGGGCGTCAGCATCCCGTTCTTCGGAACCTATCGCACGCCGTTCGTCTCGGGCCTCGTGATGGCGGTGGTAATGTATGCGCTGACTTTTCTCAGCATATTCATCGTCGCGCTCCTGGTCGATGCGCTTGCGCCCACCTTCGGCGGCCAGAAGGATTCTTTGCGCGCGTTGAAGGTTTCCGCATACAGCTACACGCCCGCATGGATCGCGGCCGTGTTCCAGATCATTCCCTCGCTCAGCTTCATCGGGCTGCTGGCGGGACTTTACGGAATCTATCTTCTCTACCTCGGATTGCCGGTGCTGATGCGCAGCCCGAAGGATAAAGCGATTGCCTACACTGCCGTTCTGTGCGTCTGCGCTATCGTGCTATATGTGATCATCGGCGTAGTCAGCGGACGCCTCATTGGCGGCGTCATGCCGGGCTCGTACGGGACAACCACAACACTCTCCGATTCTGGCGACGGTTCCTCTGCTGGCGGCGCGGCCTCCGTGCTGTCGAGTCTGTTCGGTGGCAAGACCGATGCGGATCAACAGCGCGTCAACAATTCCCTGCAAGCTCTGTCAAAAATGGGGCAACAGGCCGAACAGGCGAAGAATGCGGCGCGCGCCTCCGGTGGCAATCCGGATGCGGCTGGAGCCAAGGCGGTCGATCCGGGCGCCGCGCTCTCAGCCTTCGGCACGATCGTCACGGGCGGCAGCAAGATCAAGCCTGTCAACTTCCGCGTGCTCAAGGCGATGCTGCCGGATTCGCTTCCGGGCATGAAGCGCAGCAACGCATCGGGAGAAAGCAACCAGGCGATGGGGATTTCGGCGGCCAGCACTACCGGGCAATACAGCGACGGCAACGCCAAAAGCGTGACCGTGGAAATCACGGACATGGGCTCGCTTTCGGGGCTCGCGGGCCTCGCGACGAAGATCGATCCGAACCTCGATAAGGAAACCGATACCGGGTACGAACGCACCACGCATGTGAACGGACAGCTCATTCACGAGCAATATGACAATCGCGCCAAGAGCGGCGAGGTCACTGTTATTGCCGGCAGCCGCTTCAGTGTGACCGTGAGAGGCAATGGCGTGGACATGGATTTCCTCACCGACACCCTGAAGAAGGTCGATTTCCAGAAACTCGCATCGCTCGGCGCAGGAAAATAGGCGCCAATCGCTGCCTGTACGGATTATTGGATTGCGGCATTTCGACGATGTGGTCCGTCCGGGATCGAGCGTTCACCCTGAAAGAAGGCCATCCGGGAAATGCCGGTTAGTAGAGGCCGCCCGCCCCTTCAGGGGGTCGATAATCGCATCTGTGAGTAGTGGTACAGTTTGAAAGGCGCGTCATGCGCCTTTCAGCGGGCACGAATCCTCAATGCGCGCAAGGAAAAGCTTCCCGTAGGCTATGCTCACGATTCTGCTAGCCTCCTGATCTCGTTGCTCTGGATGCGAGATGAGATACCTTATTACAACGCTGACATCTAATCTGTAACTTATACTCGGCTCATCAAATCGGCGGGGCTACACCGCTGCTGCCGACGAGTATCAGTTCGGCGGTAGCTTTGCCGTTGTCAGCGCTTGCGTTGACAAACACGGTGTCGCCGGGCTTGAGATCGGACGCGGCGCCAGGCTGCAGCTTCACGACCGGCGCTGTGGGCGGCACGAGGATCGTCTGCTCGCCGCCCTTGTAGGTGACCCTCAATTGTTCGGCTCCATGCTTTGCCGTCGTGGTCGCCACGCTGCCGTTGGTCATTGTGCTGTTGACGCTGGCAGAACCCATGCTTCCAGCGACGGCGGCGACGCTACCGTTGGTCATGCTGCTGGCAGTGCGTGCGCCGCCCGACAAGGTCGTGTCGGAAACCTTGTCCCAGTCGAAATGCCCTTCGTTGGCGCCTTTCATGGACGGCGGGAAGACCAGAATGTCGAGCGCCACCTGTTTCTCGCCCATATTCTTGGCCGCCGCGCCGACATAGCTGCCCGCCGGGATATGATTGAGATCGGAGCGGGATTCCGTGAGATATTTGGTGTCGCCACTGAGCAATACCGAAATGTCGCCGCCGGTCGCGGTGTGCACGGTGAGCACGTCACCCGAGATGGCGACCACGCTGCCGCGGATGCGTTCCTGCTCCGCTGCAGCGGCCGTGCCGATCGAAAGCCCGGCCGTGAACGCAAAAGTTAGTCCGAGAAGTCGTTTCATGGTGTGGTGTTTCCTCCTGAATGCGGGGCTGCCTGCCTCGTCGGGAGTATCTAGATGCGCGAAAGACAACTCTGAATGCCCATCCCGCGGCGTGCTTTGTTGCAGAATGCGGAATAATCGATGGACGGCATAGATGCGATGAAAGTCTTCGCCGCTGCGCCCTAAAGAGTGTCATTCCCGCGATGATCCCCCGGTTTAACCGGGGGAGAACCCAGAAGCAGTGCTTAGGGAATTTCTTCACGGAGCTGGGTCCCGGCTCTCTCCCCGCGAAAGCGGGGATCACGCGTCGGCCGGGATGACACGCTTTAGGCCGTGAACCCATAAATCTGCCGGACGGACGGCTTGCCAGAGTCCGCTATGCCCCGATATCGGACCAAATTCCGCATCGCAGCGAACTGACGCTATGTGCCAAGAGCCGACATTCGGCTGAAATCAATTGTTGCCAATTGCATCGTTCAGGGATCAATCTCATGATTGTTAGATCGCAGAAGAACCTATGAAGCGCACGTGGACGATCATTGGCGTAGCTGACGTGTCCCGGAGCTTCACGTGGTACCAGTCGCTACTTGGCCTGCCGGAGACGGCTCCTGCCCACGACGACTTCGGGCAAATCGTCGACTCGGATGGAACAGTCTTGCTTTGTCTCCACCAGTGGGGTGCGCACGAGCATCCCTCGCTGACGAGCCCCCATTATGCCAAGCCTGGCAACGGCCTCCTCTTGTTTTTCCGAGTCGATAACTTTGACGAAGCTTTGCCAAGGGCGCGCGCGCTCGTCAGCCGGCTGGAAGAAGAGCCACATGTGAATCCCAGCACTGGAACCATGGAGTTTTCGCTCCGAGACCTTGACGGTTACTACGTCAGCATCAGCGCGCTCAATACGCCGTAGCCCTCCATCGAGCGACAGGAGAATAAGGAGAATACGGAGAATACGGGGACAGTTAATCCATTATCGACGGGCACCGCACAGGTTCCTCCTCCGCGCGAAGCGCGGAGGAGGAACCTACAGCTCGCGCGAGGAATGGCTTGAGCGGCGCAGCTACCGAAGCGTGCGGGCTTCCATCGCGAGGTGTGAAAACACCAATCGCAGCCGCGGCGCCGCGAAGTCGATAAAGGCCCTGACCTTGGGCACCGATATGCGGCCGTTGGGCGTCAGCAAATGGGCAGGAACCGGAGGATGTTCCGCATTCGCCAGCACGACCTGCAACTCGCCGCCTCGGACGGCTTCCGCGATGTGATAGGAGTAAAGGCGAGTCAGGCCGCGCCCCCTGATGGCGGACGCACGAGCCGCCCGCACCGTGTTGACCGTTATTCGCGGACTAAAATGCACAATGCGCGGCACCCTGGAGCCTGCAGCCGGAGCGAAACTCCACGAATCGATGCCGAAATTCGTGAAGGCAATGATTTCATGCTGAGCGAGATCTGCTGGTTCGGTAATCCGTGGATGGCGCGACAGGTAACCGGGTGAGCCGACCACGACGCGGCGGACTTCGGTTCCGATGCGCGTTGCGATCAGAGACGAGTCCGGGAGTTCGGCGATGCGCATTGCCACGTCAATGCCTTCCTCGATGAGGTTTACGGGACGGTCCAACAGCAAGAGGCGCGCCGACACCATCGGATAGGCATCCAGAAAGTCGTCGAGGATCGGCCGCAACGCATCCTCTCCGCTGATCGGCGGAGCGGAGATGGAAAGTATCCCCCTCGGTGCGGCCTGCTCGCCACCGGCAAGGGCTTCTGCTTTCTCGAGTTCGGCCAGAATGCGGCGGCACACGGTCGCGTAGCGCTCACCCGCCTCACTCAACACCATGGAGCGCGTTGTCCTGTGGAGCAACTCGGCCCCCACATGCGCTTCCAGGAAGGCGAGCGCCCGGCTGATGGAAGCTGGCGATCGTTTGAGGCGCCGGGCGGCAGCGGCGAGGCTGCCTTCGTCGAGGGCCGTGAGGAAGACGGTTATCGCCTCAATGCGATCCATGAAACGCCTCCCGCAACTCGGGAAGTTACCACCGCTCCAGCGGCCTCACAACGACTGTTGCGAATCCGGGAAGAGTGCCTTCCAGCGAATGTCACTTCAGCGGTTTTTCGGTCCGACCTATGTAGCCGGTACCGGAGCGAAAGCCTGGCGCGAAGAATCATCAATTCCGGCGCAGCCGGCATATTCCCGTTAAGCGGAAAGGTATGACATGAGCATGATCACCACCAAGGACGGCACCCGGATCTTCTACAAGGATTGGGGCCCCAAGACCGCTTCGGCAATCGTCTTCCATCACGGATGGCCGCTGAGCTCCGACGAGTGGGACCAACAGATGTTGTTCTTCCTGCAGCAAGGCTTCCGGGTCGTCGCGCACGATCGACGCGGACATGGCCGCTCGGATCAGTCGGCTGGCGGCTACGAAATGGATGGTTTCGTGACCGACGTCACCGAGTTGGTCGAGGCACTCGAGCTGCGGAATGCGATCCATGTCGGCCATTCGATGGGCGGCGGCGAAGTCACGCGTTACGTGGCCCGCGCAAAACCCGGTCGTGTCGCCAAAGCGGTCCTTATCGGCGCGGTTCCTCCGGTGATGCTCATATCGGCATCGAATCCGGGCGGGCTGCCGTTGGAGGTGTTCGACCAGTTCCGCGCGGCGATCGCCAGCAACCGCGCCGTGTTCTTTCTCGATGTCCCCTCTGGTCCCTTCTACGGTTTCAATCGTTCCGGCGCGCAGGTTTCCCAGGGCGTGATTCGCAATTGGTGGCGCCAGGGCATGATGGGTGGGATCAAGGCTCACTATGACTGTGTCAAAGCCTTCTCCGAAACCGACTTCACCGACGATCTTCGCGCGATTCAAGTGCCCGTGCTCGTCCTGCACGGCGAGGACGACCAGATTGTGCCGATCGCCGATTCGTCCTTGCTCTCAATCAAGCTTCTCAGGAACGGCACGCTGAAGACCTATCCCGGTTACTCGCACGGCATGGCGACCACCCACGCGGACGTTATCAATCGCGACCTCCTCGCGTTCATTCGCAATGACCGGTCAAAGTAAATTTAGCATGACCCACGCGCAGAAGGTTGTGATCGTTACAGGTGCCTCGCAAGGCATTGGAGCCGGTATCGTCAAAGGTTACCGGGACGCCGGATACGCCGTCGTCGCAAATTCCCGCTTCATTCAGAAATCAGGCGATCCAGGTGTGATTGCGGTGCCCGGCGACATTGGAGAGCGCACCATCGCCGAAGCTGTCGTAAATACTGCCATCGAGCATTTTGGACGGATCGATACGCTGGTGAACAACGCCGGTATTTTCATTGGCAAGCCCTTCGCGGCGTTCACCACGGATGACTATCGAAATGTCCTCCATGTCAACCTGGATGGTTTTTTCCACATCACGCAGTTGGCAATTCCGCACATGCTGACCTGGAACAGCGGTCACATCGTGCAAATCACCACCGCCATGGTCCACCAGCCGATCGCTGGCGCCGGCGCGAGCCTGGCCGCACTGACGAAGGGAGGGCTGGATGCCGTGACCCGCGCGCTCGCCATCGAATATGCCAAGGATGGCATTCGGGTGAATGCCGTGGCACCCGGTATCATAAAAACCCCGATGCATGCGCCAGATACGCATGAATTCCTCTCGAGCCTACATCCGCTTGGCCGGATGGGAGAGGTGCATGAAATCGTCGATGCCATCCTCTATCTGGAGAAGGCCGGCTTCGTGACGGGCGAAACCCTCCATGTCGATGGCGGTCAACACGCCGGCCGCTGGTAGGATCCACGATCAAGATACCCGGAGACGCCGATGATCTACGAGTTGCGCGTTTATCGTCCGATGCCGGGGAAACTGCCGGCGCTGCTCCGGCGCTTCGCGGATCACACGCTGAAGATTTGGGACAGGATAGGCATCCGGCCGGTCGGCTTCTGGACGACGCTGATCGGAGAAAGCAACCAGCAGCTCACCTACATGCTCGCCTGGGAGAGCATGGCCGAGCGCGAAAAGTTGTGGAGCACGTTCGCCGCTGACGCGGAGTGGATCAAGGTCGCGGCAGAATCCGAACGGGAGGGGCCGATCGTGCAGAACATCGCCAACCAGCTGCAGCGGCCGACGGAATTTTCGCCAATGAAATAGGGCGGCCATTTCCTCTCCCACGCCAAAGCGTGGGGGAGGTACCTGCCCCGCACTTGATGCGGGGTGCCCCCACCGGTCCGCGCGAAGCGCAGCCGGAGGATAAACTCCGGGGCGGAGGGGGAATGCGGCGGGCACTCCACTTACCCCCTCCGGCGCTTCGCTCCGCTCGCGCCACCTCCCCCGCGAAAGTGCGGGGGAGGAAAGTAGCGGCCTTGTCCACGTCGTCGTTTCATCCATCGTGTAGAAATGTGCCGACAGCATGCGCGTTTCCTTTCGCCACCTAGCTAATTCCAGGCGACGTGGTGGGCTCGCAGCATCGGATATTGCAAATCGCGTCGCATGATTTTCCATGTGCCGCGGCCGCAGCAGGGACATACTTAACGCATTCTTATGGCGCCGGAGGGTAAGGAACGCTGGGGATAATCTTCCGGAAGAACCGGCGGGCCGAAAACAATATTGGCGAAGGATGATGGCCGATCTTCCAGCCGTTGGGCGTGCTCATCTGATTGCGAGCCCGCCGCTGCGCGTGCTGGCCACGATTGTACTCACCGTATTCTGCGCCGCGCTCGCAGGCGTCGCTGTCAGCTGGATCCGCGGTGCGCTGTTGCCCGTGTGGCTCGGGACGGCCGTGGTGGTGTACTGGCTTCTGCATAAACCAAGCCCTGAATGGCCTGTGATTTCTGTGGTGTGCTGGGCCGCCAACGTAGCCGCGGCGATCGCCATCGGGCGCGGGATGCCGCGCTGCATACTGCTTTCGACGGTCAATCTCATCCAGGCGCTCCTGGTTGCGGCGCCGCTGCGCATCTTCAGGCTCGACCGCGATTTCGCCCAGCCGCGCACCCTCAGCGTGTTCTACGGGCTCGTTCTTGGGCCTGCGACCATGCTGTCGGCGCTCATCGGCGCCGTCGTCATGCACCGGCTGACCGGCGCGCCTTTTCTTCAGGCGTGGATGGAATGGTACATAACGTCCGCTCTTGGCCAGGCGGTTCTTCTGCCGCCCCTGATGGTGGTGCGCAGGGAATCGCTTGCGGCGATTTTCACGCGCGAATTGCTGCCGGGCACGCTCCTGCTGCTTGGCATCGTGGCCGTCACGATTGCCATCAATGTGCTGTTCCCGGACTACCCGCTCGGCTTCCTTTTCTTTCCGGCAGTGGTGCTCGTCACGTTCCAGCGTGGCTTCGCGGGAGGTGCTCTCGGACTCGTTCTCGTCGTATTCTACATGGCCGGCGTTCTGCATGACCCTCACGGCACGGTCGTGGCGCCGGATGCGCGCCTGCACCTTGTCTTCGTCCAGCTTTACACGGCGGCGATCGGCTTCACGGTTGTCATCGTCGGCGCCGGTCTCGATCAGCGCAGGAAACTCGAAGCGAGTCTCGCCGCGGCGCGCGATGCGGCCGAATCGGCAAACCGTGCCAAGACCATGTTCCTTGCCAATATGAGCCACGAACTGAGGACGCCTCTGAACGCCGTGATCGGATTTTCCAGTCTCATGCATCGCGAGACCTACGGTCCGCTCGGAAACGGGCGCTATCGTGAATATGCCCGGAGCATCTATGATGCCGGGCAGCATCTGCTCGCAGTCATCGGCGACATTCTGGACATGTCGAAAATCGAGGCGGGCAAACACGACATCCTGTGCGACGAGCTCGAGCTGAATGCGCTGGTGGGCGATTGCGTCGAACTGATGCGTGAACTCGCCGCCGAGCGGCAGGTGAGCCTCGTGTCGGACTTGGCGGGGCCGGAGTGGATCGTCGCAGATCACCGTGCCATGAAGCAGATCGTGCTCAATCTCTTGTCCAACGCCATCAAATTCACGCCCGCCGGCGGTAAGGTATCGGTGGCCACGAAAACGATGGGTGACAAACTCGTCCTCGCTGTGGCCGATACCGGCATCGGCATCCCTGCCGAGGATCTGCACAAGCTTGGAAAACCTTTCGTGCAGCTCAGACACGCGACCTCCGCAGTTTCACCGCAGGCCGGCACGGGGCTTGGACTGGCGCTCGTGCGCGCGCTCGCCGAAAAACACGGCGGCACGCTCATCCTCGAGAGCGAAGCCGGCCGGGGAACTTGCGCGAGAATCGAAATCCCGATCCTTGTGCCCGCCGCTCCGGACGCCTGCATGAAAACCGCCGCGTGACGTCAGAAAAGTTGGCACGCGGAGATGCGGAGATGCGGAAGCATGAAGTTTCACAATGAGACAGTGAGGCGGTGAGAAGGAGATCGCGCGCCTTTGGCGCGCAATAGTTCTCATTGTCTCACTGTCTCATTGTGAATTCTTTCTTCTCCGCGCCTCCGCGTGGAAATCTTTTCGCTGTCTAAGCGCCGAAGACGCGGGCGAAGATCGTGTCGACGTGTTTGAGGTGGTAGTCGAGATCGAACAGCGATTCGAGAGTCTTCGCATCAAGCACGCGTGAGACTTCTTTGTCCGCCTCGAGCAGGTCGAGCAGCGCGCCCTTTCCGGCCCAGGCCTGCATCGCGTGTTTCTGCACGAGGCGATAGGCGTCCTCGCGCCCCATGCCGCCTTGCGTCAGCGCGAGCATCACGCGCTGGCTGTGCACGAGGCCCTGCGTCAGCGCGAGATTCTCTTTCATCTGCTCCGGATAGACGACGAGTTTCTCGACCACATCGGCCGCGCGCGCGAGCGCGAAATCGAGCGTGATGGTGGCGTCGGGCCCAATGAAGCGCTCGACCGAGGAATGCGAGATATCGCGCTCGTGCCACAGCACCACGTCTTCCAGCGCCGGCGCGACGTAGCCACGCACCATGCGCGCGAGGCCGGTCAGATTCTCCGACAGCACGGGATTGCGCTTGTGCGGCATCGACGACGAGCCCTTCTGCCCTTGCGAGAAATACTCCTCCGCCTCCAGCACTTCGGTGCGCTGCAGATGGCGGATCTCGGTCGCGAGCCGCTCGATCGAGCTGGCGACGACACCAAGCGCGGCGAAGAACGCCGCGTGGCGGTCGCGCGGAATCACCTGCGTCGAAATGGGCTCGACCTTCAGCCCCAGCGCATGAGCCACATGTTCCTCGACGCGCGGATCGACATTGGCAAACGTGCCGACGGAGCCGGAAATCGCGCACACCGATATCTCCTCGCGTGCGGCGAGGAGGCGGGCGCGGGCGCGCGTGAACTCCGCGTAAAATCCCGCGAGCTTCAGCCCGAAGGTCGTGGGCTCGGCGTGAATGCCGTGGCTCCTGCCGATCGTGACCGCGTGCTTGAACTCGAAGGCGCGGCGCTTGAGCGCGGCAAGGAGCCTTTCCACATCCGCGATCAGTATGTCGCTCGCGCGGCGCAGCTGAACCGAAAAACTGGTATCGAGCACGTCGGACGAGGTCATACCCTGATGCACGAAGCGCGCCTCGGGGCCGACGATTTCGGCGAGATGGGTGAGGAACGCGATCACGTCATGCTTCACCTCGCGCTCGATCGCGTCGATGCGCGCGACGTCGAACTCAGCCCTCGCGCCCTTCTCGCGGATCAGGCGTGCGGCCTCCTTCGGGATGAGGCCCACCTGCGCCATCGCATCGGCCGCATGCGCCTCGATCTCGAACCAGATGCGGAACCGGGTCTCGGGCGACCAGATCGCAGTCATTTCGGGGCGGGCGTAGCGGGGGATCATGGAGCCAGAGGGTGCATGGGTGAAATCGAGACTACACTAACTTGGCGGGGCCATGGGCGAAAGGCCGCGGAAGCCGATATGGCTTGCGCCTCGCCGTAAAATTCCCGAATTGCGCTGTAGCGTGAGATATGTGTCCCTTCGGACCGATGCTCCCTATGACTTCGTCATGGCCGGGCCGTTGTCCCGGCCACCCATGAACACCGTACCCGGCCATGATTCCCCGCCATGCTTTCATCGCCGTTTACATGGTGAGCAACAGGAAGCACGGCACGCTATATATCGGTGTCACCAGCAACCTCATTCGGCGCGCCTGGCAGCATCGCGAGGGCGAGATCGATGGGTTCACCAAGAAGTACGGCTTGAAGCGGCTTGTCTGGTACGAACATTACGAAAGCATGGTCGCGGCAATCCAGCGCGAGAAATCTCTCAAGAAGTATAAGCGTGACTGGAAGATCAATCTCATCGAACGGGACAATCCCCATTGGAACGACCTCTACGTGACGCTCATTTCCTGACGCGGTTTTCATGGGTGGCCGGGACAACGGCCCGGCCATGACGAATGTTGGTGCGCTAGCGATCTCGGGGACGGGTTCTTCGGGAACGCGACGAGGTGCGTGTGGTTCTGGTTGACGTGAGAGGGAGTGCGTATCGACGACAAGTCTTCCGAAGCCCCTTGCGAGTCACCCCGGCTTGCGCACCGTGGCTGCAAACGCGAGGAGCACCATGCTCACATTCGTGCCGTCTTCGCTCAGCGGCGCGCAGAGAATCTCCGCTTCCAGCCAGGTCTTGTTTTCGTAGGCGATGCGGCCGGTGGCGCGAAGCGGCTTCTGCGAGTTGACAGCCGCGTCGAATTGCGCGCGCCAGCGCGCCGCCAGCTCGGGCGGCACATCCTCCGTCAGCGGACGCCCCGTCCGTTTTCCGAACACCTCTTCGATGGCGGTGCCCGCAAGGCGGACGAAATAATCCGGGCCGTTCCCCGGCCGCGGATTCACCTCGACCAGCGCCACATGAGGCAGGAAGCTGCGCATGCCTTGCGGCGTGATGTCCGCGCGCCCTGGCATCGCGCGTTCACGGCGGCTGGAATTCCAGTAGGCGAAGGCCTTCACCAGCGCCGGATGCACGAAACTGAGCGTCTCGTCGTGGATGATGGGCGGCAAGCCACGCTGCAAAAGCCATTCATCGCGGCGGCGCATGACCGAAGCCCTTCACGAGACATCCCAGCATACACGATTCAACTGTGATGCGGTGCGCTTCGCGGGCGAACTCCAGAACGGTGACGCCCTTCTGGAACGAGATAGTCGCGTCGTCGCAGCCGGCTTCGAAGAACCGCTCTTCCAAATCCCGTGCTTCGGGTTTCGAGCCGCGTCGCGTCAACGGGCTGCCAAGGGCGTCCTGTTGGCGTCCACCAGCGCTTTGAACGTCGCGACGCATGCGCCGGCGCCCGGCATTTGGACAAGAACGCCCAGTTCGCGCTGGACGGCGTGCGGCTCCAGCATGAGATGCAATTTCTGCATGGCGAATTGCGCCTGCGTGGCGCCTGCGGTCATGCGGCGGTTGTCGCGTGAGAGAGTCTCGACCGCCAGAATGATCCGCGCCTTTTCCTCTTCGCCCAGCGGACTTCCCGTACGGCTGATCGCCCCCAGCGCCGCGCCGTCGTCGAACTCGCGTTCGGCGCCCTGATTCAACGACGGCATGGCGTAGAAGAACAGGTTCCACCATGCCAGGTCTTGCCAGGAGCCGTGCATCGTCACGCCTTCGGCCCGCGCGGTGTCGAAGGCCTGGCTGTCCCAGGTGTGGCCGGGGACTCCATATCGGTCGATGGCGTGCAACACCATGGTCCGGCTCGCGCCGCTCTCGACCTCCGACCTGATCGTGCGAAGCGACGCCTCAACGCAATCGGTGAGCGCCAGGCGTTCCAGGACCTGGGGTCCGTCATCGGCGGAGATCTCGTTGCCCATCTCTTCGTGCGCGCGCCGGATCTTGTCGCGCCACTCGAAGCTCTGGACGATCTGTTCGGCGCTGAGAGCGATCAGCACGCCGATGACGATGACGGCGATCTCCCACAGGAACTCGCGAACGCCATGAAGCGGCTTGGGCTTGTGAATGTGCATCGTCCCCCCGCCATCCGTTTCCGGCGGCTGGCTGCGACTCGCCAGCTCCTCTTCGTCCGCCATGCCACCGCCCTGTCAAGAGCGATGCAAAGCGGCGGACCGGGTAATGTCAATCAGGACCTGGCCTGCTGGTTGGCGATGTCCGCTCACCGTCGAAAGGGCGCACCGTCCTGACCGCGCCTCAGCTTTTGTCGGTCCGGTTTTTCAACAGCCTGAAGCCCGACGAAATCCGCTTGCGCGTCTGCACCTTTTTAGGTACATCGTTCGACGCATGACGAACGTTCTCAGGCCGATACCTCTCGTCTTTTGGCGGTCGGTCACAGGACGAGAGCCCGTCCGCGAGTGGCTGAACAATTTGGCGCGCGAAGATCAGCGTCGACTCGGCCGTGACATCGCGAGGGTACAATTCGGATGGCCGGTCGGGATGCCGGTGTGCCGGCCTCTCGGGCGTGGGCTGTGGGAGGTCCGGTCGACACTGCCGAGCAAACGCGAGGCGCGCGTGATGTTCGGCTTCCACGCAGGCAGGCTGATAGCGGTGCATGGCTTCATCAAGAAGTCGCAGGAGACGCCGAAGGAAGATTTGGCGTTGGCGCGCGAGCGATTGCAGGAGGCAATGAAATGAAGAAAAAAAATCCACACTGGGGCTCGACTTTCGAGAGCTGGCTCGACGAAGCCGGAATTCGCGAGGACGCCACGGCTGCTGCGGTGAAGGCAGCAATTGCCTTTCAGCTGACTGCCGAGATGAAAAAGCGGCGCATCAGCAAGGTGCGGATGGCGGCGCTTATGCGCACCAGCCGCACCCAGGTAGACCGGCTGCTCGACCCCGGGAACGGCAGCGCGACACTCGAGACATTGTTCCGCGCGGCACGCGTCGTCGGACGCGAATTGCATCTCGAATTGCGCCGGAAGCGCGCGGCCTGAGTCCCCTCTCATTTTTTGGGCGGGATATCTATTTCTTTGCGGGCTGTTCCCAAATAGCAGCGCGGGCCTTACGCGTTCCCGCGAAATCAGCCTGTCGCGCCTTGTGCGAAGCTCCGTCCGCGGAGCCGTTTCGCAAACCGGTCACCCGGAAGCGTGTTCTGCACGATCAGCAGATTGGCGCGCCTGACCATGCGCGCCTGCACAACGTCCTGCCGGGCGACGTTTTTATTTTCGGTGCAGCACATCCAGCGCGTCACGTCATACCAGTCCCATAGCGGGATTTCGGACGTCACGCGGGCGACCGGAGCCGGGAACGCCTGCGCACGCATTCCCTTCGCATAAAGAGAGATCGCCGCGCGCGTGAGGCCCGCGCGCCTGGCGATGTCGGCCAAGCTGACGAGATGATCCGGTTCGATGCGCTCCACTGTCGCGCCGAAATGCTCTTCGTCGTCCGGGACTTGCATCGACTACCCTTATAGGGTAATCTGGCCGGGTGGAAAAGCGCAAGCCGCACTACGACCTCGCAATTGTGCAGGCTGCAGTTCACCGGTTGGGTGTCGCGGCTTTCACCAGGACTGCGCTTGATGGCGGGCGCGATCTGGGCCTGACTTCAGGCGAGTTGCTCGACGTGATTGCTGCGCTGTCGCGGCGCGATTTCTACAAATCGATGACGACACATTTCGATCACTCCGTCTGGCAGGATGTTTATCACGTGGTCACACCGGTGGGTAAGCTTGCGTACATCAAGGTCACGTTGCGCGCATCCGCCCTGGTTATTCAGTTCAAGGAGAAGTAGCGATGCAAAAGAAGTGCGGGGCCTGCGGAAGCGGCCGGGGAATGACCCGATTCACGAACGAGAGTTTCATTGTTTCACATGCGGGTGTGAAGACGAAGGTTGAAGGTCTCTCGGGGTATCGATGCGTCGAATGTGACGAAGTGGCGTTCGACGCCAGAAGCGCGCGGCGCTACGCGGACGCGGGCGATGAGCTCGTTTTGCGCAACCGCGCACGACAGAGCAAGGAGTTTCGCCGCATTCGCCGCAAGCTTGGCCTATCCCAGGCGGCGGCGGCCCGAATCACCGGGGGAGGCCACAACGCGTTCTCGCGCTACGAGCGAGGAGAAGCTGCCCCTCTCGAGGCGGTGATCAACCTGTTCCGGCTGCTCGACAAGCATCCGGAGCTGTTGAAGGATCTGGCGTGAACCCGGGCTCCGAAGGAAACGGTTGAGTTCCACGACCGGGACCGGAGGCGGA